>OBKV01001999.1_pt1 | contig 11841 bp, 10 predicted proteins | sample 1517301 | NCBI WGS metagenome assembly OBKV01 (sample SAMN04571685, study PRJEB22368) | human gut metagenome | biome: human gut; material: stool | host: Homo sapiens | place: Luxembourg | collected 2012-06-29 | reverse complement strand
GGCTTTTTTATTTATTAGAAAAATTTATAATAATTTATTTTATATAAAGCAAAGATAAGTTTAAAATTAAATAAAAAAGTAGAAAGTATATTAAAAAGAAAAATAAAATTTATTACAATTATAATATTATGTTATACTTTAGATAAAACAGTTATTTTGAGGTGAAAAGATGAAGCCATTAGCGGATTTAATAAGGCCTAAACAATTAAGTGAAGTTTTTGGTCAGGAGCATATATTAGGAGAAAATAAAATTTTAGATAGAATAGTAAAAAGTGGACGAATTTCAAATATGATATTTTATGGCCCTCCAGGGGTAGGAAAAACTACAGTAGCTAATATAATTGCAGAAAAGTCAGGAAAAATATTTTATAAACTTAATGCAACTAATGCTTCATTAAAAGATATTCAAGAAATAACAAAGGAATTAGATACATTTTTAGGTGTTAATGGTGTAGTTCTTTATTTAGATGAGATTCAAAATTTTAATAAAAAACAACAGCAATCATTATTAGAATACATAGAAGATGGTAGAATAACTTTAATTGCATCAACAACAGAAAATCCATATTTTTATATATTTAAAGCGTTACTTTCAAGATCAACTATTTTTGAATTTAAGCCAGTTGAAGAAAATGATATAAAAAAAGCTTTAAATAGGGCAATTGAAATTAAAAGTAAAGGATATAATGAAATAAAATTGCAAGTTGAGCCTGAAGCAATAAATTATTTATGTGCATATTGTAATGGAGATGTAAGAAAAGCTATTAATGGATTAGAAGTAGCTTTAAATTCAACTAAACCTAATAGTGATAAAGTTGTAGTAATTGATTTAGAAACTGTAAAAGATTCAACTCAAAGTAAGGTAATTGCATATGATAATGATGGTGATGCACATTATGATATACTTAGTGCATTTCAGAAATCAATTCGTGGTAGCGATGCTGATGCTGCAATTCATTATTTAGCAAGGCTTATTAAAGCTGGGGATTTAATTTCTATATGTAGAAGATTGCAGGTAATTGCTGCAGAGGATATAGGGCTTGCTTATCCACAAGTTAGTATGATTGTAAAATCATTAGTTGATTCTGCTAGAGAGTTAGGATTTCCAGAAGCAAGAATTCCTCTTGCAGAAGCTACAATACTTTTAGCAACAAGTCCAAAATCAAACTCAGCATGTTTGGCAATAGATGCAGCATTAAATGATTTAGAAAATATGTCTATAGGGGATATACCTAATCATTTAAAAGATGCACATTATAGTGGAGCTTGTAAAATGGGTAGGGGAGTTGAATATAAATATCCACATAATTATCCAAATCATTATGTGAAACAACAGTATTTACCACAAAATATTAATAACAAAATTTATTATCAATATGGTGATAATAAATTTGAAAAAGCTATAAAAGATTATTGGGATAAGATTAAAAAATAATAATCAATAATATGAAAAGGTAATAAAATAGTTAACAATAAATTGAGAGAATTTTACATTTTTATATTTATAAATAATAATTTAATAATTAAATGGGGGAACAAATGATGGAACAAAAGAAGTATAGTGATTATTTACAAATTTTAAAAGAAGAATTAGTGCCTGCAATGGGATGCACAGAACCAATTGCAATTGCATATGCAGCTGCAAAAGCAAGAGAAGTATTAGGGAAAATGCCAGAAAAGGTTATAGCAAAATGTAGTGGAAATATAATAAAAAATGCAATGTGTGTAACAGTTCCTAATACAGGAGATTTAGTTGGAATTAAGGCTAGTTCAATTATTGGTGTTTTAGCAGGTGATTCAAGTAAGGAACTTGAAGTTATTAATGAGGTAAAAGAAGAACATATAAAAGAAGCAAATAAGCTTATGAATGAAGAATATTGTTTTGTTGAAAGATTAGAAAGTGATATTCAATTACATATAGTAATGGAAGTATACAATGGAAATGAAAGTGCATTAGTAGAAATAAAATATGCTCACAATAATATATCTAAGGTAATTAAAAATGGGGAAGTATTATTTGAAGGAAATGAAGACCCAAGTAAATATTTAGGGGTATTTATTGATAGAAGTATATTAAATGTTAATGATATATTTGAATTTGCAAATACTGTGGATATAAAACATATTAAAGAATTGTTAGACATGCAAATAAATTATAACATAGCAATTGCAAAAGAAGGATTAAATGGAGAGTATGGAGTAGGGATAGGCAAAATGCTTATGAAGTGTTATCCAAATTCAATTATTACTAAGTTAAAGGTTTATGCTGCAGCTGCTTCAGAAGCTAGAATGAGTGGATGCTCATTACCTGTTATGACGAATTCAGGAAGTGGAAATCAAGGTATGGCAACTTCTATTCCAGTAATAATATATGCAAAGGAAAAAGGATTAACAGAAGAAGAATTATATAGAGGATTAGTTTTTTCAAATTTAATTACTATACACCAAAAAACAGGAATAGGAAGGCTTTCAGCATTTTGTGGGGCTGTAAGTGCAGGATGTGCTAGTGGAGCTGCAATTACATATTTAGAAGGTGGTACATTAGAGCAAATAAATAAAACAGTTACAAATACATTAGCAAATATTTCAGGGATAGTTTGTGATGGAGCAAAGGCATCTTGTGCAGCTAAAATTGCAACAAGCGTTGATGCTGGTATGATGGCGCATTATCTTGCTATGGAAGATAAAAGTTATGTAGCAAATACAGGAATATTAAAAGAAAATATTGAAAAAACAATAACTGCAGTAGGAAGACTTGGAAAAGAAGGAATGAAGGAAACTGATAAAGAAATATTAGAAATAATGCTTGAGGGGTAATTAATAAATTTTAGTATTATATAAAGATATGGGATTACTGGGAATGTCGCATTAACCAGTATATTTTGTTAATTTTTATTTTTTAAAACAATATATCGTGTATAAAAGTTTTAGTGTGGTAGCATCTATTCATTATATTTATTAAAAGATTCATAGCTTTTATTTCATAGCTTTTATAAAGTAAAGTAGTTCACAATAAATTGTGCTAAAAGTTTACATAAATAAATTGAATTTAATTTGCAATGTAAGATAATTTCAGTGTTGACAAAAGCAGAGTAAGTTAGTATGATATAAATATAAAGTAGAGCAAAAAGGTCTGAATAAGGGGTGAGAAAATGAAATTATCAACTAAAGGAAGATATGGAGTAAAAGCCATGGTTGAATTAGCAATACATTATGGAGATTCTCCTCTATCAATAAAAACTATTTCACAAAGGCAAGGAATATCTGAATATTACTTAGAACAGTTATTTTCTCCACTTAGGAAAGCAAAGCTTATAAATAGTATAAGAGGTGCTCAAGGAGGCTATATTTTAGGAAGAGAGCCAAAGGATATTAAGGTTTCTGATATAATGTATGTACTTGAAGGGCCTATAGAGATTGCTGATTGTATTGAAGGGGTTGCTTGTGATAATATAGATTGTTGTGCAACTAGGCTTTTATGGACAAAAATAAAAAGTAGTATAGATGAGGTTATGGAAGGCATAACATTACAAGATATAGTAGATGACTACAATAAAATTAAAGAAAAAAATGAAGCGTTAACATTACAGAGGAGTGAATAATATATGAAAACAGTATATATGGACTATGCGGCTACCACTTATGTAAAGCCAGAAGTTTTAGAAGAAATGATGCCATATTTCACACAAAAGTTTGGTAATCCATCATCTTTTTATGGAATATCAAGAGAAACTAAAATGGCAATAGATAAAGCAAGAGGGCAAGTTGCTAAAGCTTTAAATTGTGATATGAATGAGGTTTACTTCACAGGTGGTGGATCTGAGTCAGATAACTGGGCAATTAAAGGTATTGCATCAGCACATAGAAAAAAAGGAAATCATATAATAACAACTAAAATAGAACATCATGCTGTTCTTCATACTTGTGAATACTTAGAAAAAAATGGGTTTGAAGTAACTTATTTAGATGTTAATGAAGAAGGATTTATTGATTTAGAAGAATTAAAGAATGCAATAACAGATAAAACTATATTAGTATCTATAATGTTTGCAAATAATGAAATTGGAACTATTCAACCAGTAAAAGAAATTGGTGCAATTTGTAGAGAAAGAAAAGTATTATTCCATACAGATGCAGTTCAAGCAGTAGGAAATGTTCCAGTTGATGTAAAAGAAATGAATATAGACCTTTTATCTTTAGCAGGTCATAAAGTATATGGGCCAAAGGGAATTGGTGCTTTATACATAAGAAAAGGTGTTAGAATAGACAATTTAATTCACGGTGGAGGTCAAGAAAGAGCTAGAAGAGCTGGTACAGAAAATATAGCTTCAATCGTTGGATTAGGTAAGGCAATAGAGTTAGCAACTGAAGATTTAGAAGGACATATGAAGAAGCTTTCAGTTCTTAGAGATAAACTTATAGATGGTATTTTAGAAAGAATTCCATATTCTTATTTAAATGGACCAAGAGGAGATAAGAGATTACCTGGTAATGTAAATGTAAGATTTACTTATATAGAAGGTGAATCAATATTATTATCTTTAGATTTTGAAGGAATATGTGCTTCAAGTGGAAGTGCTTGTACATCAGGTTCATTAGATCCATCACATGTACTTTTAGCAATAGGACTTCCTCATGAATTAGCTCATGGATCATTAAGATTAACATTAGGAGATGGATCAACAGAAGAAGATGTTGATTATGTTTTAGAGGTATTACCTGGAATTATTCAAAGAATTAGAAATATGTCACCATTATGGAGTGATTTTGTTAAGAAGGGAGAAAAATAATTATGATATATACAGATAAAGTTATGGACCATTTTAGAAATCCAAGAAATGTAGGAGAAATAGACGACGCAAACGGTATTGGAGAAGTTGGAAATGCTAAGTGCGGAGATATAATGAGAGTTTACCTAAAGGTAGAAGATAACATTATTCAAGATGTTAAGTTCCAAACATTTGGATGTGGATCAGCAATTGCTTCATCATCAATGGCAACTGAAATGATTAAAGGAAAGACTTTAGAGGAAGCTTGGGAATTATCAAATAAGGCTGTTGCTGAAGCTTTAGATGGACTTCCACCAGTAAAAATGCACTGTTCAGTGTTAGCAGAAGAAGCTATACACAAAGCAATTAATGATTATAGAAAAAATGCTGGATTAAGCACTGAAGGCTGGGAATTCGAAGAAACAGATCATGATGAATTACATGATGCAGTACACGGACACGAATAAAGTTTAAGGTGTGATTTTAATGGAAAAGAGGAAAAAAGTAGTTATAGGTATGAGTGGCGGAGTTGATAGCTCCGTTGCTGCTTACCTTTTAAAAGAGCAAGGTTATGATGTAATTGGTGTTACAATGCAAATTTGGCAAGAAGATAAGGATTATACAGAAAGAGAAGGTGGATGTTGCTCACTTTCAGCTGTAGATGATGCTAGAAGAGTGGCAAATAAAATTGGAATACCTTTTTATGTAATGAACTTTAGAGATAGCTTTAAAGAAAAAGTTATTGATTATTTTGTTCAAGAATATATTGATGGCAAAACTCCAAATCCATGTATAGCATGTAATAAGCATTTAAAGTTTGATGAGTTATTAAGAAAAGCTCAAGGAATAGGTGCAGATTATGTTGCAACTGGACATTATGCTAAAATAGAGCAAGATGAAAATGGGAGATATCAATTAATACGTTCTGATGATGATAGAAAAGATCAAACATATGCATTATATAATTTTACTCAAGAACAATTAGCTCATACTCTTATGCCTTGTGGAGGATATACAAAGGATAAAATAAGAGAAATTGCTAAGGAAATTGGATTATCAGTTTATAATAAAAAGGATAGCGAAGAAATTTGCTTTATACCAGATAATAATCATGGTAGATACATAAGTGAAGCTAGACCATTAGAAGTTGTTCCAGGAAACTTTGTTGATAAGAATGGAAATGTACTTGGTCAGCATAAAGGAATAGTTTATTATACAATAGGTCAAAGAAAAGGATTAGGAATAGCTCTTGGAAGACCTGTATTTGTAACTGATATTAATCCTAGAACTAATGAAGTTGTATTAGGGCCTGAAGAGGATATATTTAAGACTGATTTAGTTGCTAAAGATGTTAATTTTATAGCATTTGATAAGTTAGAAGAACCAGTAACAGTAGAAGCTAAGGTTAGATATTCAGGTAAAGCAGTTATTTCACCTTTAAAAGATGGTAAGGTAAAGGTTAGCTTTAAAGAAAAACAAAGAGCAATAACAAAAGGTCAATCAGTTGTTTTCTACCAAGGAAACAAAGTTGTTGGCGGAGGAGTTATTGCTGGAATAATATAAAATGGGCTGTCGCACTAAATTATACACAATATATTGTTTAAAAAACAAAAATTAACACAATATATTGTAGTATTTATTCTTAATGCGACATCCCATTTTTAGTTTAGAGTGATAAGTGGCAAGTGACAAGTTAATGGGAAAACTCCTTAGTGAGTTTTTGAAAAACATATTTATTAAATTCAGCTTAAGCTGAATTTATACATTAATTTGAAACTTGCCACTTGCAACTAACTAAAGTAGTTCTATTCCAGCTTCTTCACATTTTTTATGAGTATATTCATCCCAAATAGAAGCTTGTACTTCGCCTATGTGAGCTTTTCTTAAGAAATACATGCAAATCCTAGATTGTCCAATTCCACCACCCATAGTAAGGGGAAGTTTATCTTCAAGCAATGCTTTGTGAAATGGAAGAGTACATCTATCTTCACAATTTGCCTTTTTTAATTGAGAAACTAAAGCTTCTTTATCAACTCTTATACCCATAGAAGATAATTCAATTGCTGAATCAAATAATGGGTCATAAAATAAAATATCTCCATTTAAAGTCCAATCATCATAGTCAGGGCTTCTTCCATCATGTTTTTCACCAGATTTTAATATATCACCAATTCCCTGAATAAATACTGCCTTATATTTTTTACAAATTGCATTTTCTCTTTCTTTAGGAGTAAGATTTGGATATAAATCTTCTAATTCTTGAGAAGTTATAAAAGTAATTTCTTGTGGTAAGATTTTTTCTTCTATTGAGGGATATTGTTTAGATACAAAATCTTCAGTAGCCTTAAATACTGAAAATATTTTTTTTACTGTGCTTTTTAAAGTATCAACAGTTCTTTCTTCTTTAGTAATTACCTTTTCCCAATCCCATTGGTCAACATAAATAGAATGTAAGTTATCTAATTCCTCATCTCTTCTAATTGCATTCATATCTGTATATAAACCATATCCAGGTTGAAAATTATATCTATGAAGAGCAAATCTTTTCCATTTTGCAAGAGAATGTACTATTTCTATTTCACTATCTTTAATAGCAAGCATATCAAAGCTGACAGGTCTTTCTATTCCATTTAAGTTATCATTTAAACCTGAACTATTTTCAAGGAATAGTGGAGCAGAAACTCTTGTTAAATTTAAGGTTTCAGCAAGCTTATTTTCAAAGAAATCCTTAACTTTTTTTATAGCTATTTCAGTTTCAAGTAATGATAAATTTGATTTGTAGTTTTCAGGAATGAAAACTTTAGATTTTAATTCTTTTGTCATAAAAATAACCTCCTAAATAATATAAAAAAACCTTTCATCCTAATTTAATAGGACGAAAGGTTACTTCCGCGGTACCACCTAATTTGCATAAAGCCTCTTAATCAGTGCTAAATTAATAAATAATTTAAGACTGTTCCATTATAACGGTAAGACCCCGTCTAAGCCTAGTTAAGTGAGATTCCAAATTTTAATTTGGCAAATCGAACTTACATCTCTGACAAAAGGAAGAGATGTTTCCTTTTAAAGAGATGAAAATTTTAATTTGGCAAATGGAACTTATATATCTCTAACATAAAAAAGAGAATGTTTCTTTTAATACTCAACTTGTTCGGTTAGAAGCTCAGGAATGTTTTTCATAAAAACTAATCTTATAAGGCTTACACCATCCCTTACTCGCTTAAAGATATCATTTAAATTACTCTTTCCTTCAGTGCTGATTATGTATTTTAAATTTAAATTAATATTATAATATACCAAATTTTATTTCATGTAAATAGTAAAATTAAAAAAGTTAACAAGAATTAATTGTAATTAGTGAAAAGATAATATATTATTTTATCTTTTACATGATATAATATAAAATGAGTATTTAAATATATATACTTAAAAATAATATTTTAATGGAGAGAGTAAAATGAAGAAGAAAATTAATTGGCAAAAGGTAATAGGATATTTTGTATTAATTACTTTAATTTCTACAGCTATATTTTTAATTTTTGTAATAAAAGATGCGCCAACAGTTGCAGATCCAGCAGAACCTTTTGTACGTTTAAAAAGTGATTATGCATTAATGTTATCTCAATGTATATTAGGTATAGTTGCAATGATGATGCCAACTTTATTGGAAAATAAGTTTAAAATTATAATTCCATCATATATGATAATTTTATATACTATATTCTTATATGCAGCAATATATTTAGGAGAAGTTAAAAGTTTTTATTATAATATTTCAAATTGGGATAATATATTACATACTTTTAGTGGAGCAATGATAGGTGCTTTAGGTTTTTCAATTGTTACTTTATTAAATAAAACAGAAAAGGTACCAATGGAATTAAGTCCTCTTTTTGTAGCATTATTTTCATTTTGTTTTGCAGTAACATTAGGTGTTGTTTGGGAATTTTATGAATATACATTTGATGGATTATTGGGACTTAATATGCAAAAATTTGCATTAGAAAATGGAACTCTTTTAATTGGAAGAGCTGCTTTAGCAGATACTATGATGGATTTAGTAGTAGATGCAGTTGGAGCATTTATAATGAGTGTTATTGGTTATATTTCATTAAAATATAACAAAGGATGGATTGAAAGACTTCAAGTTAAAATGACAAAATAAAAATTAAGTAAGAAAGAGGCTGATATAAAAATTTGATATCAGTTTCTTTTTTTTGTAAAAAACCAAAAAAATGAATTTATAAGACTAATGATAATAATGATTTTCAGTATTTAAAATAATAAAGTAGATTTGGTTATAGTATTTTATTGTAAAAAATATAGCTTTTAAAATATATTAAAATTGCTTTAAAATTACATGAAAAAATATATAATAAAAAGTATGTTTAACTAGGAACATACTTTTTATTATAAAATTTAATTTTTCTACTTATTAAGATAAGTATATTTAATAAGTATAGGCAGTTGGTTGAAAATCTAGAAGTTCCCATGTATTTTCATTAAAGTTATAAGAAAGGATAGCAGAAAAGTGTACATTTCTACCAGTATTAAAAGAACCAACCTTAACTAAAGTAGATGAAGTATCTCCTTCTTCAGATATAACATAAAGTGAATCTATATAACTTTTAGTGTATTCATAATTAACATTATTAAATGAAAATCCATCTCCAAAATAAACTGCATTAATAAGTGTATCTAATAAAATATCACCAGCAGAAAATAAAGGAATAAAATTATCAGTTTTAACATTAATAAAATCTTTTATAAACCATCCCTTTTTATATTTATATTGAATTTCAGCAGTAGCAAAACAATTTACTGTTCCTGTAGGATAATTTAAAGTAATAGAAATAGGTGCATTAATAGTATTAAAATTTACAAATTCACTATCTATTATATTAATATTATTAATATAAAAAATTTCTTCTGGCATAAATTTTTTAATTTTTTCATAAAGAATAGGATTTGTAACTGTGTAATCCATAAGTAACTTATTAACATCATTAAATGTTAAAGTTGTAGGCTTAACCTTATCCTTATATGAAGCAGTAAGAATAGCAGTAATAGTTAATATAAATATCATAATGTTGATAATTGTTAATTTAAATTTACTATTTTTTACTTTTATATCTTTAAATTTTATTTTATTACTATAATTCATAAAAATCACCTTTTATTTTAATTGTATATATAATATACTAATTATACAATATATTTACATGTAAGAGAAGAGGAGGAATTAATATTGCATATAATTTTTAAAATGACCATGGATGATTACTTAGAATTACTAAGATTAAAGAATGATGATATTAGTAGTTTAAAAAAAGCTAAATTTCGATATAAAATATCAATAGCATTTCTTATAGTAGCATTAACATTTTATTTATTAAGGATAGTATCACCATTTTATATACCTGTGTTAGTGGTAGCAACTATATTATTAATTATTTGGTTTTCATATAGTGATAGTATAGTTGATAGAGAAAGAGAAAAAACAATTATAGATTTAGTAAATAGGGAATTTTCTAAATCTATAAAACAAGTAAGAGAAACTAAAATAACTTTACAAGAAGATGGAATAATTGAAGAAATTGAAGGGATGTATAGTAAAATTCAATGGAATTTTATAGATGATATTATTGTAACAGAAAATAATATATTTATTAACTTAATTTCAGCACAAACACTAAATATTCCTAAAAGAGCATTTAACAATGAAGATGAACAAAAAAATTTTTTAAAATATATAGATGAAAAATTAGCTTAAATTATAGTTGATAATAAAATATTAAAAGTGGACAAAGTAATATGCTCCCATTATAGTAGACAGTCTTATTATTTTAACTGTTTACTATAATGGGAGCATATAATTTAATTGTACATTTTTATTTTAAAGCACATATGTATATATGATTAATGTTTTCATTAATATTTATTGTAAAATCATAAACAGGTTGATAAAAGCCCTTACTATCTAATAGGTAAATTAAATTAGAATCTATAACTTCTATATTAGAAACTTTATTTGGCATAGCATAAAATTTAAAATTACCTGCTAAAATTTCATTATATGCCTCTTGTAAAGATAAAATATCATATTCTTTATATGGCTTATAAGAAATAATATTATTAGTAAAACTAGAAACTGTATTATTTTCATTTATTGTACAAATTAGATCTCCATCAATATACAGGTCTTTTGATTTAACCATATCTAGTGAAATTGAATAATTTCCATCTCCATTATCTTTAAAATCAACATCTTTAGGTAATTCAATATCAAATTCATTTAATATGGCTTGTACTTCCTCATAAGTTAACTTTTCTTTACCCTTAGCTTCTGTTTGTTTAAAACTAATAAACGAAGTTGTAAGACCCTTGTAATTTACCCATAAAGAATAATCACCTTTTTCAGATTTAAATATTATAGTATCATCATATTCATTATTTTGTGACTCATCTATATTTGTATTTAACTTAGAAAAAATTTTGTTAGCTAAATTTATAGCATCTTCTTTACTTCCAACATACGATTCATAAACATATGCTTTTTTAAATTCATTATCAAGATTTAACTTAGTATGTAAATTTATTTTTGACATATTTACTTTATAGTTATTGTTAATAGATAAATTACCTAATTCTTGCTTATTATAATTTATAAATAGTACACTAATAAAAATAATGATTATTATTAATGGAATTTGATAAAATGCTGTAATTAAAGTAGTATGTTTTTGATTTGATTTTTTTCTTTTAAATAATGATATGAAAATCATTATTATTCCATATCCTATGGCACATCCTAAAGTATTATTTAAAATATCATCAAGTTCAAATATTCCTCTTTTAGTTATAAGTTGTAGAATTTCTATAAATAATGTTAGGAAAAAGCCAGCTAAATAAGTTATATAAAAACATTGGCATTTTTTAAAATGTAATGTTTAATTATTTATAAGATAAATTGAAACTTTAAATGTAAAAAAAATAATATAATTTTAATAAAAATATTTAAATAATATTTTTATTGGAAAAAATTGACCTATAAGTATATAATTAATATAAG
>OBKV01001996.1_pt1 | contig 11888 bp, 8 predicted proteins | sample 1517301 | NCBI WGS metagenome assembly OBKV01 (sample SAMN04571685, study PRJEB22368) | human gut metagenome | biome: human gut; material: stool | host: Homo sapiens | place: Luxembourg | collected 2012-06-29 | reverse complement strand
GCCTCCTCGACGGTCGTGATATGCTGATCTGCCCAGCCAAGTGCGACTTTTTCTATGTATCGGATGCTGGTGTGATTGTTGCTCACACAGCTCTCAATCAGGTATACGATCAGCTCGGTGGAAAATCCGAGCACATCATAAAAATAGAGAAGCGTATTGATGTCGGTGGCGCTTAAGGTGCGGCCGAGATAACGCTCTGCGATGAAGAACAGCTCTGCGACGGATTCATTCTGGCGGAAATTCAAAATATCGTCCGCGGAATAGCTCTTTTTGGAAGGAACTGTCTGCGCCGGTGCCGGTGTTTCTGCCAAAGCGGCGGAAGCAGGGGCGTTCTGTGCCGGTGCGCCGGCTGGCTCTGTCTGTGTTCCGGAAGTCCCCGGATCAGACGGGGCGGCATCTCTGGACGAAGAATCCAGCATGCGGATACCGGTCAGATTCTTATCATTGTCATATTCAAGCTGCAGCAGATGCATGCGCTCCCAATAGGCAAGGGCACGCTTGACATCCTTCTCCGTGTGCTCGAACTTGTCCGCGATGGAAGAAATGGAAAAAGACGCCTGCGGTGCATTCATAAGGCGCAGCAAGTAGAGGTAAATCTTGACGAATTCCCCGTTGGCATCAGACATATATTCATCGATAAACGTGTTGGAAACACTGGTTGCAGAGACTGGACTGTCACTGTGTAGCTTAATATTGGCCATTGAAACCGACTCCTCTTTCTCAAACGTAACAAGCGAAATGTACGGCAGCCGCCGACATTCCCTGATGCATTATAGCACAGGAAAACTGGAATGAGAAGTATCTTTTCCGGAACACATCCGGCACAGACAATCGACCGCAGAAATGTGGATAATGTGGATAAAGAAAACGAATCCGGTGGAAACCGGATTATGGAAGCGAAAGGTTTGGCGCAAAAGACGGCAAAGGCGGCAAAAGTGCAGGAAACGTGTATAAGGATTATGTAAACAAAAAAATCCACATTCAAAAGTTGAAGTTTTCCCCAATTGAATGTGGATAAAGTGGATAACTTATTTGCCGAGAAGATGTTCACCAACATTTACAATGTCTCCGGCGCCCATAGTTATCAACAAGTCTCCGTTTACACAATTTTTTAATAAAAATTTTTCGATCTCCTCAAATGACGGAAAATAATAGCATTCCGTGCCGCGTTCCCTGAGCTTGGAGAGGATATCGCGGGAGGAGACGCCGTAGGTATTTTTCTCTCTGGCGGCGTAGATGTCGGCAAGGACAACCACATCAGCGAGGGAGAGCACATCGGCAAAATCCTCTAAAAATGCCTTGGTGCGCGAGTAGGTGTGCGGCTGGAAGCAGAGAACCAGCCGTTTGTGCGGATAGTTCTTGGCAGCGGTCAACGTCGCGCGGATCTCCGTCGGGTGATGCGCATAGTCGTCGATGATGGTGACGCCGTCCACACAGCCCTTGTACTGGAAACGCCGGTCGGCACCGCCGAAGTCGGATAATCCCTTTGCGACCGCATCGGTGGAAAGACCAAGATCATCTGCCAGCGCAATGGCAGCCAGTGCGTTGGATACGTTGTGCATGCCCGGAACGTGAAGCGTGACTTTCATCAGAGGCTCCTGGCCTTTCATGGCGGTGAAGCTTGCACAGGCTTTCTCATCGAATGTGATGTCTGCCGGATGGAACATGCAGCTGTCGCCAAGACCGAAGGTGATTACCTGCGGCTTTAATCCGGCGGTAATCTCGGTATAATCCGGAATATCGCCGTTTATAATGATCGCGCCGTCCTCCCGGGTGTTGGATGCAAATTGGTGGAATGAATGGCGGATGTCCTGAATATCTTTAAAGAAGTCGAGATGTTCTGCTTCGATATTCAGAATGATGCTGTATTTCGGATAAAAATGCAGGAAGCTGTTCGTGTATTCGCACGCTTCCGACAGGAAGAAATCGGACTTGCCTACCCGCAGGTTGCCGTCGAGCGCTTTTAAAATGCCGCCGACCGTGATGGTCGGGTCGCACTTGGCTGCAAGAAGGATCTGGCTGATCATGGATGTCGTGGTCGTCTTGCCGTGGGTGCCTGCCACCGCGATGGAGTTGCGGTAATTGTCCATGATCTGTCCGAGCAGCTCTGCGCGCGGCATCATCGGAATTCCCTTTTCGCGCGCACAGGCGAATTCCGGATTGTCCTCGTGGATGGCGGCGGTGTAGACGACAAGATCAATATCATCCGTGATGTTTGCAGCTGTCTGACCGTAGTAAACCTTGATGCCGAGATGCTCTAAGTGTCTGGTCAGATCGGATTCCTTTGCGTCGGATCCGGATACCGTAAAATGCTCTTCGGAGAGAATCTCGGCAAGTCCGCTCATGCTGATGCCGCCGATCCCGATAAAATGGATATGTATGGGTTCTTTAAAATTGATTTTATACATTATAATTCTACCTGCCTGTTTTTCTTTCTATGATAAAGTTCATTATAACCTTATCTTACTGATTTGCAAATTCTTTTGGGATAAAATATTTTCGACAGAAAGTGAAAGAAGAGTGTAGAAAGAAAAAAGATTTGGCGAAAATGTCAAAAAATAGAAAAATGCGCTGGTAAATTTGTGAAAAATGATGTACATGGGTGGACGATTATGTTATAATTATAAGTGCAAAGAGAAATAGACTGACTAGAAAGACGAGAGGTGATTGACGTGATTCGAAAAGAAATGATAGCCATGCTATTAGCTGGAGGCCAGGGCAGCCGCCTGGGAGTGCTTACAGCGAAGGTTGCCAAACCTGCAGTTGCGTTCGGAGGAAAGTACCGCATTATCGATTTCCCTCTGAGTAACTGCATCAATTCCGGAATTGATACGGTCGGAGTTCTGACCCAGTATCAGCCATTGCGTCTGAATACCCATATCGGAATCGGTATTCCGTGGGATCTGGACCGTAACAGCGGGGGAGTGACGGTGTTACCGCCTTATGAGAAGAGCGATAACAGCGAGTGGTATTCCGGAACGGCAAACGCAATATTCCAGAACATGAATTATATGGAGCAGTATCATCCGGAGTATGTGCTGATCTTATCCGGGGATCATATTTATAAGATGGATTATGAGGTTATGCTTGATTTCCATAAGGAGAATCATGCGGATGTGACGATTGCCACGATGCCGGTGCCGATTGAGGAGGCAAGCCGTTTTGGTATCGTGATCGCAGATGAGAGCAAGAAGATCATGGATTTTGAAGAGAAGCCGGAAAAGCCGCGCAGCAATCTGGCGTCCATGGGTATCTATATTTTCAGCTGGGATACCTTAAAAGAAGCGCTCTATGCCATGAAGGATCAGAGCGGATGTGATTTTGGTAAGCATATCATCCCGTATTGCCACGAGAATGGAAAACGTCTCTTTGCATATGAATACAACGGCTACTGGAAGGATGTCGGTACACTCGGCTCCTACTGGGAAGCAAATATGGAGCTCATCGACCTGATTCCGGAGTTCAATCTGTACGAGGAATACTGGAAGATCTACACGAAGAGTGATATTATCGAGCCACAGTATCTCTCCGCGGATTCCGTTGTGGAGAAGAGCATCATCGGTGAAGGAACCGAGGTATACGGCGAGGTACATAGTTCCGTGATCGGACCGGGCGTCACGATCGGCAGGGGGGCAGTGATCCGGGATTCCATTGTGATGAAAGGAACAACGATTGGCGAGAATGCTATCATCGATAAATCAATTATAGCAGAGAACTGCCAGGTGGGAGCGAACACCGAGCTTGGCATTGGAGAAGAGGCACCGAATAAGCTCAATGCGAGCATCTATTCCTTTGGTCTGGTGACGGTCGGAGAAGACAGTGTGATACCGGACGGTGTTAAGATAGGAAAGAACACGGCAATTTCCGGTACGACGGACAAGGAAGATTACCCGAACGGAATTCTTGAGAGCGGTGAAGTAATCATTAAGGCAGGTGACTCGGTATGAAGGCAATAGGAATTATTTTAGCTGGTGGTAATAACAGCCGTATGCAGGAATTATCCAACAAGAGGGCGATTGCGGCAATGCCGATCGGCGGAAGCTATCGAAGCATTGATTTCGCACTCAGCAACATGAGCAACTCCCATGTGCAGACTGTTGCGGTTCTGACACAGTACAGTGCGAGATCGTTAAACGAGCATCTGAGCTCCTCCAAGTGGTGGGATTTCGGGCGCAAACAGGGCGGATTGTTTGTATTCAATCCTACAGTAACCGTGGATAACAGCTGGTGGTACCGCGGAACAGCGGATGCCATGTATCAGAATATCAATTTTTTGAAGAAGCGCCACGAGCCATATGTCATTATCACGAGCGGTGACTGCATTTACAAGCTGGATTATAATAAGGTACTTGATTACCACATTGAGAAGAAGGCAGACATTACGGTGGTATGCAAGGATATGGCGCCGGGAGAGGATGTCAGCAGATACGGCGTGGTCCGGATGAATGAAGATTCCAAGATTGTAGAGTTCGAGGAAAAACCGATGGTATCCAAGTCGAACACGGTATCGACCGGAATCTATATCGTGCGCAGAAGACAGCTCATTGAGATGCTAGAGCGCAGCGCAGCGGAAGAACGCTGGGATTTTGTGACGGATATTCTGATCCGCTATAAGAATATGAAACAGATCTATGGTTATAAGATGAAGGAATACTGGAGCAATATTGCGACCGTAGAATCCTACTATCAGACGAACATGGATTTCTTAAAACCGGAGGTGCGGAAATACTTTTTCCATGATGAGCCGAAGATTTACTCCAAAGTGGATGATCTCCCGCCTGCAAAATACAATATCGGTTCCGATGTGCGCAACAGCTTAATCGCCAGCGGATGCATCGTCAACAGCAAGGTGGAGAATTCGATCCTGTTCAAGAAGGTATTTGTCGGGAAGAATTGTGTGATTAAGAATTCCATCATTCTGAATGATGTTTATATCGGCGACAATACACATATTGAGAACTGCATTGTCGAGAGCCGTGATACACTCAAGGCGAACACCTATTACTGCGGCGACAACGGTATCAAGATTGTATCCGAGAACAACGAAAGGTATGTACTGTAGAGAAGGGACTAAAGGGGGACAGAATCTATGCAGATTACGGACGTGAGAATCAGAAAAGTCGAGAAGGAAGGCAAGATGAAAGCGGTGGTGTCCATCACCATCGATGAAGAGTTCGTGGTACACGACATCAAGGTGATCGAGGGAGACAAGGGATTGTTCATCGCAATGCCGAGCAGAAAGGCCGCGGACGGGGAATACCGCGACATCGCTCATCCGATCAATTCGGACACAAGAGAGCGGATACAGACTCTGATCCTTCAGAAATACCAGGAGACAATGGCTGCTGAGGAATAATACCGGGAAGAAGCCGGATGGCAGCTTACCCAGGAAAATAAATGCGCACAGGTTTTACGGGAAGGTAAAGCCTGTGCGCATTCGTTTATACGCGCAGGGATCAGGCAGTGGTGCAGAAAACTCTTGTAAAATCCGCAAACTAAGGTAAAATGAAACGTGAACTGTGACAAGATCAAACAAAAGACAGCAGAAATCGTCAATTACAATAGATGGCAGGAGGAGTATGATGAGTCAGTTAAAAGCAGTGATACTTGCAGCGGGAAAAGGGACACGAATGAAGTCGGATCTGCCGAAGGTGGTTCATACCATAGAGGGAAAATGTCTGGTAGATTATGCGATTGAGGCGGCAGAGGGAGCCGGCGCCGGTGAGATCTGCCTTGTGGTCGGCTACAAATACGAGATCGTGCGGGAGAGCATTTCGCACAAGGACGTAAAGTTTGTATTACAGGAGCAGCAGCTGGGGACCGGTCATGCGGTGCGGTGTGCAAAGGACTTTCTCGGGGAGGAAGGACAGACACTGATTCTGTTTGGAGATACCCCTCTTATCACGGCAGAGACCTTAAAGAAATTAAGGGAGCATCACATTGCGAGTGGAAATACAGTGACAGTGCTCTCAGCGATGGTCGAGGATCCGACCGGATACGGCAGAATTATCCGCGACGCAGACGGCAATTTTGTGAAGAGCGTGGAGCACAAGGATGCGACGGAGGCGGAACTGGCATCCCGCGAGATCAACTCAGGTATGTATATTTTTGATACGAAGGAGCTGCGTGAGGCGTTGGATCTGATTCAGCCGAATAATGCGCAGGGTGAATACTATCTGCCGGATACGCTCACAATTATTAAGGAAAAGGGACTGAAGGTGGATGCGTATGCGCTGGATGACCCGGAGGATATCACAGGGGTCAACGATCAGGAGCAGCTTGCGGCTGCAGCAGTCGTGATCCGGCGGAGAATCGCAGGCAACAAAGCAAAGAACAGGAGATAGCGATGTTTTTGATCGTAGGTCTGGGGAATCCGGGCAGGCAGTATGAGCATACACGCCATAATGCGGGATTTGATGTCATGGATGCCCTTGCGGAAAAATATAATATCAGTATCAGCGAAAGCGGACACAAGGCGCTTTTCGGCAAAGGGATGATCGGCGGACAGAAGGTGATTCTGGCAAAACCGCAGACATTTATGAACTTAAGCGGCGAGAGCGTGGCGGAACTTTTACATTATTATAAGATCGATCCCGAGGAGGAGCTTCTTGTCATTTTTGACGACATCAGCCTGGCGCCGGGGAACATCCGTATCCGCAAAAAAGGGAGCGCCGGCGGGCATAATGGAATCAAGAACATTATTGCAATGACCGGGACGGAGAACTTTAAGCGGATTAAGGTGGGCGTCGGCGAAAAGCCGGCGGGATGGGATCTGGCGGACCATGTGCTCGGACGCATGAGTGAGGAAGACCGCGCGGCATTTGAGGAAGCGGTGAAGGAATCCGTAAAGGCTGTGGAGATGATCCTGGAGGATGAGATTGATCAGGCAATGAATGATTTTAACAGGAAAAAGCGGGAGAGTCAGTCATGAAGACATTCACACAGCCCATGCAGGGGCTGAAAGAATTTGAAGACCTGGAGGCGGCACTGCCGAAGCTATCCGGCGTCATTCAGATTTCCGGCTGTATCGATGCAGCCAAACCACATATGATGTACAGCATTGGCAATGGTTCTGGAAACAGAATCATTGTTACGTTTCAGGAACAAAAAGCGAAGGAACTGGCGGAGGAATACCGCTTTTTTGATCCGAACGTTGCCTATTATCCGGCAAAGGATATTCTGTTTTACCAGTCGGATATCCGGGGAAATGTGCTGACAGCGGAGCGTATCAATGCCCTCAAGATGATGGCGGAAAAGCGCTCGTGCACAATTGTAACGACGTTTGACGGGCTGATGAATCCGATGCCGTCGCCAGATCAGTTTATCAGTGCGGTGCGGAAAGTGGCGGTCGGGGACGTGATCGATCTGGAGCAGTTTACAAGGCACCTGGCGGAACTGGGCTACGAGAAGAATTATCAGGTGCAGACAAGCGGTGAATTCTCCGTGCGCGGCGGAATCATTGACATTTTCCCGCTGACGGAGGAGAATCCGTTCCGGATTGAACTGTGGGATGATGAGGTCGATTCAATCCGCTCATTCGATGCGGAAAGCCAGCGGTCGATCGAGAATCTGGATGAGGTCCACATCTATCCGGCGTGCGAACTGGTGCTGACCAAAGAGGAGCGCGACGCCGGTATTGCGCGCATTCTGGCAGAAGCAAAGCAGGTTTCGGAAAAGCTCCGCGGGGAGATGAAGACCGAGGAGGCGTACCGCGTCAAGTCTGCGGCGGACCAGGTGGCGGAGGAAGCCGGGGAGCTGGGGCTCTCTGCCGGGCTGGACGCCTACCTGTCCTATTTTTGCGAGGAACGAGTCTCTTTGCTCGATTATTTTGGAAAACAGGATACGCTGGTGTTTCTGGATGAGACACCGCGGAGCATTGAGAGAGGAATGGCGACGGAGACCGAATTTTCGGAGAGCATGAAGCAGCGCCTGGAAAAAGGGTATCTACTGCCGGGACAGATGCGGGAACTTTTTACCTGCAAGGAGATTCTTGGAAAACTTGCGGGGCGCAGATGCATCTCGCTGGTGGCACTCGACCTTAAGAATCCGCATCTGGAGATCGGGACACATCTGAATATCCAGTCTAAGACGGTCAATCCGTACAACAACAGCTTTGAACTTCTGGTAAAGGATCTGGAGCGCTACAAAAAGAACGGATATCAGGTGATCCTGCTGTCGGGATCGAGAACGCGTGCGAAGCGTCTGGCGGATGATCTGATGGCGGAGGGGCTGAACGCTTTTTATTCGGAAGACTACGATCACGAGGTAAAGTCCGGCGAGATCATGACGGGTTACGGCAAGATAAAAAAAGGATATGAGTATCCGATGCTGAAGTTTGTTGTGATCTCCGAGAGCGATATTTTCGGCGGCGAGAAGAAGAAAAAGAAGCGCAAGCGCATCTATGAGGGAGAGAAGATTGCAAGCTTTACGGATCTGAACATCGGTGACTACGTGGTGCATGAGAGCCATGGACTGGGCATCTACCGCGGCATTGAGAAGATCGAGGTGGATAAGACCGAGAAGGATTACATCAAGATCGAGTATGCAGGCGGGGGCAATCTCTACATTCTGGCGACGCAGCTGGAGCAGATCCAGAAATATGCGGGCGCGGGGGCGAAAAAGCCGAAGTTAAACAAGCTTGGCGGACAGGAGTGGAACAAGACCAAGTCGAGAGTCAGGGGAGCGGTCAAGGAGATCGCCGAAGACCTCGTGAAGCTTTACGCAGTGCGCCAGAATGAACAGGGATTTGCGTTCGGACCGGACACTGTGTGGCAGAAAGAGTTCGAGGAGATGTTCCCGTTTGAGGAGACGGAAGACCAGGATCTTGCCATTGCGGCGACCAAGGCGGACATGGAGAGCACGAAGATTATGGATCGTCTGATCTGCGGCGACGTCGGATACGGAAAGACGGAAATTGCGATCCGTGCGGCGTTTAAGGCGGTGCAGGACGGCAAACAGGTGGCATTTCTGGTGCCGACGACGATCCTCGCCCAGCAGCATTACAACAACTTTGTGCAGCGCATGAAAGATTTTCCAGTCAACATTGATCTGCTCTGCCGGTTCAGAAGCAGCGCGGAGCAGAAAAAGACGATCGAAAAGCTGAAAAAGGGGCAGGTGGACATCATCATCGGCACGCACCGGCTGCTGTCCAAAGATGTGGTCTACAAGGATCTGGGACTTTTAATCATCGACGAGGAGCAGCGTTTCGGCGTGGCGCACAAGGAGAAAATCAAGCAGCTGAAGACCAACATCGATGTTCTCACACTGACCGCGACGCCGATTCCGCGGACGCTGCACATGAGCCTCATCGGTATCCGGGATATGAGCGTGCTGGAAGAACCGCCGATGGACCGTGTGCCCATCCAGACATATGTGATGGAGTACAATGAGGAACTGGTGAGGGAGGCAATCTCCAGGGAACTGGCGCGCGGCGGGCAGGCGTATTTTGTATACAACAGAGTGCGCGAGATCGCCGATGTTGCGACGAAGATTGCGGAGCTTGTGCCGGAGGCGAACGTGGCATATGCGCACGGACAGATGAAGGAAACCGAACTGGAAAATATCATGTACCGGTTTATCAACGGCGAGATCGATGTGCTTGTATCCACGACGATCATTGAGACGGGACTGGATATTTCAAACGTGAATACGATGATTATCCACGATGCGGACAATATGGGCCTTTCCCAGCTGTATCAGCTCCGCGGGCGTGTGGGCAGATCGAACCGCACAGCGTATGCCTTTTTGATGTATAAGCGGGATAAGATGTTGAAGGAGGTCGCAGAGAAGCGGCTTGCCGCAATCAAAGAGTACACGGAGCTTGGCTTTAAGATTGCCATGCGCGATCTTGAGATCCGCGGAGCGGGCAGCCTGCTCGGCGAGCGGCAGCACGGCCATATGGAAGCGGTCGGCTATGATCTGTACTGCAAGATGCTAAACGAAGCGGTCAAGGAAGCGAAGGGCATCGCGGTGGAGGAAAGCTTTGACACGTCGATTGATATTGTGATCGACGCTTATATCCCGATGGGTTATATTCCGAACGAACTGCAGAAACTGGACATCTACAAACGCATCGCAGATATTGAGACGCAGGAGGAGACGGAGGAGATGACGGAGGAACTGATCGACCGTTTCGGAGATCCGCCGAAGTCCGTGGAAAATCTGCTTTACATTGCAAAAATCAAATCAATGGCGCACCGGCTTTATTTTACGGAAGTGGCGCAGAAGGGTGAGAGTGTCCGTTTTACTCTCTATGAGAAAGCACGGATTGATGTGGCGAAGATTCCGGAACTGGTGGCTGCATACGGTCAGAAGGTGACGTTTACCGCTGATCCGAAAAACCCGTATTTCACATATCACCTGAAAAAGAATTCGAGGGACAAGAATGTGGACATCAAATCGGTGGTGGAGCAGTTCCTTGCCGATGCCGGGAAATTTCTGGCGGAGCGGGAAGCACCAAGGGAAGGCTGAAAAAGGCGATAGAGAGCCGGCTTTTTGGAATCCGGGAGACCGGCTCTCCGGCGTCGGAAAAGCTTGAAAAAAGTATGAAAAATATTGCGACCCGGAGAAAATTGCACTATAATAGAGCAAGACTGCCATGGCAAGCTGTCATGGCATATACCAGGAGGAACCTATGAGAGCAAAGAGATGGAGCGCACTGCTTCTTAGCGGTGTTATGGCAGCATCCATGTTAACAGGATGTGGAATGAATAAAAATGAGACAGTGGCAACTTTTGATGAGACGGAAGTGCCGCTTGGAGTAGCAAATTTTGCAGCGAGATTTCTGCAGGCAACATATGATGATTTTTATGTGGCATATTTTGGCGAAGACGTATGGTCATCCGATCTGTACAACAACGGCACCACGATGCAGGACAATATCAAGGACAGCGTGATGCAGTCACTGTTCGATATGTATACACTGGAAGCGCACATGGCAGAGTACGATGTGGAGCTGACGGAGGATGACAAGGCGGAGATCGCAGACACAGCGGCTGCGTTTATTGCAGACAACAGCAAGGATGCATTGGATGCACTTGGTGCAGATGAAGAGACTGTGGAGCGTTATCTGACACTGGCGACGATCCAGAACCGGATGCACACGGCGATCATTGCGGATGCCGATACCAATGTGACGGATGAGGAAGCCAACACAAGCTCCTACAGCTATGTCAAGGTGTCCAAGCAGTCCCATACGGATGAGGATGGCAATACCGTGGAGTACACCGACACCGAGCTCACACTGCTCGGCAAGACGGTCGGTATGTTTGACATGGACGCCAAGGCGGGCACGCTGGAGGATGCGGCAGAGCAGTATGACTATACGGTGAGCAGCGGAACGTTTACTGCCGACGACAGCACACTCGATGAGGCGGTTCTTACGGCACTGCAGGGACTGGACGAAGGGGAGGTGTCGGATGTCATCGACACAGATACCGATTACTATGTAGTTCGTCTGGATGAGAAGACGGATGCGGATGCAACCGAGACGACCAGACAGAACATTATCAGCCAGCGCCAGAGCGATCTGTACGACGAGACGCTCAAAGGCTGGGAAGATGAGCACGACTGGACCGTGAAGGATTCCGTGTGGGCGAAGGTAACATTTGACAACCTGTTCACCACAACAGTGCAGGATACGGAGACCGAGACCGTCACGGAGAGTGCGACGGAATAGAAGAAAAGCTGCGGCAATGACAGATATTGCGGCAGGAGACAGCGAAGATTGGCTGTACCGGTGATCCTCGTTAAAGAGCGTAACTCCGGTGTCCCAGCGAAAACAGGCGGGAGGATTCTGATCACAAAATACGGAATTTCTAACTCCGCCGCTTTTGCCAGATGTGATGATCCGTGTCTTTCCAAGTTTTGAGCACTCCGGAGGCGTGTCC
>OBKV01001975.1_pt1 | contig 11997 bp, 8 predicted proteins | sample 1517301 | NCBI WGS metagenome assembly OBKV01 (sample SAMN04571685, study PRJEB22368) | human gut metagenome | biome: human gut; material: stool | host: Homo sapiens | place: Luxembourg | collected 2012-06-29 | reverse complement strand
CTTTGCAAAATTGTTCGTACAACGGAACAGAAATTTCCGGTTTCGCCGCCCGGATATAAGAGGGACGATTACCTTTCTTGGTCGATGCATGCAGCGTGAACTGGCTGATTACCAGTATGTCACCGTCAATGTCGAGTATGGATTTATTCATAACGCCATTCTCGTCGTCAAAAACACGCAGGTTGACAATCTTTTTACACAACCAGTCGATGTCTTCCTTGCCGTCCGTCTCCTCTATGCCTACCAATATCATAAATCCTTTGCGGATGGCGGACTTACAGGTTCCGTTGATTGTGACAGACGCATGCCCGGTACGTTGTATAACTACTCTCATGTTTTAGTCCTAAAAAATTATTTTGCAGGTTGCAAAGTTACGAATAAATTCGTGATTGCCGCGGTGTGGGACAAGAATTTGTATTGAAGGACTATTTGTCTGTGAAATAGTCCTTTATGATTTTCGCTTTCGCCTCGCCAATCACTTTGACAATATCTTCCGCCGATGCTTCCTTGATTCGTTTTACACTTTTGAACTCCTTTAGCAGAGTGTTCTTTGTCTTTTCTCCAATCCCTTTTATCTCGTCTAAGGCCGAAGCTACCTGCCGCTTGCTGCGCTTGTCGCGGTGGAAGGTAATGGCAAACCTGTGTACCTCGTCCTGTATTTGCGTCAGCAGACGGAAAAGGGGAGAGTTTTGTTTCAGTCCGATGGTCTGCGGCGGGAAACCGTACAGCAGTTCCGATGTGCGGTGTTTCCCGTCTTTGGCAAGTCCGGCAATGGGGATGTCAAGGTTCAGCTCGTCGACAACCTCTTTTACGGCGCTCATTTGCCCTTTTCCACCGTCGGTGATAAGAAGGTCGGGCAGGGGAGCGTTCTCCTCGATAGCGCGCTGATAACGCCGTTTTACAACCTCTTTCATGGATGCATAGTCGTCCGGTCCTTCCACGGTCTTGATGTTATATTTCCGATAGTCTTTCTTGGACGGCTTTCCTTTGATGAAGACAACGCATCCGGCAACAGGGTCCGAGCCTTGGATGTTGGAGTTGTCGAAACACTCTATCCGCATAGGCAGCCTGTCGAGGTGCAATTCTTGCTGGATTTCCTTTAAAAGGCGTACCGTGCGTTGTTCCGGATTCAGCTTTTCCGCTTGTTTCAGACGGTCGGCCTTGTATTGTTTAACGTTAAGGATGGAGAGTTCAAGCAATTTCTTCTTATCACCGCGTTGCGGGATGGTAAAGATAACGTCTTTAAGCTCCATGTCCAGCTCAAAGGGCACGATGATTTCACGGGAAAGGCTCTTGTACCGTTCGCGCATCTCGATAATGCCCAGTGACAGGAGCTCTTCTTTCGTTTCGTTCAGCCGTTTCTTGTACTCAAAGGTGAAAGCCTGGTTGATAGCCCCGTTTGTGATATGCAGATAGTTGATGAATGCGGACTTTTCATCGGTGTCTTCCTCGATGGAGAACACGTCGATATTGTGCAATACGTTGCTTACCACTTCCGATTTGGAACGGTAATTTTCCAGCAGCAGATACTTTTCCTTGATTTTCTGCGCCTCTTCAAACTTCATTTCCGCCGCAAGCTCCTGCATCTGCTGATACAGCATCCGCTCTATCTCCTGGGTATTTCCCTTGAGTATTTCCTTTATTTCGGCGATGTTTTTGAGGTATTCTTCCTGATTCTGCTTGCCTATGCAGGGGCCTGCGCAGTTCTTGATGTGGTATTCCAGGCATACATTGAATTTCCCTGCCCGGATGTTTTCGGGCGAGAGATTCAAGTTGCAGGTGCGTAGCGGGTACAAATGCTTGATGAGGTCGAGCACTGCATACATGGATGGTATGTGGCTGTACGGGCCGTAGTAGGAAGAACCGTTGCGTATGATTCTCCGCGTCTTGAATACGCGGGGGAAATATTCGTTCTGCACGCAGATGGACGGGTAGGTCTTGTCGTCTTTCAGCAGTACGTTGTAACGGGGTTTGTATTTCTTGATAAGATTGTTTTCCAGCAGCAAGGCATCCTCTTCCGTGTTGACCACGATATACCGGATATCTGCAATCTTGCTCACCAGTACCCGTGTCTTTCCCGGTTCATGTTCTCTGTTGAAGTAGGAAGAGACCCGGCGCTTCAGGTTTTTTGCTTTCCCTACGTATATAATCGTTCCCTCGGCATTCAGATATTGGTAAATACCGGGACTTTCGGGAAGGTTCAGAACGATACCCTTCAGGTAATCATTTGTTTTTAGTTCGTCCATATCGTAAGAAAAAGGTAGTAAAGAAAAAGGTGGTAAAGCAATACGCTGCCAAGAGCATGCGGCGATACATTCTCATGCAGCGATGTGATTGCTTTACCACCCGGTTGTTTCTTTAGAGTGTCAATACCGATTCTACATCTACATCTTTGCTGAATATATCCTTTCCATGCAACTCTTTCAATTCGATAATGAAGTTTACATATACCTTTTTAGGGTTCAGTTTCTTCACCAGTTTGCAGGCTGCTTCCATTGTTCCGCCCGTAGCCAGAAGGTCGTCGTGCAGCAATACTACATCGTCCGGCTCAATGGCATCCTTGTGGATTTGTACCGTATCTTTGCCGTACTCTTTGTCGTAGCTTTCTTCGATTGTTTCCGCAGGCAGCTTTCCGGGCTTGCGCATGGGTACGAATCCTGCACCTAAGCGGGTGGCGAGAATGGGGCCCATGATGAAGCCTCTGGATTCTATACCTACCACTTTGGTTATCCCTTTATCCTTGTACATTTCATACAAGGTGTCTGAAAGTTCTTGCAGTGCCGACGGGTTTTTAAACAGAGTGGTCACATCGTAGAATAAAATCCCGGGGATGGGGAAGTCGGGAATTTCCCGAATGGTCTTGGCAAGTGTTTCTTTGCTCATAATCAGTTTATTTAATACGTTTATTGAATTCTTTGTTTCACGTGGAACGTTGCCCCTTATCGCCCGCAAAGCACCAGCAGCACGTTGATATCGCTGGGAGACACTCCCGGGATTCGGCTTGCCTGGGCTATCGTTTCCGGATCTATCTTCACCAGCTTCTGGCGGGCTTCGGTAGAAAGAGACTGGATGGAATTATAGTCGAACCTTCCTTTAATCTTTATGCTTTCCAGCCGTGCCAGTTTGTCTGCTATGATTCGCTCGCGTCCGATATAGCCTTCGTACTTAATAAGTATTTCCGCAGCTTCGACTATTTCGTCTCTTCTGTCTGCAACTTTATCCTGTTCCGTAATCTTGTCCAGTTCCCGACGGAAAGCGCTGACATGTTCTGCCATGTTTTCCAAGGTTACTTGCGGACGGTTTATTAAATCTACCAACTTGCATCCCTGGCGGAGCGGGGTAGTGCCGAGCTGTTCCAGCACCGGGTTGATTAATGCCGGTTTCATCGAATAACTCCGGGTAAACTCTATGATGCTTGTAACGGCTTCGCGCTTGCTCTTTAATAGTTCGTAGCGGTCTTCTTTGGCAAGTCCCAGTTTCCAGGCTCTTTCGGTTAGCCTCATATCGGCATCGTCCATGCGGAGCAGGATGCGGTATTCCGCACGTGAAGTAAACATGCGGTAAGGCTCATCGACGCCTTTGGTAACCAAATCGTCGATTAATACGCCTATATAGGCTTCGTCGCGTGCCAGGGTGAACGGTTCTCCGCCATGGCAATTGATATGCGCGTTGATACCTGCAATGATTCCTTGTCCGGCAGCTTCTTCGTAGCCGGTCGTTCCGTTTACTTGTCCGGCGAAGAATAGGTTTTTGATTTTCTTCGTTTCCAACGTATGTTTCAGTTGGGTGGGATCAAAGTAATCGTATTCTATTGCGTAGCCGGGGCGGTAAATCACCAGGTCGCGGAATGCCGGAATCTTTTTCAGCGCTGCAATCTGTATGTCCATCGGCAGGGAAGAAGAGAAGCCGTTCAGGTAAAGTTCCTGCGTCGTTTCACCTTCCGGTTCCAGGAAAAGCTGGTGCTGTTCCTTGTCGGGGAAGGTTACGATTTTGGTTTCTATACTGGGGCAATAGCGGGGCCCTATACTTTGAATCTGCCCGTTGAAAAGGGGAGAATCCGGCAGCCCTTCACGAAGGATGCGGTGTGTTTCCTCATTGGTGAAGCAGGTCCAGCACGGCAGTTGCTTCAGGTGGCGTACGCCGTTGTTCATAAAGGAGAATTTATGGAAGTCGTTTTCTCCTTCCTGAATCTCCATATCTTCGTAATGCACGCTCCGTCCGTCGATGCGTACGGGGGTTCCCGTTTTCATTCGTCCGTATGTGATGCCATGTCGGGCGATGGATTCGGTCAGTTGGTAAGATGCGGGTTCTGCCATGCGCCCGCCCGGAAGCATGGTGCGCCCTACGTGCATCAGTCCGTTCAGGAAAGTTCCGGCAGTCAGTACGACGCATTTGGCGCGGAAGGTCACTCCCCAAACGGTGGTGAGTCCGGTTACCTCGCCGTTTTCAACGAGGATTTCCTGTACGGTGTCCTGCCAGATGTGCAGGTTGGGAATATTCTCCAGAATCTCGCGCCATGTCCAGATGAATTTGTTGCGGTCGCACTGCGCGCGCGGACTCCACATGGCGGGGCCTTTGGAGCGGTTCAATATGCGGAACTGGATAGCCGTTTTATCGGTTACCAATCCCATATATCCGCCTAAGGCGTCTATTTCGCGTACAATCTGTCCTTTGGCAATACCTCCTACGGCAGGGTTACAACTCATCTGTCCTATCTTATTCATGTCCATTGTGATAAGACAGGTCTTTGAACCCAGGTTTGCGGCGGCGGCAGCGGCTTCACAGCCGGCATGTCCGGCGCCGATTACGATAACGTCATACTTAAACTCCATTCGTTCAATCTCTTTTAAAACCATGCAAAGTTACTAAAAAGTTATTTTGTAGCCGCGATTTATCTCCTTTCCTTGTGAATTCTTAGGAAATACCTCGCGGGTTTCTTTCCGTTTTGCCTGTATGTAATCTCCTTTCGCCTTGTATATAATCTCTTATTCGTTTAAGGGAAATATCCGAAAGGCAGGTTCTTTTCTTCGTCCCGCAGTTGCGGGACGGACGGTTGCCGGCTGCGGGCCCGGCAGCCCGCAATTGGCAACCGCGGAGCCTGCAATTGGAAAACGAAGAAAGTAACGTGGTAAAGCGGTATTATATACGGTGCAAAACAAAGAAAAGAAAGAGGGAATGGAACATTTATCTACGGGATTAGCTTCCCGATTGCCTGTATAAAACCTTTTCAGACCTCGGAAATCGTTGAAAAAGTCGCTTATATGGAATTTCTGATTATTGGGTTAATGCATTGACCCATAGTGTATAGTCTGTTTTTGAGGGTGACGACCGATTGTTTGTCATCACCCTTATCATGTTGGTCGTCACATCCGCAATCCCTCTCTGGTAAAGGGATGCGAGGTGGTTAGTGACGAGTGACGAGAGATTGTGCAAAAAAACGATAGGGGGGAGAGTTGAACTTTGCTTGCCGATACGCCTTTTGATTTTATCGCATGGCGAGCGCCTTGTTTTCGGCGGCTTCCATGATTTCCCGTTCTCCCGGTCCTTTGTCGTTAATGCCACAAAGGTGCAGGATGCCGTGGATGATGACGCGGTACAGCTCCCGTTCGTAGTCATTGCCGGCAAACTGTTCGGCGTTGGTGCGTACCGTATCCAGGCTGATGAAGAGGTCGCCGCTCAGGCGGTTGCCTTCGCAGTAGTCGAAAGTGATGATGTCCGTGTAGTAATCGTGCTGAAGGTACTGTCGGTTCACTTCGAGGATTTTCTCGTCCGAACAGAAGATGTAGGCTATTTCGCCGATTCTCTTGTTGTAGGTGGCGGCAACGGCTTTGATCCATTCCGTTGTTTCGCGCTTCTTGATTGCGGGCATTTCGATGCCGTCTGTCTGATAACTTATCATACTATTTCCAGTTTTTTTAAAAGAAGAATATATAGCTGATGATGATAGCGGCGATGATACCGGAAAAGTCGGCTATCAGGCCGCAGGTGACGGCGTTGCGGGTTTTCGTGATGCCTACGCTGCCGAAGTAGACGGCAAGGATGTAGAACGTGGTATCCGAGGCGCCGCGTGCCACGCAGCTCATGCGGCCGACAAAAGAGTCGGCACCGTATTGCTTCATTGTATCAATCATCAGTCCGTTGGCTCCGCTGCCGCTTAACGATTTCATCAATGCAGTGGGCAGCGCACCTACAAACTCGGTGTCCGCTCCGGATAGTCCGACGATGTAACCGATGCCGTTTACGATGATGTCCATCGCTCCCGAAGTGCGGAAAACGGCGATTCCAACGAGGAATGCCACCAGATAGGGAACGATGCGTATGGCGGTTGTAAATCCTTCCTTGGCGCCTTCGATGAAAGTATCGTACACATTAATCTTTTTCCATAATCCCCACAGGATGAAAAGCAGGATGATGGTGAAGAGAATGATGTTGGCAACCAGCGTGGAGTAAATGCCCATTTCTTCGCGGCTTACTTGGGTGAACAGGTAAATAAGCCCGGAGAAGAACAGGCTGATGCAACCGATCAGAATAAGAATGGGTTTGTTCAGCAGGTTTATCCGTTGCGCAATGCTGACGGCGGTGACACCGACAATGGTAGAGATGGCGGTAGTAATCAGCGTAGGGATGAAAATGTCCGTAGGCTGCGCAGCGCCCATTTGCGAGCGGTACATCATGATGCTGACGGGTATCAGTATCAACCCGGATGTGTTCATTACCAGAAACATAATCATCGGGTTGGTAGCGGTATCTTTTTTCGGATTCAGCTCCTGAAGCTCTTTCATGGCTTTCAGTCCCATCGGGGTGGCGGCATTGTCCAACCCCAGCATGTTGGCGGAAAGGTTCATGAAGATGGAACCCATGGCGGGGTGTCCTTTGGGAATTTCCGGGAAGAGGCGGCAGAACACGGGACTCAGCCAGCGCGAAAGCGCGTTTATCATACCGCTGTTTTCGCCGATTTTCATGATGCCCAACCATAAGGACAGAATGCCGGTGAGCCCCAGTGATATTTCGAATGCGGTCTTGGATGAGTCGAATGTGGAGTTGACAAGTTCCGTAAATATCTCCGTATCTCCCATAAACAGGAGTTTGCAGAGCGCTACAATGAAGGCGATTACGAAAAATGCTACCCAGATGTAATTTAAAACCATGTGTCCTTACTCTTCTTCTTAAATATTAATAGTTGCTTTCGTTGGCAAGATTCCATACGTTGAGGAAGGATGCCTTGGTTATTTCCACGACTTTTTCCCAGTTCAGTAATGCGGCGTGGTCTGACGGCTGGTGATAGTCGGGATGGCCGTCGGTGTGATACCAGATGACGGGGATGCCGGAACGGGCGAACGAGGCATTGTCGCTTCCGCCCACGGGGTTGTCCCAGGGACGGTAGTCGGGTTGCAGTTGCAGTCCGTAGCGGGTGATGTCCCGTTTCAGCCATTCGCCGAAGGCAGGATGGGCGGCTGTGTAAAAGTAGACTACGTGCTGCGGTTGTTCGGGCTTGTTGTTACGCCCTATCATGTCGAAGTTGAGATAACCCTTTATCTGTTTGAGAAACGGACAGTGCTGTACGAAATGTTTTGAACCGAGCAATCCTTTTTCCTCGCCGTCCCAAAAGGCGAAGATAACATTTCTCAGCGGCTTTTCTCCGCTGAGGGCAAATGCACGTGCTATCTGCAATACGGCGGAGACGCCGGATGCGTTATCGTCCGCACCGTTGTATATCTTATCGTCCGCCAGCGTTTCGTCTACGCCCAGGTGGTCGAAATGAGCGCCTACAATGACATATTCATCGCTGCGCTTGCCGGGAATGTATGCCAGCACATTATCCATTTTCAGGGAACGGTGCGTGCCTTGTTTCAGTACGGCAACGGAGTCGGGGTGTACCTGCCAGCGTCCGCGTTGCTGCCTTTCCTTGGCGTATGCCTCGAAAGGCTGGTAATAGCCGTTCTTGTCCAAAGGGCGGATACCGGCTTCTTTCAGGCAGGATACGATGTAGCGGGCTGCTACCCGCGAACCATGCATGCCTGCTTCGCGTCCTTGCAGTTCGTCATCGGCCAGAAACTCCACAATGGCTTCTGCGGAAGTACGGTTGATGCTTTGCAATCCTTTTTCGAGCGGGGACTGTGCATGTAGCGACAGGGCGGAAAACAGGAAACAGGCGGTTCCTAAAAATACTTTATGCATGGTGTTCCGTTTTTAGTGACTAAAGTGTGTATCTGTTGCAAAATTAAAGATAACTTTTCATAGTTTCTATAGATTTGTCGTATTTTTGTCTGCTGGCAAGATAATTCAAGTACATGTAAATCAAACGGTGAGTGATGAGAAAAAGGAAAATCCCGTTGGCAGGCACGCTGCAGAATAATCCGATTTCAACGGAAGAAATAGCGGATATTGCCGCAGATATCCAAAGGGAATTGGAGACGTATGCCGATCCGGTAAAAAGGGAATATCTTCCCCGTTTCTTCAAGACGGGAAAGGGAGAATACGGCGAAGGCGATAAATTTCTGGGTGTAGTGGTTCCGAATACCCGCACGGTGGCGAAGCAACACAAGGATGCTCCGTTTGCTGTAATGGCGGAACTGCTGCAAAGTCAGTGGCACGAGTGCCGGCTTTGCGCTTTGCTGATGCTGGTGGAGCGTTTTAAGAAAAGCGGTGAAAAGGAAAGGAAGCTTATTTATGACTTCTACCTTTCGCAGACGGCACGTATCAACAACTGGGATTTGGTAGACTTGTCCGCTCCGGGTATCGTGGGAGAATATCTGAAAGACAAATCCCGCGACGACCTTTATCGCCTGGCAGACGGTGCGTTGCTCTGGGAGCAACGCATTGCGGTGGTTTCTACTTATACGCTTATCAAAAACGGTGATTTCACCGATATTTTGGCGCTTTCGGAACGGTTGCTGCACCATCCGCACGATTTGATGCGGAAAGCGGTGGGCTGGATGCTGCGTGAGATGGGAAAGAGGGATAAGGATTTGCTGGTGCAGTTTCTTGAGAAACACAGCAAGGTGATGCCGCGGACAATGCTGCGCTATGCCATAGAGAAATTCCCGGAAGAAGAAAGGAAGGAGTTTATGAAACGTTGAAAGATTTCTTTATCTTTGTCCGGAAGCGGAGATAAGCGGCATTTCGATATAAAAAAGAATGGATTCATTTTATTCTGCTCTCGGTTTGCACTATCTTTGTCGTTGTATAGATTGAATTTTAATGGAACAAGAAGATTTTAACATACGTGAGCATCAGCTCACCAGCAAGGAGCGTGACTTCGAGAACGCTCTCCGCCCTTTGAACTTCGAGGATTTCAGCGGACAGGATAAGGTGGTTGATAATTTGCGCATTTTTGTGAAGGCTGCCCGTCTCAGGGGCGAGGCCCTGGACCATGTGTTGCTTCACGGTCCTCCCGGATTGGGAAAGACCACACTTTCCAACATTATAGCCAATGAATTGGGAGTAGGTTTCAAGATTACTTCCGGTCCGGTGCTCGACAAGCCGGGCGACCTGGCAGGCGTACTCACCAGCCTGGAGCCGAACGAGATACATCGGCTGAGTCCCGTAGTGGAAGAGTATCTGTATTCGGCAATGGAAGACTACCGCATCGACATCATGATAGACAAAGGCCCGTCGGCGCGAAGCATACAGATTGATTTGAATCCGTTTACGCTGGTGGGGGCCACCACCCGCAGCGGTTTGCTGACGGCTCCGCTACGTGCCCGTTTCGGCATCAATCTCCATCTGGAGTATTATGACGATGATGTGCTGAGCGGTATTATCCGCCGTTCGGCAAGCATATTGGACGTACCCTGCTCCACAAGAGCCGCTTCGGAAATCGCAAGCCGCAGTCGCGGTACGCCGCGTATCGCCAATGCCTTGCTGCGTCGCGTGAGGGACTTTGCACAGGTGAAAGGTTCGGGCAGCATCGATACGGAAATCGCCAATTTCGCACTCGAGGCGCTTAACATTGACAAGTACGGACTGGATGAGATAGACAATAAGATACTTTGTACGATTATCGATAAGTTCAAGGGCGGTCCGGTGGGACTTACAACCATCGCTACAGCCTTGGGAGAAGATGCGGGAACCATCGAAGAAGTTTATGAACCGTTCCTGATAAAGGAAGGCTTCCTGAAACGCACTCCCCGCGGTCGTGAAGTAACGGAACTGGCCTATAAACATTTGGGGCGGAGCCTCTACAATAGCCAGAAGACGTTATTTAATGATTGACGCTTATTGATAAGCGACCGGTTAGAGAGAGTATAATAAAACACTGAATAACGTGGCTGGATTGAAATCATTGGCAAAAGAAACTGCCATTTACGGGTTGAGCAGTATTGTGGGGCGTTTCCTCAACTATCTGTTAGTGCCCGTATACACCATGGCCTTGTCTGCACAGTCGGGGGGCTATGGCGTTGTGACTAATATCTATGCGTGGGTGGCACTGTTGCTGGTGCTGCTGACGTGCGGCATGGAAACGGGCTTTTTCCGCTTTGCCAATAAAGGAGAGGACGACCCGATGCGGGTGTATTCCACAACATTGCTCAGCGTAGGCATCGGTGCGCTGACATTCCTTGCGCTGGGACTGCTGTTTCTTCAACCGGTTGCCGACTGGCTGGAATATGGAGAGCATCCCTGGTACGTGGGAATGATGATGATTGTAGTGGCGATGGATGCCATTCAAAGCATTCCTTTCGCTTATCTGCGCTATAAGAAACGGCCCGTCAAGTTTGCAGCGCTCAAACTGCTGTTCATCTTCCTGAACATAGCCTTGAACCTGATTTATTATGTCTGGATGAAGGGCGATGATGTGGCGTATGCCTTCCTCTTCAATCTTGTGTGCACTTCTACCATCATGCTGTGCATGATACCCGAATTGCGCGGTTTCGCTTATGTACTGGACAGGAAACTGCTGAAGCGGATGCTTGCTTATAGCCTGCCGTTGCTGGTGTTGGGCATTGCGGGCATCCTGAATCAGGTGGCGGACAAGATTATCTTTCCCTTTGTCTATCCCGACCAGGCGGAAGCTACCGTACAACTCGGCATCTATGGAGCCGCCAGCAAGATTGCCATGGTGATGGCGATGCTGACACAGGCTTTCCGTTACGCCTACGAGCCTTTTGTATTCGGCAAGAGCCGCGATAAGGACAACAAGCAGGTGTATGCGCAGGCCATGAAGTTCTTTATCATCTTTACACTGGTGGCTTTTCTGGCAGTGATGTTCTATCTGGATATTCTCCGCTACATCATCGGCCGCGACTATTGGCCGGGGTTGCGTGTTGTGCCCATTGTAATGGCTGCGGAAATCTTCATGGGAATTTATTTCAATCTCTCTTTCTGGTACAAGCTGATTGACGAAACGCGTTGGGGAGCTTATTTCTCACTGATAGGCTGCACGATTCTGGTGGTGATGAATATCTTTTTAATTCCGAAGTTCGGGTATATGGCTTGCGCATGGGCCGGATTTACGGGTTACGGCGTTGCGATGCTGCTCTCTTATTTTGTCGGTCAGAAGAAATACCCGATTCAGTACGATTTAAAGTCGATCGGGTGCTATGTGCTGTTGGCTGCGGTGCTTTATGTGGCTGCGGAATGTGTACCTATTGAAAACATCTGTCTGCGTATGACGTTCCGTACGTTGTTGTTATGCCTGTTTATAGCCTATATTATAAAGCGCGATTTGCCGCTTAGTCAAATACCTGTTATCAATCGTTTTATCCGAAAATAGAATTATTTTTATGGAACAGCCTGTCAATCCCAACCGGAATGTATTTGCCATCAAGAACTTCCTGAAAGAGTATCTCGATTTGCGCAAAGATAAAGACAATGAACTTGCCACTGTAGACTCCATCCGTAAGGGTGTCGAGTTTAAAGGGGCCAATTTATGGATTCTGATATTTGCCATCTTTATGGCTTCACTCGGTCTGAATGTCAATTCTACCGCTGTAATTATCGGTGCGATGCTTATCTCGCCGTTGATGGGACCTATCATGGGAGTGGGGCTTTCAGTGG
>OBKV01001964.1_pt1 | contig 12051 bp, 14 predicted proteins | sample 1517301 | NCBI WGS metagenome assembly OBKV01 (sample SAMN04571685, study PRJEB22368) | human gut metagenome | biome: human gut; material: stool | host: Homo sapiens | place: Luxembourg | collected 2012-06-29 | reverse complement strand
TAAAAATCAGCAATTTATATTTAACTCGTTAGGTAATTGTCGGGAATGCAGGTTACAACTTCCGATACTCCCCAGCCCGAATCATCTTCACTTCGCATGATTCAATTGCTCGTTTAATCAGGCTTCGTATAGTGCTGAGTGTCATACCAATCATGACGGCAATAGTCTTCATACCGTCTGTCGTGAACTGCCCAGAAACGGAATTAAGGAAGACCTTATGAGTTGCGGCACTATAGGAGTCGGCAGTTGCAATCCCTTCAGGGCAGAACAATGAAGATGTCAATGAAAAATTCAGTAACATATTTCTTCATACAACCCCGCTGCCTTCAGCTGCTGCTGCCTTATCTCGTCGGCCAACCATTGCGGCTGCAGGACTTTGATGTTCGGGCCTCTGGAGAGCAGCGGCGTGTAGAAGTCGTTGGATATCCGCAGCCAATATTCAAAGTCGGTCCAGTCGTCGCCTGATGCGATTTCTCTCTGGCTGTGGTGGAACGGCAGGTCTCGGAGGTAGAATGCTTCACGGCCATAAGCTCTGATGACTACGCGCTCAAGATTTGTATCTGGGTTCCTGAATACGCCGTAGCAGTCGCTGAACCAGCTCTGGGCATCGAAGTCTTTGTCTATCTTGAAGTGTTCTTCCGTAAGCCGGATGTCGATGATTCTGTCAAATGAAAGGGTAAAGAGTGAATCCCTTGTAATGTGCCTTACGAGGGCGTACCAGCGGCGTTGGAATAGTTTGATGCAGTAGGGCTCAACCGTGTGTTCCGATGGCTCTGTGAAGCCGTATTTGCGATATGTGACGGTAATGCGTCGTGATGTCTTCATTGCTTCGATGAACAGCCGGATGTTGTCACTATTAGAAGGTATCGATTCCAGAAGGATGCGGTCGTGGACGCTGCGGCTGTCTCCGAGAAGATTGCTGACCGTGATTGTGCTGAGCATCCAGTTCTGGATGCTGTTCTCGTGAAGGACTTCCTGATTGGCGATGTAGTAGGAGAATCCATCGTGTGTGTCGCATTCGATTTCGATGCCGAAGATGTCCTGGATTGCTGCTTTGTGTCTGATGAATGTTGTGCGGGCGATTTCTATTCCTCCGGAGAGTTCGGTCCCGAGCCAGCGGCGGTTTATCTCTTCCAGGCTTATCTTCCCTGCACGGCTGATGGTTCCAACCAGCCATATATACTGCTTGAACAATTCGTATGATCTCATCTTTGTACTTGGTTTCTTGCCGAGGTGCAAAGATACTAATTATGTATGTATCAGCTTGTATTGTAGCTTCTGTTGGTGTGATTGTTGCAGTTTTGCATGGTATGAACCGTTGATTTGTCAGTTTTTTGCTAAATTTGCGTCAAGTTCGTGATAGAACTTGCTAACATAAAATATTTAGGATATTCCTAGATGCTGTAGTCTGCCAAATCTCGCCAGGATTTCGTCAAAGTTTTCTTAACTGCATTGCATCTGGGGGTTCATCGCATACGGCTTGTATGACTGATGATCCCCGGTGTGGTTAAGAAGCTTCTGGCGAGGCTTGGCAGACGCAACGAGGGGAGGTCATACAAGCTTTTTTTGCGTTTGGAAATGAATGATTTTGACAACAGCCTTTCTGAGCTGTTCCTTTCTGGCCATGATTCGGATTTCATTGCGTTCTGCAGCGGTGTCCTGGAGAGATTCCCTGTGGCCGTGAATCTTATCGACATAGCCTCGGATTATGGTGCCTGCCTCGATGATGCGATGGTCCTTTTCTCCGGTTACAAGTCTGATGAGCTTGGGAGTAATGCCCGTGATGTAGCCGAATGGAAAAGGGACGAGGTGGCCTCCGGAAAGTGGATTCTTCCTGATGCTGACGAGGAGAGTGTGTGTGACCTGATTGCCCGAAGGAGTTTTGCTATGATTGATGCTGCAGAGGCTGACGAGCTGGATACCGATAGGCTGACTCTGTGCATCGGGCTATTCAGTTATGCTGCTGCCTTTTGTATCCCGTCATTTGACGCGAAGTCTTTCCGCAGGCTGTTCGTGCTTGCGTGGTTCAAGTATTTCTCTACGGTTCTCAGTCTTGAGAATAATGATGCTCCTGCAGGGAAGGATTTCATTTCGTGAGATGTTCAACAATGCCTTCCACGTGCAGGTCTGTGATTGCTCTGCGTCCTTCGTGTGATTCGAGTATTGCTAGGTCTTCTTTGTTGGTGTAGAATCCGTTTTCCGTCAGAACTGCTGGACAGGCCGTGTGTTTGAGGATATAGAAGTTTTCCTCATAGTCCAAATCTCCGTCAGATTTCTCGGCTCGCATTTTCATCTGAGGCAGGTTCTTAATTGCAGCCTTGGCCAACTGCTCTGCCAGATCATCTGCCTTTGTCTGTCCTTTGCTGGTATAGACGCTCCATCCGGAAGGAGATGTCCATTCTTTGCCGTTTCCGAAGGCATTGGCGTGGATTGAGATGAGGATGACATTCTGCTTCCCTTCGCGTGCTACGATATCGTTAACGCGCTTACATCGGTCTTTCAAGGGAATGTCATCATCCTCCGGAACCAGGAGTTCTGCATCGTAGCCTCTGTCGCGGAGATCATCAACGATTTGCTTGGCGATTGTGCGGTTGAACTGGAATTCAAGGAAGCGTCCGTCGGGACTGCGTTTGCCAGGTGTGCTCTGACCATGGCCATTGTCAATAAGAATTTTCATCGGTAAGCTGGTTTTTGGGTTAGTTGTTCAGCTCACCTGTTCCGGAAACAAAGATAGTTAAAGATTGATTGATGGAGAAATTTGAGTATCTTTGCGATGAGGCAGTCGGACTTAACGCCACTGTTTCAAAAGTCGTAATGGCCCCAGTGTAGGAAACTCGCTGGGGCTTCTTCTGTAGGAAACGTTCAATTTGTAGGAAAATTGTAGGAAAATCAGAATAGCAAAACCCCTCTCAGCATCACTGAAAGGGGTTTTCTGAGGTGCCTAGCGGAACGTTTTGATAGAAACTATTGTAAGACACTTTCTAGGGGGGCATCCTGTGCATCCGTCCGGGCGTTTATTTTCGAGGTGGTAGACAAGATTGCAAATAAGTACATCTATTTATTCAGGGATTTGGTAGTGTAATAAAAATATTATATATTTGTTACACATTTATAATTTAAAATGAAGGGAAGTAACGCACATACCATTGAACAACGCATAGTTGCATGGAAAAGAGGCAGAATCTTTTTCCCTAGCGACTTTGCGGATATTGCCAGCGATGGTTCTGTCAGAATCACGCTGATGCGCCTGAGCAAGGAGGGAATGATTGTTCGCCTTGCATCGGGTATCTATTACTATCCTGAGATTGATACGGAGTATGGCCTGGGCACACTGAAGCCCGGACCGATGAAGATTGCTAAAGCCGTGGCGAAACATGACAAAATTTCAATTATCCCTTCTGGTCCATATGCACAGAATGCACTCGGTTTGAGCACCCAGGTTGCTGGCAATGCCTATTTCATCACAAATGGGGCTCCAAGGAAGATTAAACTTAGCGACAATATGAGCATAGTCTTCACCCACTCATCGCGTGCTAAAGACTTCGCCTACAAATCGGAAGTAATGCAGCTGATAGTGGCGGTGATAAAGGAAGCCGGCAAAGGCAAGTTGCGCGATGATGAGAAAACCATAATCAAGGAACATCTGAGTAAAGTCCCAAAGACAAAGTTTGAGCATGATATAAAACTTGCACCTATCTGGGTGCGCAAAACAATTTCGGAGCTATGAAGTTTATAGAGATGCCTAAAGAGTTGCAGACTAAATCCATTGAAACACTTTCGTTGAATTATGGTATGCCGGAGCAGATTATCGAGAAGGATTGGTGGGTATCTACCGTAATGAGAGCACTTTTCGCTCTGCCGTATGCAAATCAGATGTCTTTTAAAGGCTTATGTGTAGCTATACATAAGCCTTTTTATGAGCAGTAAAAGGTTATGTGTAGTAACTTTCTGTAAAGTCCTTGTTTCTTGCCCGTTAGCCAGAAGACTTCCATCAGATACTACACATAATATTAGAAGGATTTGAGCCACGAGAGCAGGTCCTTGTCCTTTTCCCATAAAGGCTCGATTTCCGGATTTACATTCTTGTAGGCCTTTTCTATGGCTTCCCTTTTTTGTTTTGAGTCCGCTCTGGCGTATATCTCCGTAGTCTGGATTGACACGTGGCCCAAGATATCACGGATGTATACAAGATTAACCCCGGCTTGAAGCAGGTGCATGGCCTTTGAGTGCCTCAGGGAGTGACAACTTTTTTTGTCCGGGATTATTTCCTGGTTCTGTTGGCGTGCCATGGACACATACTTTTTGAGGATGTGCGTGATTCCTCCTCGCGTCAGTTTCTCATGGCGATTGTTGCTGAACAAAGGATAGGGACGACACTCAATACGCTCCAGCCGGTTTTCCTTGACATAGAGCGACAGGATTTTCATCTGTTCCGGAAGAAGCGGGACTTGCCGTATTTTGTTCCCTTTCCCGATAATAGTAACATAGTAAGGTTCAGATAGATGCACATCCTGCACCCGTAGATCCGCCATTTCCTGAACGCGACACCCGGTGTCGTACATAAGAGACAGAAGGGCAAGATCCCTGCGTCCTTTCTTAGTGGTTGCGTCAGGCATTGACAACAAGAGCTTAATGGCTTCAAGGCTCAAGTAGTTCAGATGCCCTTTCTCGTGTTTCTTGCTCTTGATGGAGAGTATCCGTTGGAACTCGTAAAGATTGTCTGGGTGGTGATACTGAACGTACTTTATGTAAGAATGGATTGCGGCAAGCCGGGCATTTCTGGTCGATGCGCTGCAATGCCGTTCTTGTTGCAACCAGTTCAAGAAGTCCGAGACTAGTTCTTTATTCAGAACTGATAGCGTCAGCTTTTCCAATTTGATTCCTCTGACGGAAGAGGTATAGTCAATGAACTGGACAAACGTATCCCGATACCCCTTGACCGTGTTCGGACTTACACCCTTCTCGTTGACCAGATACACCGAAAGGAAGTCCGCCATATATTTTGCGAAGTCAGTCGTCTTCATGGAAGTCGTGGTTTAGATGGGGAAAGATATTGTTGAAGATTCCCTCCATGCCATGAACCAGATCCGGATACATTTCAACGCAGATGCGGACATAGTGGTTGGTTGCCTCAAGCGATTGATGCCCAAGGTATGTGGACAGGATGGGAAGTGTGCAATAGATGTCCATTCCATTGTCTACCATCTGCTTCAGTGAACGGACGGCAAAGGTATGGCGCAGGTCATGGATGCGTGGGCCGTAATGATTCCCACGGAAAGGGATCCCAGCTTCGGCCATTAACTTGCGAAAGAGTTTATAGATATTTTCAGCCTTGCACGGAAAGCCTCTGTATGTGAGAAAGAACCGGGTTGAAAGGCTGTCCGGATTAATGCGCTGGCGGTGTCGCCTGTATTGTGCCAGCACGTCTGACAATGACGGCGTAATCGGAAGCAGCCGCTCTTTCCCGTTTTTGGTATCACGTAGGATGAACACGTTGTTGACGAGGTCCATATCCTTATCCTTGATATTCAGAGCCTCGCTTATACGAACGCCTGTACATAACAGGAAGCGGATGAGAGCCGGCATAACAAAGCAAATCGAGTCTCTGGTGATTATGCCACATTTTCGATTGTCGGCTACTTTAAGGATTCTATCCGTTTCCTCCTGTGTGTAGATGTATGGGACGAACGTTTTCTTTGGTTTTGGGGCAAAGCACGTTGCTGATTCCAGATCATTCTGACTCAAGTATTTCGAGAACTGATTTATCGTGATACACCTCTTGTATCGTGTTGCCTTTGCCTCGTTAGGGCGAGTCCTGCTCAGCTCCTGCGCTAACTCTTTGCTGATTATGGGTTGTTGGATTCCTTTTTCATTCGCAAGTTTGTCAAAGCAGTAGAGTATCTTTTCCTCGGCAATGTAGCCATACCCACATTGCCGCTTGAGAGCAATGAAGTTTTCAATATGCTCTTTGAAGACGCTGGATAATATATGTGCCATAGAATCAAGCAAACTGAAGATAGAACTGTTCATTAACCGGCGCCGTGTCCATCTGACAGGACTTGAGGGCGGTAATGTCCACTCTGAGGTAGTACATTGTGGAGTTCGTGTCTGTATGTCCCAAAGCCTCAGATATAACCGGCATGGCGGTTTGTCCTTCAAGCATCCTGCTTGCCAGGGAGTGACGCAAAGAATGAGCCCCATGTTTCCGGCTTGAGACATCTATTCCGGCGCGTTTGAACGCCTGAGATACTACTTGATACACCCCTGTGGACTGCATAGGATAGTATGGATGACTGGCGTTCAACAGCACGTGATGATCATCAGACTCCGGCCGTCCATACTTGAGATAGTCTATGATGGCATTGCCTACTTCAGGGAGCAGCGGCAAGCTCAATGGATGGTCCGTCTTTAGCTGGATGATATTGATGCTGTTGGATTCCCAGTCTATATTGTCAAACCGGAGGTTGCAGATGTCCGAACTTCTCAACCCGAGATACGCCGCAAGTATAAGTACAAGATAGTCACGTTTTCCTTTAGCATTCCCCCTATCTACACAGGCAAGAAGGCGGGATATCTCTTCTTTCGAATAGACAGACGGCAGGTTGGGTTGGTTGATCGTCTTTGCGCTTGGGATCCGAATGGCAATATTCTGTTGGATTAATCGATTTTCGTATAGCCAGTGAAGAAAACGTTTTACCATCAGGATGGCTATATATGTGTTGCTTTTATACTCAGGTTTGAGTCCCATAATGTATAGCTTGATTGTGCCAAGCGTGATTTCCGACACCGCTTTGATTCCTTGTCCTTGCAGAAAACAGAGAAAACGGGATAGCTGCGACTCATACTGGTGATAGGATGCGATTCTCAAATGCTCGCTTTTCTTGATAGAAAGAAAACTGATTACTTCATCACTCATCGGGCCGGTCAGGTCCGTACTGGAGCTTGTGCTATAGATTTCATTGTACTTGACGTACTCTTGTATCAGCTGAAGAGAATAAGGAATGCTGTGATTACTTTCAATCAGCTCTTTTCCGTCGAGAGCAATCCGATAAGCAAAACGTTGCAGGCTGTCTGAATCGGAAAAGTCAACTGATAATTCCTGCTCTTGGGCAAAGGAACAGATTGAGTCCCAATTCCGTTCGTGTTTAAGTAAAGTCGTTTGGGAGAATTTTACCTCATCCCGGAGGTGGGAATATAGTCTATCTAAGACTTCCTTCCCAGTGATTAACGGATTATTCATATTCTACATTATTAGAGTTTTCATACTCTCATAATGTAGAAAATATTATGTTCAGTAAAAACCGCTTAAGATTTAATCAAGTTTAAGGAGTTCAACCACTTACAAAGGAAGACTACACATAATCTTTTACTGCTCATAAAAGGGCGGTACCAGCCTCTCAAAGTGCTGGAATGTAATCAGCAGGTTTTCAGAGGATATCGACATTGCCGTGAATAGGGGATATCTGGGATACGGCGGTGAATTAAGCAGAACTCAGGTCAGCGACAAACTGCGCCGTGCAGCATGCACATTTGTACGCGAGAGACTTCAAAATGACCTGCGAGACAAGATGATTGAGCAGGGCATACCGTCAGACAAGTTCAGCATAGAGGTAAACATTACCTCAATATCAACCGTAGATCCCGAGGTAATCAATGTAAGATATGACTCGCTATATCCCATGCTTTCATATATCAGGAATGCAGTCAAAATTGAGGTAAGCGGCCGAAGTATGAGTGAGCCCCTAGAAAATGTCCAGCTGCGTTCTATGATTGAGGACGCTTTCCCTAACACAAAATTTGCCGAAGCGAAGTTCAAGTTCCTACGGTCAAGCCGGAGAGGACTTTCCTTGAGAAAGTCTGCCTTCTGCACGAGGAGTTCAGCAAGGAAGTTGCCGAGGTCCGCGTGGATAGGATGTCCCGCCACCTGTACGACATAGCCATGATGATGAAGACCGACATTGCAGACAGAGCCCTGGCAGATAAGCAGCTATTTGGAAACATTGTTGAACACAGAAGAAAGTTCATAGGCCTGAAGGGGTTTGACTACTCCACACTTTGCGCCGCAAAGATAAGCATCGTGCCACCGGAGGGAGTCATCGACAAATGGAAGCAAGACTACATCCAGATGTGCAACTCGATGATGTACGGGAACTATCCTGATTTTGACGAACTGATGGCCTACATCTGCGAATTGCAGGAAAGGCTGAGAAAGAGCTTTCGATGACGGATTTCTTGACAATATTTACCATACTTTATTTTTATGAAACAGCTCAAAGATATCCTTAAAATATTTAGCGACAATAGGATTAATTATCTGAATTCACATACTTGGGCAACTATGTCCGAAGATGATCGTGTAAACGCAGTAAAAGAATGGGCAGAACCAGTTGCCAAGAAAATTATAAATGAAGGCTATTTCCGCATTGGCAATCACTATTGCATCAGAGTAGATATTCTTGAACTTTACTACAACGAGGAAGCAGAAGAAGGATTAAAGGATCCTATTATGTACCACACAAACGATAGGATACCTAAACATCTTAAGGATGCAGGTATTTATGACTTACCTTATTTTGACATAGGGAGCTTCAATCTACACACTTCTGGTGTGGACATCACTTTTGAAGATCCAAAAGGACACTATAGAGCATCATTTCTAATACGCGGGTTCTCAGTGTTCCGCTTCAATGGGAATGAGGTAATATTCCTAAATGAAAATAATGATTGCTCAACAAAGATTTATGATTTCTTTTTCCCAAACGGCACGAACGCCGAATCGCTTCAAGATATTCATTGGGAGTCGTATGATTGGAAGAGTAGTTTTTCGAAACCGACTGGACGCAAGAATGTGCTGCAATATGCAAAGGATTCTGCAACAGGAAAGTACATCCCTAACGAAACAGGCGAATCTTTCAAAAAGAAGGAGGAGAAGCCAAACAAATGTACCCGTCCTTGGCAGTTCAAACGTAAATAATAAAGTACCGGCCACCTCTGTTACGAGATGGCCGGTTTTCATAAGCAGACTGCCGTACTATGAAAAGTCAAGGTTTGGAGTACTGAGAAAGGTCCAACTGGCACAATTTAGGCAACCTTCGTGGCGAATGAGGTCAGTAGCGTCAACCATTTCTATACGGTCTTTGTAGTGAGGCATCAGTTTGGCGATTTGCTCATATGCCTCTTGGTCTTCCGGGATGTTGAACTTCGGAAGAATCAGAACCTTTTCAGTCTGCAACCAGTTGATGTAAGCCCAACTGTACTTATGCGGCTTGGATGCCCTGAAACTGAGCTCATGTACGTTCGCGAAATGAGCCCTCAGGATGCGTCTGAACCTTGATGCCATCGCAGGGTCAAACTGGGCATAGTTAGTCATCAGGACAGAATCATCGTCAATAAATCGTACAATGCCGTCAGTGTGGCCATAGATTTCATTAGTATCCCAGGGAAGGAAGATGATGTCTGCACCAAAGGTTCGTGTCAGGCGCTCAATCAAATCGCGTGGTATCCATTGCGGATTTTCCTCAAAGACCTTTGCGGTCATGATAACTTGGCATCCACTGTGAACGACATTGCCACCATCAATCTTTATGCCTCTGGAATCTTCCAGATATGACGAGCCGACGTATCTCCCAGCAATCGTATTATCGGTGATTGAGGCTTTATGCTTGGCAGTGTCCAGAAGATAATCGGGCTCCTAGCGAAACAGCACAAAGCGGTTGTCATCCCTTACGCGAATTCCCCTATGACGATGCAATTATAACACTTAATTTTGGAATTAAAGCAATCAGGAAAATTTTCAACGCACAAAAACTAGCAGTACAACCAAATCTGGATGAACAGGAGCAGAAATGCTTCCGTGATTTGTTTCGGCAGCAGGTGGATAATCCAGAAAAACTGCAGTTGGTTATTGGGTTGTATTGTTATGCCGTGGTGGCTTGCTATGATTGTTTTGCAGAACTTGTTTCTTTCGTAACACGTGATAAAAAACAGCGACGGAATCAGTCACCGTAGTAGTCTTCGAGGTCGTGGTAGTCGATGTTTGAGTATTCTCCGTCCAGGCCTCCGTTGTAGTCAACTATATCGTAGTAGTCCTCCTTGTCAAATTCAGTCTTGACATTTTGAGACTTCCCATGTCTAATGGCTGGCTTCTTCTCCGAGATTGATTGAGGTCTATACTCCATCTCATCGAAACTGTCATATCCCATTTTTTTGCGCTGTTCCGGAGTCAGAATTTCACGCCATGTAACGTTTGGGCGGTTCTCCAGGTGGCGCTGAGTCGCGCGCTGGTCTGCCTCACCGATGGCCATAAGGATGGTGGTAAGAATGGCCGGCGACAGGATGATCAGCAGGAGGATGATGTCTTCTCGGGTGAGATCCTTTAGTTTCTGCAGATATTTGCCCATTGTTCGATAAGATTTTCAAGTGTTACCCCTGATGAGCGGACTAATGAGCTTGTGCTATTGAAGTAGCCCACCTTGATTTCGCGGTCAGTGGGCAGTTCTGCACGATGAGCCCTGATGTATTTGGTGAAAGCTGTTTTGGCCTTGCCGCCGTTGGTTACGACCAGATCAATGGTTGGATTCTCCCTGAGGATCTTGGCAATATCATTGAATTCTCCACCCTTGATATTGGAGTCCAGACTGCCTTCCCTGACTGCAGAGGCGTACACATCCCAAAGGGCGATGTGGTTGTCTGCCAGCAGCTGCTTCTTGCTCTGATAGCTGTATGGAATGCTAGCCTTGAAGATTCTGGCCATCACTGTCCAGAATAGGTTCTTAGGGTTTGCGTAGTATTCCTGGCTTTCGATGGAAATGTCGCTTGGAAGGCTACCAAGAATGAGTGTCTTTGGTTCTTTACACATCAGTGGCGCGAGGCCGAATTTTTCGTTCTTCTCCATGGGTTTACTGCTTTGCGATTGATACTGTTGCCGGAGTTTCGTCACGATTGACTGTGAACCAGCTTGGATAGTTCTTGACGCGGGCGCTAATCTGGCTTGCAGGGACAGGGGTTCTGTCTTGACGCGAATACAGGTTGCGGGCATTGATCTGCTTTGCGATTTCTGTGAATGTGAGCGGCCTGCCGGCTTCTTTAATGACCATTTCAATGGCCTCGTGCAATTTCAGTTCTAACATGGGTTTAGGGGTATTGATTGTTTGCGGTTCTTCTTCGTCGCCGTCCTCGTTCCATCCTTTCTTAAGAAGGATAGTGAGTTCTGCAGACTCTTTCATTTTGTTCTTGCGGGCCTCGGCGATTGCTCTTACGCAGGCTGCTTTTTCTGCCGGGCTCAGGCTTTCCTGGTTCAGTTCAAACTCGTCACGCAGTTTGTCCTCTGCCTCTACGGCTTCTTTATAGGATGTGACCGCGAACAGAAGTTTGTCAAACTCATGCTTCGAGTCCATGATAGGCATGTCGCCAAACATACAGTACATGATTTCTACACCGACTTCCATATTGAACTTGATGGCCCAGGCGGCATTGATATATTTGTCTCCACTGAGAACGGCGTACAGCTGAGTTGGTGTGACGCCATTATCACGTGCGAAATCATTAAGTTGTTTCCCACTCTGCTTGAAGAGGTTCTTGATTGTCTGCGCTACGTCTTGTGATGTGTGTTTCTGATTCATGCTTGATTTGGTTTACGCTGCAAATATAAGCAAAGGATATTTAATATCAAGCAAAATAATATATTTTCTATATTTTTTTGAATTTAAATATACAAACACCTATATTTAAGACCTTGCTAGGCAGCGGCGGAGATTATCGGTCCAAATAGTCGATATCGCTATTCTGCCAAACTCCACACACGGCCTTTAGCCCGAGATCTTTCATGGCAACCCTGGCCAGATCATCAGCGAGAAGGTCTGCTTGGCAAGGGGAACATCATCGTCCTCCTCTACGAGAAGTTCGGCATCATAGCCTCGATCTCTCAAGTCTGCTACAATGATAGTAATGTCCAAAATAGCAAAACCCCTCTCAGCATCGCTGAAAGGGGTTTTCTTGAGGTGCCTAGCGGAATCGAACCGCTGTAGCAGGTTTTGCAGACCTGTGCCTAAC
>OBKV01001961.1_pt1 | contig 12076 bp, 11 predicted proteins | sample 1517301 | NCBI WGS metagenome assembly OBKV01 (sample SAMN04571685, study PRJEB22368) | human gut metagenome | biome: human gut; material: stool | host: Homo sapiens | place: Luxembourg | collected 2012-06-29 | reverse complement strand
CATTCCTATGTGTGCCTTTGAGCGAAGCGAGAAAGGAATGAAATTTAATATGAATAAGGAAGAAAAATTAAAAGAAAATATACGTGCAACTATGAAAATAGAAGGATTTAATATGGATGATAAAGATTTTGATGTTGTAAATAGATATTTAAATAATGATATCACTCTTGATGAGGGAATTAAGGAAATTAAAAACAGTTTTTCTAATTTATAATAATTTGAGGTGTAATTTTTATGTATGATGCTATAAATTCTAGATATACATATAAAAATTCGTCTGTGTTAAAAAATAAACTTAATATAACTACAGAAGAAAAATTAAAAGAATATGAAACAAAAATGGTAGCGCTTAAGCTAGCTTCTATAGATAAAGCAGATTTTAAAAGGACTTATGATGAAGAACATTTAAAAGCAATCCATAAGTATCTTTTTGAAGATGTGTATGATTTTGCTGGGCAGTATAGACTTGAAAATATAACTAAAGATAATTTTATATTTTCGCAGTATCAGTATATTGATGAAAACATAAAAGAAGTCTTTAAGAAAACTAATATACAGTCTTTGGAAGATTTACCTTTTGAAGAGTTAATTATAAAATTATCTGATTTTATGACTGATTTAAATGTACTACACCCTTTTAGAGAAGGAAATGGTAGGGCAACGCGTGAGTTTATACGTGAGTTTTTAGATAAACTTGGATTCGAGATAAACTGGTTTGAAATTGACTATAATTATATTTTAAGAGCAAGTATGCTGGCTGTAATTGATGATAGTGAACAAATAGAATTATTAAGAAAAAGTATAAAAAGAAAATAGAGTACTATAATAATATTGTGATTTATTGATAGAAAATAGTTTTATTAGTTGATAATTAAATAAATTATAATAGATTTAAATAATTTTGATTTCCATGAAAAATATGTAAGATAATAACTTGTTTGGGAATTTTTAAAACTTGATATATTATAATGTATTTGTCTATATTTACTTTTCTATAAACGGTATTATTTAAATATAATTTTGAATTCCTTTCAGGAAAAATTTCTATGGTAGCTAAAGAATTTAGTAACTTTTGATAAAATTTTTTAGCTACCATGGGTTCTTTTAATTTAAATTTAAAATAATATAAAATATTATCTAATTCGTTAGTAAAATTCTTGGACCACGTGATTTCATATTTAGTCGTTAAAATGATATTTCGCCTCCAGTTCTTCTAGTGCTTCTTTCATTGGTATGCCTTTACCTTCTTTAATTTCTTTAGTTGCTTTTTCTAAATGATAAGCAAGGTCTGCTTTAAATTCTTCGAGCGAATTAAAGTGTTTATCAAAATGTTCACTAACTAATTTTTCAATTCTCTCCTCTTCAGATTTATTTTTTAGTTTAATAATATTATCATAAGCTTCATCACTTAAAATAACTAAATCATTTGTGCCATTTCTTGTAATGTATATAGGTTCATTTGTTTCATGGCAAATTTTAGAAATTTCGTTGTAATTATTTCTTAAATCTGCACAAGGTCTAATTAATGTCATATTTATGCCTCCTTTTTTATATCAAAATTATATCAGAATTGTGATATAATTTCAAGATATAATAAAGAATAAAAGTGATTTTTTAATTTAATATCACTGCTATATTAAATTAATTAGTTTCTTGATATTAATTAAAATAAAATGTATAATGTAATAAAATATATTACAAATCTCAAATTGAGAAAGTAATAAAATTTATTTTACTATTTTTGTTATTGTTATAAAGGAGAGAAAATATGGAAATAGAAAGAAAGTTTTTAGTAAAAGATATATTAGGTATTGATTTATCTAAATATAGCAGAAAGCAAATAGTACAAGATTATTTATACAAAGATTTGTATACTATTATTAGAAAAAGAAAGATTATAAAAGATGATAATGAAATATATAAATATACAATAAAAACTGACAAAAAGGGAGTAACAGTTAATGAAATAGAAAAAGAAATTACAAAATCAGATTATGATATGTTAAAAACTATAGAGGATTACAACACTATTAATAAAACAAGATATATAATTCCAATTGAAAATGATTTAGAGATTGAATTAGATATATTTCATGATAAATTTGAAGGTATTATTTTTGCTGAAGTAGAGTTTAAAGATGAAAAACAGGCTAATGAATTTAAAGTACCGGATTGGTTTGATAAAGAAATTACCACTGAAATAACAAATGCAGATATGGCAACTATGACAGTAGATTCTATATTTGAAATTATATCTAAATATAATTAGACTTTTTATAGTAAATAAGATGGTAGATATTTACAACTCTTTTTCTTTGTGATATAATATGCTTGTAAAAACTATGACGAGAAAGAGTAAATATAATCTAAAATACAAAGCGAGTTAGGGACGGTGTGAGCCTAATTAAAGTAAGTTATATTGAAAATCATCTCCGAGTTGCTAGCTGAAATAATAGTAAGCGTCGCCGTATTCCTTACGTTATAAAGGACACATATGTTGGTATGTTGTATAAATAGGTATTAAATTAGAGTATAATCACACAGCCTTTTTATACAGGTATGTGTGTTTTTTGTATATATATGGCATGTAAAAAAATATAATGAATTAAAGAAAGGATTGAGTTTATGGAAGAGAAAAAAGATTATTCAGTTACATTAAATCTACCAAAAACAGAATTTGAAATGAGAGGAAATTTACCAAAAAAAGAGCCTGGAATATTAGAAAAAATGTTAAATGATAAAGTATATTATTTAGCACTTGAAAAAAATAAAAATACAGGTAAGACTTTTGTATTACATGATGGACCACCTTATGCTAATGGGGATATTCATGCAGGTCATTCACTTGATAAAATTTTAAAAGATATTATAATACGTTATAAAACAATGAATGGTTTTTATTCACCATATGTACCAGGTTGGGATACACATGGTCTTCCAATTGAAAAGAAAGTACAACAAGATCTTAAGGTAACTAAAGATGAAGTTGGAGTTTCAAAATTTAGAGAAATTTGTAAAGAATATGCATTAGATGCAGTTGAAAGAACAGCAAAACAATTTGAAAGACTTGGTGGACTTGGTGATTATAAAGATAAATCAAAGAGATATCTTACTTTACATCAAAATTTTGAAGCTGCACAAATAGGCGTATTTGGTGATATGTATAAAAAAGGCTATATATACAGAGATTTAAAACCAGTTTATTGGTGTAGTGATTGTGAGACTGCACTTGCTGAAGCTGAAATTGAATATAAAGATGATACATCAACATCAATATATGTTAAATTTAGAATAAAAGATGATAAAGGATTATTATCTAAATATGGTGATTTAGATAATACATATGTAGTAATATGGACAACAACTCCTTGGACTTTACCTGGTAACCAAGCTATTACATTAAATCCTGATTTTGAATATGCTTTAGTTCAAGCTACAAAAAATGGAAATAATGAAAGATATATAATGGCTAAAGATTTGTTAGAACAAGTAATGCAAATTGGTGGAATTGAAGAATATGAAATATTAGCAACTTTTAAAGGTCAAGAACTTGAAAATGTTATTTGCTTAAATCCAGTTATAGAAAATAAAACTTCAAGAGTAATACTTGGTAGTGATAAAGATTTACTTGTAACTTTAGATGCAGGTACTGGTTGTGTACATACTGCACCAGGTCATGGACATGAAGACTATCTATGTTGTAAAAGATATAAAGATATAGAAATAATAGTTCCAGTTGATAAACATGGTCATATGACTAAAGAGGCTGGACAATTTGAGGGAATGTTCTATGCAAAAGCAAATAAAGCTATTATAGAGTTCCTTGAAAATTCTGGTGATTTATTTGCAGCAAAAGAATTAACTCACCAATATCCACATTGTTGGAGATGTAAAAAGCCAGTTATATATAGAGCTACAACACAATGGTTTGCTTCAATTGATGGCTTTAGAGATGATGTGTTAAAAGAAATACATAATGTAAAATGGTATCCTGATTGGGGCGTTGAAAGAATGACAAATATGATTAAGGATAGAGCAGATTGGTGTATTTCAAGACAAAGATGTTGGGGTGTCCCAATCCCTATATTTTACTGTGAAAAATGTGGAAAAGAATACATAAATGAAGATACTATAAAGAAAGTACAAGAATTATTTGAAAAAGAAGGCTCAAATTCTTGGTTTGAAAAAACACCTGAGGAAATATTAGGTGAAAAACATGTATGTGAATGTGGATCTGATAAATTAGTTAAAGAAACTGATATAATGGATGTTTGGTTTGATTCTGGTTCATCACATGCAGCAGTATTAAATGAACATTATGGGCTACCAGAAGGACCTGCTGACATGTATTTAGAGGGTAATGATCAATATAGAGGATGGTTCCAATCATCACTTCTAACATCTGTTGCAACTAAAGGATATGCTCCATATAAAGAAGTAGTAACACATGGTATGGTTGTTGACGGAGAAGGAAAGAAGATGTCAAAATCTCTTGGTAATGGTATTGCTCCACTTGATATAGTTAATGAATATGGAGCTGACATATTAAGATTATGGGCTACTTCATCTGACTATCATAGTGAAATACGTTTATCTAAAGATATATTAAAGCAAATATCTGAGGTATATAAAAAGATACGTAATACTGTAAGATTTTTACTTGGAAATACTGCAGATTTTGATCCAAAAGCTGATTATGTTGAGTATGAAAAAAGAGACGAACTTGATAAATACATGATGTACAAATTAAATAATCTTGTAAGATATATAAATGATGCATATAATACTTATGATTATCATTTGGTATATAATGAAATTCATAGATTCTGTACAGTTGAACTTAGTGCAAAATATCTTGATGTTATAAAAGATAGACTTTATACATTTAGAAAAGATCATGATTTAAGAAGAAGTTCACAATCAACTATGTATGATATATTATATAGTTTAGCAAGATTAATTTCACCAATTCTTGTATTTACATCTGAAGAAATATATAGTTATATGAATACAAGAGAAGATAAGAAAGTAAGTATATTACTTGAAGATTTCCCAACTGAAACTAATAGATATGATAATGATGAAATAGTTCAAAAATGGGATAAGATATTTGAAATTAAAGAAAGCTTTGCAAAAGATATTGAAGAAGCAAGAGCAAAAAAAGAAATAGGAAGTGCATTAGATGCACAAATAACAATATATGCTACAGAAGATGAGTTTGACTTTATAAATAATAATAAACAAGAAATTGCTTTAGTTGCAATAATTTCTGAGCTAAATGTTGAAAAATCAGATGAACATAAAGTGTTAGTTGAAAAATCAACAGGTGTAAAGTGTCCTAGATGTTGGACATATTCACATGAATTTAGTGATGAAGGAATATGCATGAAATGTCACAAAAATATGTAATCAGATAATAAATACAAAAGGCTACACAGATTATTAAAATTTGTGTAGCTTATTTGTTTGCATAAAAGAATAATTTTTTTGAAATAGATTAATTGGGTGTATTATTTATAAATAAATTATTATAAAAAATTGTGATAATTACAAAAATTGACAAAATAATTATGTTTTCTTGACATTTTTTTTTTTTTAGTGTATACTAGCGTTATAGAAAATGGAATTGCAGTATTAATAAGAGATAAATTTTCTATTAAATAAATATTTGGGAGGTGATATTATGATAGATTTAATATTAATTATATTGTTGATAATAAGTATATCAAAACCAGATATATTGTTATCCAAAAAATTAAAAGAAAAGGCAAATGATGAACAAAAAAATATATTGGCTAGAAATTTTAGAAAAAGCTATGCAATTTTAATAGCATTCTTTGAAACTTTTGCTTTGACAAGATATTTTGAAGGCTTTTTGGATATAGTTTTATACATTTTTATTATAGTAGAAATTATTTTATTTTTTACAATTTCATTGCCTGCTATTAAGGAAAATAAAAAAATTGTAAAAGAATTAAATCAATAAGAGAGGTTATAAAATTATGGAAAGTAATAAAAATAGAAGTTTAATTATACTTTTAGTAATAATAATAGGAGTTTTAGTTTGTGCATTGGTTATTGCATTTTTATTAAATTATACTAATAAAAGAAATACAAATTTAGATAATAATACTAATATAGTAGATGATGTTATTGAAAGTAAAGATGAGGATAATTCTAATGAAGTAAATAATTCTAATTCATCTACAAATGATAATATAACATCTAATGAATCTTCTAAACAAGAGCCTCTAGATATAGGAGAGTGGGGAGTTGCTTCAAAATACATTTCGGGTGGATATGTAGATGTTCCTGTAAGAGTTACTAATGTTACGAGAGGAAATAATGCAGCAGAAGAATTAAGAAATTATCTAAATGGTGGAACTTCTATTTATAAATATTCAGAACCTAAGGAAAATATGGAATGGGCTGTTATAGAATATGATATTGATATGACAAAATTAGAAAAAGATAGTACCGTAAAAATGGATACAAAGATTACAGGTACAGGTGATAATACTTCAGTAAAATATAAAGGTGTTACATATATTTTGTCAACTATTAATATGACTCCTAATAAATATACAAAAGGAGGAATTGAGTCTTGTAAATTTGCGGTTCAATTGCCAATAGGATGTATAGATTATTTAATAGTATTAGGTACATCATCTAATACTCAAGCATTTTTTAAGGGAAAATAATATGTATATATGTATGAGGTTATATATAAATGTATAATCTCATATTTTTTTGTTTATATTAAAAATATTACAAATTTCGACAAATTTTGACAATACATTTGTTATATCATAATATAAATAATTTTGTATAGGAGGATAGTATATGGAAAAAGTAGTTCTTGAAATAAAAAATGTAAGTAAATCATTTGGGAGAACTAAAATTATCGATAATTTAACTTTTAGTGTTAACTCGGGTGAAATCTTTGGGTTTTTAGGACCAAACGGAGCAGGAAAAACTACAACAATGAAGATGGTACTTGGACTCATACCATTTAGTGATGGTGATATTTGTATAAATGGTTATAGCATAAAAAAAGACTTCGAAAAAGCAATGCAAAATGTAGGAGGAATAGTTGAAAATCCGGACTTGTACGAATATATGACTGGTTATGAAAATCTAAAATTAGTAGCAAGAATATATAAAGTTGATAAAAAAAGAATAGATGAGATAGTAGACATTGTTGGATTAAAGGAAAAAATAAAACTTAAAGTAAAGAAATATTCATTAGGTATGAAACAAAGAATGTCTGTAGCTTTAGCTTTAATAAGAAACCCAAAATTACTTGTTTTAGATGAACCAACTAATGGACTTGATCCTGTTGCAATACATGAGTTAAGAGATTTGTTAAAAGATTTAGCACATAACAGGGGAGTTTGTGTATTTGTTTCAAGTCATTTATTAAGTGAAGTAGAATTAATGTGTGATAGAGTAGGAATACTAGATAAAGGTAGACTTATAAAGATAGAAGATTTAAAAAATATAATAGAAATTAAGGACAAAAATGATAACGAAGCAATATACAAAATTATCACTAATGATAATAAAAGGGCAAAAGATATTTTAGTAAATAATGGATATAGTGTAAAAGATGAAAAAGAAGCTTTAGAAGTAAGTATTAAAAAAGATAAAATAGACTCACTAATTAATATAATGCTAAGTAATGGTATAACAGTTTATGAATTTTCAATAAAAAAAGCAACATTAGAAGAAGAATATCTAAATGTTACAGGAGGAAAAATTAATGAGTAATTTTATTAATCTTTGTTTAAATGAAATTTCTAAGATTTACAAAAAGACTTTTACTTGGTTTTTCTTAATACTTTTAATATTTAGTCTATTTGTAGCAGCAGTTGCAAATTATTTAATAGAAAGCAAAAATATAACAAATGAAGAATTAAAAGTTAATAACTATACACTAAAAGAAGAATTAAAACATATAAATATATCTTTAAACTTTGAAGATGCTAATACTTATGAATATGAATTTTCAAAAATAAAAAAAGAATGCTATGATTATGTAATAAATAATAATATACCTTTAGAAAGTGGAGGAGAAAACGATTATTATAAATATAATATAGTAAATGAGATTATTAGTCTTAAAACTTCCCTTATTAATAATACAAATGATAAACAAAAAGAAGAAGTTAATGAAAATATAGAAAAACTTTTTGAAATGTTAAATGAGGATAGTTTTGATGAATATATAAAATATGAAATAGATAAGATAAATAAAGATTATGAATACGGATTTATAACAAAAGAGCAAAGACAAGCTTATTTAGATGTTAAAGATTTAGAAAAAAAATATGAAATTGGTAAATACAATAATGATATGTATAGGTGGAAAGTAAGATGTATAGAAAAAATAGAAAGTGCAAAATTAAATCTTTTAAATAAAGATATAACTTCTGAAAAAATTAAAGAGTTAAATGATATAATAGCTCTAGAAAATTATAAATTAGAGCATAATGAAGGTTCTAATGTAAGACTTGACAATATAGCAAATTATAACGAATCATATATGTATATAGTTGAAATGATATCTATCCCAATGATTGCAATATTTTTTATTATAAATACTGTAATAATACTTGGAAAAGAACTTTCTGATGGAACTATAAAACATATATTAATGACTCCAAATAAAAGATGGAAAATATTACTTTCAAAAATACTTGTTATTGTTCTAAATTTAGCTATAATTACTATTATTTTTTCAATACTAGCACAAATTGTTGGAAATATAATATACAAAGATTATGATTTAAATAATTATTTATATATATCAAATGGAAATGTTAATGTACTTAATAGTTTTAGTTATACTGTACTTAGATTCTTAACAAGAGATATAGAGATTTTAGTATATATATTATTTGCTTTTATGGTTTCACTTATATCAAATGAGGCGGGTGTACCACTTGCTTTAAGTGTATTTTTGTATTTTGGAAATTCACTATTTATGAATAGCATAAATAAATTTATAAACATGGAATGGGTTAAATATATACCATTTAATAATTTTGATATAACAAGTAGATTATTTAAAAATAGTGAAAATATGGTATCTACCATGTTTTTAGATAGAACTAATACTTTTGTAAATAGTATAGACTTAACATCTTGTATTAGTATTACAGCTTTATGTATAACTATATTTCTTGTAATTAGTTTTACTATATTTAAAAAGAAAAATATATAATAGGGGGAATATTATGATAAACCTATGTATAAATGAATTTACAAAAATATTTAAAAAGAAGATTGTACTTATATTTATTGCAGCAGTTATAATTACATTAGTAGTAGAAATATTTTTATGTAACGGGTATATAAATTCAACAATGACACTAAATGGAAAAGTATACGATAATGATAAGATGTTAAAAGAACAACTAGAAAATTTAAATAGTACCTATGAAAAAGAAAAGAAAAATTATGAAAATAATAAAAGTGAAGAATCAAAAAAGAAAATAGAAGAAGTAAAAGTATTTTATAACTATTATAACTATGCTTTAGAAAATGATATACCTATCTTTATAGGTAATAAGCTAAGTTTTACATATTATTGGAAGAGGGAGTTAATATATAAATTAATACCATTAGAACTTAGTTTAGTAAATAGTAGTGAAGAAAATAAAGAAAGTTTAGAAAAAGAAGTAAATTATTTAAAAGATATTTTATATAATGATAAATATGAGGAATATATAGAAATAAGAAAAGAAGATTACAAAAAAGAACCTTTAAAAAAATATGCTTATGAGGCAAGAATATATGCAGAAGAATTAAATAAAGAATATGAATTAACAAGATATGCAGATCCTGCTAATATATGGAAACTTAGTTCAAGAGCAACAATTGTTAATGCTAAAGAAAGATTACTTAGAGATGGTAGTTTGCTTACAAATGAGCAAAAAGAAGCATTAGAAGAGAAAATTGAATTAGAAAAATATAAAGTTAAAAATAATATAAATACTAATGGTGCAGAGTTAACAAATTATAACGATTCTTATGTTAGCGGTGCAGAAAATGCAATAATCATTGTACTTACTTTATTTATGATAATAATATCGGCATCAATTGTATCAAGTGAATTTTCAAAAGGGACAATAAAACAGGTATTTATAACTCCAAATAAAAGATGGAAAATATTACTTGCTAAAATAATAACTCTGGTTGTAATTTTAATTATCATTTCTATATTATTATCTTTACTTATACAACTTTTTGGAAATATTTTCTTTGGCGAACACAAATTAAGTCCATATGTATATATGCAAGATAATCAAATAAAAGAGATTAATCCAACAATATATCATATTCTTAGATTTTTATTACATGATATAAAGATATTAGTATATATAATATTTGGTGTAATGTTATCAACATTATTTAAAAGTTCGATATTTCCGGTTAGCATTACTATGATATTGTTTTTAATTGATAACACTTTACTATCATATGTTATTAATGGAGAAATGGAATTTTTGCTTTTAAAACTAGTAACACCATTTTTCCCAAATGTTCTAAGTATAAATAACGATTTCTATTTAAGTTTAATGTTTGATAGTTCGTTATTTATAGTAAAATCATTTGCTTTTGCAATATGTTTAATAACAGTATTTCTAATAACTTCTTTTAAAGTATTTAATCGTAAGATGGCATAAAAACAGAAAGTATGAGATTATAATTTATATAATTTCATACTTTTTGCTTTTTTAGATATAACATAACAAAAAAGAAAATCATAAAATATCATATATACTATGAAAAGAGGTGCAAAATGGAAAGAATAGTGTATGCAGATCATAGTGCAACGACTTTTGTAAAAGATGAAGTTTTAAGAGAAATGTTGCCATATTTTACAAGAAATTTTGGTAATGCATCATCTGGATATTCAATAGGTAGAAATGCAAGACTTGCTATAGATAATGCAAGATGTAAAGTTGCTACAGCAATAGGAGCAAGAAGTGATGAAATATATTTTACTTCTGGTGGAAGTGAAGCAGATAATATGATTATATCTGGTATTGCAAGAGCAAATAAGAATAGAGGTAAACATATAATTACTACTAAAATTGAGCATATGGCTATAATAAATACATGTAAAAATCTAGAAAAAGAAGGATTTGATATAACATATTTGGATGTGGATGAAGGAGGAATAATTAATTTAAATCAACTAATAAATAGTATAAGAGAAGATACAATATTAATTAGTGTAATGTTTGCAAATAATGAGATAGGAACAATTGAACCTATAGAACAAATAGGAAAAATAGCAAAAGAAAATAATATTTTATTTCATACTGATGCTGTACAGGCAATAGGAAATGTAGAAATAGATGTTCATAAATTAAATATTGATGCACTATCACTATCTGCACATAAATTCTATGGACCAAAAGGAATAGGTGCAGCGTATATAAAAAGGGATATAGATTTTCATAATTTAATTTTTGGTGGGCATCAAGAAAAATCTAAAAGAGCTGGTACTGAAAATGTTCCGGCAATAGTTGGTCTAGGTAAAGCAATTGAAATTTCTACATCTAATATACAAAGATATAATGAAAAATTATTAAATTATAGAAATTATTTTATTACTAAATTACAAAATAATTTAGATGGAATAAAAGTAAATGGTACAATGATTAATAGATTACCAGGTAATGTAAATATATGTATTAATGGAATAGACTCACAGACAATGCTCGCAATGCTTGATATGTATGGTATATGTGCATCTAGTGGGAGTGCATGTAATACATCAAGCTTAACACCTTCACATGTACTTTTAGCAATTGGACTTACAAAAGAACAAGCAAATGGTTCAATTAGATTTACTTTTGGAGATGCAAATAGCTTTTTAGATATAGATTATATAGCAAATACTTTAATTATGATAATAAAAAAACTAAGAATTAAAAATAGAACTAAAATTACATATATGGATATATAATAGTTAAATATTTTAGCAGTAGTATTTAATAAAATTAGGGTTAATTGCAAAAGTAAATTCCTGCTTGAGATGCAAGACTAAATGCCAGATTGA
>OBKV01001949.1_pt1 | contig 12115 bp, 10 predicted proteins | sample 1517301 | NCBI WGS metagenome assembly OBKV01 (sample SAMN04571685, study PRJEB22368) | human gut metagenome | biome: human gut; material: stool | host: Homo sapiens | place: Luxembourg | collected 2012-06-29 | reverse complement strand
GATGAATTCTCGCCCGTCATCTGTATGGTAATCTGCGGTATGGCAATATCGGGCAGCAAAGATACAGGCAACGAAAAGTAGGTTACCAACCCTACAATAAAACAGGCGGTAAAAGCCATCAGCACCGCAATGGGCCGTTGCAATAAGAACTTAACCATACCTTTAATTTTTAATTACCCTCACCGGTGCTTCATGAGCCAGATTCACATTTCCGGTAGTTATCACCTCCATATCTTCTTCCAGTCCGTCTGTGACAGTATATTCCTCCATATTCTCCAATCCCGTATGCACATAGTTCCACATAGCTTTACCCTCTTTCAGTGTAAATACCACCTGTTTGCCGGAACGTAGTACAACTGCCGTTTTGGGGATAACCAGTTGTTCGCCCACAGAACGCTTCACGCTTACCCTTACATTCATGCCGTCGAACAATTTATTACTCCCGTTCACTCGCGCCTTTATCCGTACCATTCCATTCTCGTCCACCAGCGGATTAATCTCACTGATACTTCCCTGGCGCACCCCTGCTGCCGATGCATAAGGAGTAATCTCCACCTTATCCCCCACTTTCAGTAATGGCAGCTCATTTTCAAGTACGGTGAAATCCACCTCCATATTTCCGGCATTGATTACCCGGCAGAAAGGCTCGGAAGTTTTGGGCATATTATATCTCTTTTCAAAGAGGTTGGCAATCACTCCATCGAAAGGAGCAGTCAACGTAGCTTGTTCCATATCATATTGAGCAGATTCATATTGAGCTTTGCTCTGCTCATACCCGCTTTTTACTTTTGCCAGTTCCAGCACATCAGCAGGTATCACCTTCAGATTATCGGGAGCATATCCTTGTCCTATCAACACATCCTGCATCTCCAGGGTAGCCTGTGCCAAACTATTTTTATTCTGTACCAACGTATTGTTCAACTTAAACAAATCCAATTGGGCTATTTTTTGACCTTTCCGCACTATATCCCCGTTCTTTACCCAGATATTCGCCACCACTTCCGAGGTACGAAAATACAGGTCGGCATAATCCTGTGCCGTCACTTTCCCGTTACTGATCAATTCATGATTGAAAACCTGCTTTTTCAGCGGCATCACCGTCACCTCATTGGGTAAAGAAGGAAGAACTGTTTCCACCCCTTCTTTTTCCGTTGTTTCCTTTTTTTCTCCCGAGCAGGCAGTGAAAGAAACGGCTAATAATAAGCCTGATGCAAATATGTGTAATTTCATGGTCATATTTTGTGATATCTATAACAAATAAAAACTTTTTATTTTGAAAAAACTAATTTTCGGGTACTTTTTTTAATAATTCCCGTGCTTTCCGTCTCATCTGCTTGATAGCGGTAGATTGAATTTTCGGTTCTTTCTCCAATACCGTCTGTACCATCCGCTCCAATTTGTCACACCGATAAAAAAACGGATCCGCATATAGATTGGCCAAAAGATAATAAGGATAAATCCTTCCGGGCAACCGATGGACAGCACGCATAAACCAATATTCCGCACTATCATAGTGCTTCATGTCTTGTTCATTTTTCCCGATAATATTTAGTATCATGGGATCGCCACTCACTTTCAAGGCCTCTTTCAGTACCTTGTTAGACAGTTCGGGTTCATGCAGTTTATGCAAGGCATGGCCATACTCAAACATAAAGCGAGCATTCCCTTTCATTTCTTTCTGAATTTCAGCATAACTTTCTACTGCTTGCCGGTAAGCTCCCGAGTGGTAAAACATACGGCTTTTGGTCCATTGCTTACAAGCTTCTACAGTCTTGGATTTCTGCTGATATTTACAGAAACAGCCATAGCTTCCGATTAACAATAAAACAGTAAACAAAATGCGCGGCCAAACTTTCTCTAAAGGAAGAACACGGATACCGCAAGCTAATACTAATATAATCAAAGCCGAAACAAACGCTGGAAATTGTAGTGGATAAGAAGAAAACGCAAATACCGCTAAAGATAGCAATGCGCCGCATAGTCCATAGATGCCTTGTTTATGACCTATGTACATGCTCCCACCTAGTATCAACAACCCGATGCAAAGCACAGGTATTCCCCAGGCAATGGCTACTTGCAGATATTCATTGAAAACATATTCGGGAGCACCTGCCACAAGTTCCTCCGTTGCCGTATAATTTCCGGCTGCAAAATAATTCTCCTGCGCTTGTCCGTAAGCAGCCGGAACACTGTTCCATCTGCATCCTGTCCATGGGTGCTCACTGACAGCTTGGGCAGCAATTTTCCACATAAACAGACGGCCGTCTGCCGAATCCTTTTTCATTTGATAAATGCCACCCAATGCTATACCGCCCAAAATAAAGGTTACTATGGCAAAAGACACTGCCTGCTTACGATGATGCCTGATATAATGCTGAATTTCCATCTTATAGTGTATACCACAAACATAAATGGAAGAGACCGCTGCGGCTATCCATGCCGAGCGGCTCATTCCGGCAGGCAACACACAAAGAATCAATAGCATGACAGCTAAAGCAACATAATAAGGTATGGTTTTCTTACCCTCTTTCCGCTTTAACCATTCATACAGGCAGATAGGGAATATCATGGCAAGGTAGCCTGAATAAGGACCGGGATTATAGAATGAACCGGTCAAGGCATAGAGGGAATGGTTGGAATAGGTAAATCCGTATACCTGGCGGATGCCCCAAACGGCTTCTATACCTCCGTATAGAATAAACACCCATGAAACGACAGCCGACAGACATTCCTTAATCCGTGCCGGAAAAAGAAATATCAACAGGGCAAAAGCTGCCGATGAAAGAACTCCACAGGCATACATCCACCGCCAGTCATCCGCCAAAATATCGGATGACAGTGAAGACGTACTACAACACACCACGCTGAGACACAACGCAACCGGTATGCCTGCCACCAATGCTATTCCATATTTCAGCCATTTATTTTCCATTTCTACCACCAAACTTGTTTCCCGTCTTCGTATGTAAAAATCCGCTCTTCTTTTCCTTGAGTATGATTTTTTAACCACAATAAAGCGCCTTTAGGCACATCATCATAATGAAGTTTATTGTCGACTGCTAATTTTCGCCCTAAACTAATCCATTTCATATTCCAATAGAACAATTCATATTCATTATCGACACATATTTCATTACTATCATGTATTATTGCATTATTACTTCCATAATATGGGTATTTACGGTAAAGTATAATACTTTCTTTTTCTGTACTAGCACACAGCTCTTTTATGGTTCCATCTTCTAAAAGAATTATAGGAAACCCTATAGGTTTATTATTCAACCGCCCATTTTGGCTGATAAATGCTAAGAAAACGATCCCCTTTCCTTCGTTTAAATAAGTTCTTATTTGATTATCTCCCCATAAAATTCCTCTCCCGACTGATTCAAACAAAACACTTCCATTCATCACCTTTGATAAAGCAACAGGAACCCAGTCATGATTATTAAAAGTACAAAGACTGATTAATTGTTTATCTTTCTGTGAAGGCACTCTAAAGGTTAAATCAGAAAGAGGCATAGCATATTCGGATGTAACGTCACATAGTGGAATATCATATTTTTTCCTATAAATCTTAGAAATCTTGTATACAACTTCATTTTTTCCTTCAGGGCCATATCCCACTTCTATAAAATCACCAGTAGCATCTTTCACCACATTCCAACAATGCGAAGAACTCCTATTAGCCCATGCCGGAACATAATCAATAGAAGCAGGGATTCCAATGGCACGTAAAGACAAAGCTAAAAATGCCGCCATATCATCACAAGTACCCCAACGGGTCTGTAGCATTTCAGCATAAGACTGTTTATAAGGATATTTAGTCATTCCTATATTATAACGCATTCCACCTAATTTTATGATACGAAGGGCCAATTCTCGTGGAGACATTAAAGAATCCAATAAATGACCAAACTTTTGAAAACCTTCCTCGCGCCAATTCGATAATGGCTCATGGTCTATACGGTAAGGCAAAATATAATGACAGAATTCATCAAATGAACAGTAATCTTTTATTTTTCCATTCTCCCATATTTTAAAAGCATATTCAATATTTTTTATTAAATAATCTCCCGTTATAACTTTTATATCTTCAATCTTACTAAAACCTGCCAACTGTCGTTTAGAAATAGAATCAAATCCATACCAAATCTTAGAATATCGCACATCCCAACTTATAGGATCATTTTGTGGGATAATCTTCAAAAAGTTCTTATATCTATCCAACGAATCATAAGGGAGTATTGAATATTTACCAGGCATATTTTCAATCAAAAAACAGGCAGCACGGTATTTCAAGCTATCATGTTTAAAATGCTTCAACACTTTTTCCAACTCCGCTTTATTATGTTTAGCCTGCTGCAAAGCAATATCCAAATGACTTACTCCATTCGTACAAGCAGAAAGAAGAATTACAAAAACAAAATATACACCACAAACTCTCATACTACTTTATCTTTTTAAATATCCTGTCCATACGTATTTCATCCGTCACTCCATTCTTAGACTTCCATATCAATGTCGCCTTTCCTACAATATATTCCTCCGGCAAAGGCCCCCAATAGCGCGAGTCCTGAGAATTATAACAATTATCACCACCCATGAAATAATAATTGTGCATAAAAACATAATGCTCCACTTCCCGCCCATTTAAATAAAAATGCCCGTTACTTGCTATTAATTTATCTTGTTGCTCCCATTCTATAAGATTGCGATAAAGCAAATAATGTTTATCATCCATCACAATAGTATCCCCACGGGAAGGAAGATAAAAAGGACCAAAATCTTTAATACTCCATTTTAAGATGGTATCACCGGGATAAGCAAAAAAACAATTTTCCTGTATCATTTTCTCCACATTCCTCGGTTTCTCCAAAAAATGCGCCAAACTGTTTTGTGAAACTATATTTCCTAATTCCTTATCATAACCTCTGACCCTATATCGGGCGTCCCTTATTTCAACAGTATCACCCGGCAATGCGATACACCTCTTTACATAATAAAGCATCAGGTTAAACCCTATACTGTCCCATCGTTCCGGATAAGGGAAATTAAAGACCAATACCTCATTGCGCTGAAATTCACTGAATCCCTTCAAACGATCGATGTGTAGCGGCTTATGTTGCCGGGCATCACCAAGGCTGAATATACGTGGTCCTTTCAACATTTTATTGACAAGCACATAGTCACCCGGTATCAGAACCGGCTCCATGGAGTCAGAAGGTATGGCAAATGAGGCAAAAACAAATATCTGTAATAACAACCAAATAATCATCATTAACAAACTCCCTCCGGTCACACAAACCAGCAAGTTATATAAAACGCCTATGTATTTCTTTATATACCTCATTTTAAATCTTAAAAGGTTGGAAATTTCTGCCGCCTGTTCTGCATAAAGAAAATATGTTCTTCACGCCCACGGGTCAGATCGCGTAACCAGAACAATGCATTGTCAGGCACAATCCAGTCCAAACAGGTAGTATCAGCCCGCTGTTTTCCCAAACTCTTCCATCCTTCAGTACCGGCATGACAGAACAACTCATAAATATCACCCGGAGAAATAAAATTGTCATCATTCCGGGGCATATACTCCAGGCAATCTATAACTGCGACACGGCCCAAATCAACAACAACCTCCCCTCCTTTGTCTAAAGACAGATAATAAGAAAGAGGATCACCATCCGCCACGTGCTTTGCCAGCACATGCATATTTCCTTTTTCCGTAGGACTCCCCCAAACCGCTATCGGAGAAACAGCCTTTCCATTGGCATAAAATGTCATTTCCGCCAGTTCCGCACATTTATCATTGTCAGCCTTATATCTTATGTAACGGCACTTAACCGGCTTATTCAGAAAGATTCTATTCCTTGCTATCACGGGAGTATCCGCTATCTCATATAATGTCTTTCCATCTTCAAAATTTTTCGTCATACTTCCCTCAAAAGTACCTCCCACCACATGGCCCATAAAGCTGCGCAACCAACCATATACCGGATATTTTCTATACAAACGAACCTTTACTGTTTTCTCCCAATCCGGAAGAAACGTATTTATTTCTCCACCTGCAAACCAAAAGGGGAAGCCGGAAGGATAATAATTGCCTTTGGTATATTTCATGGGAAGATATACCAGTTCCGATTCTAGATTAGGTATTTCCATCTTGCCGCTTGCCGAGCGTGCACAGGCACAACTCCACCAATGCGCTTCGTGGAAATGGGCCAGATAACAAACCTCATCATCAGGAATACCGGTAAGTATGCGTAACGTATCCGGATAATATGCATAACTGACATCTTTCATATAAGGGTGATAGAATAAAAGCGGCATTGATTTCCAATCATCTCCCAGATGTGCTGCCTTTTCTTCTTGAAAACCATACATGGGCCTGTAAACCTTGCCACGTTTATACCCTCCCGTATCCCTACTCCCCCTTACAGCCTCCGAAGCTATATACCAAATAGGTACATCGCGCCCTGTCGTGTCACGAACAACATTCCACACATGTCCCCCTCTGGCATCCGTATCTTCCATACAAGGAATGCCGACAGCCCGAAATGCATAAGTCACTATATCCGCCGCATCCACGCAACTACCATATCGATGGCTGAATAAATATCTGGGACCGATATGAGGCAGTTCAAAGTCTTCACAATAAATAAAGACAGGTTCTTGTAGATGCCTGCTTACCAAATTCGCGGCCTCCACCACATCGCCGCCTTTATATATGGAATCTAATAAATATCCATATTTCTTTTCATAAAGTTCACGCCATTCTTCCAGCGGTTCATCCCCTATACGATAAGGCAACAAGTATTCACAAAAATCTTCAAATGAAAGAGAACGGTTCCATGGACGTTTCTGCCAATTATCAAAAGCACGGTCTATATTGTCTATCAAGTATTCGGCTGTGATAATATGGGCATCATATATTTTAAGAAGATTACGATAGGTATAATGCCCCCAACGTCTGGCATAAGTCTGGTCTATTTGTCCGAAAGGACTATAATAAGTACGTACACGCTTCACACTATCCATTTCACCTCCCTGTTGGTAGGAATAGCAATGAGGCATATTCCGTATCAAAAATTTAGCCGCTTCCAATTTTAAAGAATCATAGGTATAATGCTGAAGCAGTATCTCCAATTCCAAACGATTAGAAGTAGCAAAATCTAAAGCATGTTTCAATTGTTTCTGCTCAAAAGAAGAGTGGGCACAAGAGATACATACTAATGAAAAAAGGACAAGGAGTCTTGCTAAGAACATAATATTATTCATTTGTTAATTTGGTGGAATAGTATAATTTACCCCTGCGAAAACATAAATTAAAACTAAACTCAAAACACACCTTATTCTTCCCGCTATCTGATACAATCTAAAACACAGGAATTAAATTATGTACCTGAGTAAAACTACATTTCAACCAGTCTGAAAAATCAGACTCAATTGATATTTTTAGTTTCAATAATTAGTTACTTCATCTTATTTTCAGAAAAGGAGAGAATAAGGATTCACACTTACAATAAAATAAAGATACTATATTTGTCATCGTACTTTACTAAATAGTTCATTAAATTCAAGTGCTACTACAGAAGGATTTAAATTTTCCTCAAAGGATTCCACATCCTTATTTTCCCATATATACCCCAAACAATATAATTTATTATCATTAGACAAATACTGAGTATTAAACAAATAGGATTCTGCAGAAATTCCACCATCAATTTTGATGATAACTTCCTCTTGCAAATTCTTACTAATAATCCAATAATAAACCTCTGGGATTCGTTCACCTTCATTGTTCAATAAAACATTTAAAAATATATAATCATGATTTTCCAAATAATTTATAATAGATGCATAGTTAGAACGCTGCAATTCTTCTATAACTTCCATGCCCGATAATTCATGTAATTTCTTAGGCAGCTTATAATTAGGAAAGTCCATAGCATATGATAAGTCCAATTTCCCATTTTCTATCGTATACAAATCATGATTTAGCGACTCATGAAACGTCAACCATTCTCCATTTCTTCCAAAATTATTCTCTACCATCGGAAGCATATTAGACTTTTGATGAAGATAATATGCCACATTGGCGATATTTTCATCTGTACAAATCATTTTAGCATCGCCATACGTGGTGTTGTTACCTACATAAAACCAATAATTCTGCCTATCATCTATGGCAAAAGAAAACGCAGGATAAGTAACCTCCTTCTTGTCTAAGAAATCTCCCCCAAAAGTATAACAAAAAATTCCTCCATCTGATAGGACCTCTAAAACTTTACTTTTCTGATTAACAACGACATCATAGACGCTAGTATATTCACCAGGGCCATTTCCCCTGTGTCCGATATAACCGGAAAACTGTCCATCACTAGTAAAGCTAAGTATAGATGATTCTGAATTTTTTGAATATACAATCCAACCACTGTCAACTTTAATTATAGATGAATTACGATCGACCATACTAGAATCTGAAAAACTGAGAACGGTTATATCCTTACTCAAAGTCAATTTGCTTTGCTCAAGTGTGATTGCTTCAGTTTTATTAAAAATATAATCAAATGTTTTTTTATGTTTTACACTACATGAAACAAAAAGAAATGGGAAAAATATTAATATCAACTTTTTCATTATATAGAATTTAAAGTTAAAATAAGCTCCAATCCAATGGAGTATATGAATTGGAGCTGTTTCAAATTTATATCATAATACTCTCATTTTATCTGCACGGCCTTCGACAACTTTCTGCAGTTCGTCTTGAAGTACACATATAATTCATGTTTAATGGTGCACAATACCCCATAGTTTGGTATCTATTTGTTGTCGAAGATTCACCACTAGCCAACGCTTCCACATTAGCCAAAGCCAAATCAGACATTACATCCGATTGCTGAGCATTATACACATTCATTCCTGCTATCAAAGCAAACGCAACAACCAAAGTTGCCTTCAAAATATTCTTCTTCATCTTATTTCTAGTAAAAAAAATTATTATTATTCATATTTTCATCTTATTCTCGGAAAGAACTCCACCGCAGAAAAAACAAAAATACCGCTTGCTTATTCTGATTATTTACACTACTTTTACATCGGACTTAACCTCCTTTTCTTTTAGGAGAGAGCCACAGGGTGGAAAGAATCGACTTTCGGCAAAGAAAATGAATTTCTTTCCATCCGCTTTTTACTCCCATTGATTCATACTTCATCCTTTATTCAGCATTCCCCGTTACCTTCAAACGAAGTGGAGAATTATCTGCATTGCAATAAATGGTAACCGTCTTACTGAAATGCTCAGCCTTTTCGGCTTCATAAATCACGGTCAGTTCCGCTTTTTCTCCCGGACGAACACCCTCCTTATTATAGTTTACCTTGGTACATCCACAGGAAGTGATGACATCGTATATCACCAGTACATGCTGTCCCGTATTGGTCAGTGTGAACTTGCGTTCCTGCTTCTCCGACTGAGGAAATGAACCGAAGTCTATGCTTGTTACGTCCAGACTGACTTTCGTTATCGGTGTTTCCGCTTTTACAACTTCACCACCTGTCAATACTTTCAAATAAAGTTCCTTCACCTTTGGATTGTGAACAGGATTGCCTATAGCCGCCACCCTGTTGTCTTTATCCAATAGAAATGTCTGGAAAGTCATTTCATCCGGAAAGTGATTCAATCGGTTAAAATCGTCCTTTTCATCGAAACAAACAGGATAGATAAATGCATCACGACGGGTGATATAACGTAGTTCTTTCATATCTTTCGGGTGGAAATAGAAGACAAAGGGAACCAGACGGTTCAACGTTGAATCAACTTCCTGCATAAACAGCTTCCAGCGAGGCAATTGTAACTTACAACTGGTACAGCCTACAGAATCGATATAAGTCACTACCTTATAATCCGCATCCGCTAAAGAAAAGTCCACTGTATCCTTCCCTTGAATAGTAAAGATGGAATGGGTAGGAATTCCTTGCAGGAGGAAAAAAGAGCAAAAACACATAGTAATAGACAAAGGTATCTCATTGATTAATCCAGGCCAAAAGGTATAAGCACATATTCCACTTTGTCTCCGGTACTGCAAGTCACATTCCCACTGCCCAGACATGTATCATACCCGGATTCTCCTGCAGCCAATGCTTCCACATTATCTAAAAGAAACTCACTCTCTACCGGCTTTCCGGATTGCTTTTCCCAAGCCATTACCGCCATTAGCATAACAACGATAAATAACACAAATACTTTTTTCATTGGTTTATCATTTTTTGTGTGAAGGTAGAGAACATCTATCGGGCACGCAAATTTTTTCCCTTAAATTGATCTTAAGGTGACCTTAAAGTTTTCTTAAGATTCAAAAAATCCCCATTTCATCGGAAGGATTATTTTAATGCCCTGATCTCCAAATCATAAGGTTCATCCAATTAAATCATATTCTTTTTTTAACTTATAAGTTCCTTTTTTATAAATATGCGTATCTTTGCAATCTCTAACATGAACAAGAAACATGAAAATACCGACAAACTTATTCAAGTTTAGCTTTATTGCATTGGGATGGATTGTATTCATCCTGCTATGTTATGTTGCTTTTAAAGATGAAAAAACAAATGTTCTGATAACAATGAAGGACAGCCTACGTGAAGCAATCAATATTGATTATCAAGAACGCTTAAACAAGATTCTTATTCATTATCGCCCTTTAGGCAGAAAGGTAAAAGGTGTCCAAATAGAATACGGTGATAGTCTAGAAATCATTTATTTTGAAGACAGCATCCATGAGTCACTGGCTACCCAACTGGCCAACCAGTATGTGATGACAAGGATTATCCCCGTCAATCCAGACAATTTCAATAAGATCTTCCAAGAAGAATGGGAAAAGAATGGAGTTTCCGCCGCTAAGACGGGAATCATTTACTGCCCCAACAAGAAAAAGGTATTCAGTGACAATGATTCAATCTCTTTCCAGAAAGCTCTTGTCACCCCTGTACAAGCAATAGACGCTAAAAGAACCGCCGGCGTACAGGCATGGGCTATGATTCATTGGACAGAAATAGTAAAACATACCACTCCAAAAGTGTTATGGAGTATCATTGCTTATTTCATTGTCTTGATATGGGTGTCTCTGTCATTTCTGAAAAAACCACAGGAAAAAGAAACTCCCGCCAATCCGGACTGCATACCATGTGAAGAAATTCCTGACAATCCGGACTACATACAATTGGGGAAAATGACTTTAAAGTTGGAAAGCAAGAAACTATATATTGGCGACCGGCTTTGCCACATAGCACCGGCAGATTTCAATCTGCTGGAACTGTTTATCAAAACGCCCAAGCATCTTTTGACTAAAGAAGATATTAAAAATGCTTTCTGGCCGAAAGATAACAATCCCGAAAATAAAATATATAGTCATATCTCCACCCTTAAATCCTCACTCAAGGACTTTCCCGAATATCAGATAGTGACAGAAAAAGGAGGATACCGACTGGTTATCTCCTCAAACGAATGAATAGCTCCTATTTCCAATAATAAGCATACATAAGGTATACAATCTTACTTAAAATCACCAACCCACCGCAGCAGGAACAAAGCATTTCTCACAGCGGAACGAGTTGTTTCATTAAGGTGGAATAATTTATTTCATCAAGGTAAAACTAAATATTCCACCATATAAAACTATTTGTTCCACCATATAAAATTAATTGTACCAAACAGTGGAACACACTGTAATACACGGGAAACAAAGAGATTCTCGTTACTATATTCTGATTCATTCATTATAGGCCACAGGACAATGCAGTGCAGGACAATAACACTGTGACAGACTTTTATCTGTCACACTCTCCGTCACGCTATCTGTCACATCTTAACAACCTGTTTTTCAGCAAAATAATTAGTACTGTGACAGTGTGACAGATAATTCTCACTTTTAAACTCTATGAAAGCAAACTTGAAAATCATCCATATTCCTTCACCCTGAAGGATTTTTTTTGGCTGTAAGCGTCTCCGCGATTCTATCTTGTCGCCCATTTTTCATTCTTATATTTTTGCCATGTATAAAAATGAATCATTATGGATTTAGCAGAAAATCGATTTGGAAAAACTTGGAAACATTTCCTTGAA
>OBKV01001931.1_pt1 | contig 12217 bp, 10 predicted proteins | sample 1517301 | NCBI WGS metagenome assembly OBKV01 (sample SAMN04571685, study PRJEB22368) | human gut metagenome | biome: human gut; material: stool | host: Homo sapiens | place: Luxembourg | collected 2012-06-29 | reverse complement strand
CATGAGTTGGAAGAGATGCGGGTTCAGCTGACCTATTTCCAGGTAGATGAAGAGCTGATTCTGCGGTTTGAGCGGCATTACACCGCGCAGCAGCTGCAGGAGGAAGTGGAAGCCCTGCTGGCGGAATATGCCCCCTGGGCGCGGCGGGCGGTTGAGTGGAAAAAGGCCCGGAACTCGGATTTGCAGGCCATGCAGTTCCCTTTCCCTGCGTATCGTCCCGGGCAGCGCGCGATGGCGGGCGAGGTATACAAAGTGTGCCGGGACGGCGGCCGGCTTTTGTGCCAGGCACCAACCGGGATTGGTAAATCCATGAGCGTGCTGTTCCCTGCCCTGAAATCTATGGGCAATGAGAGTGTGGGACCGATTTTTTATTTAACGGCCCGCGGCACAACCCGTACGGCAGCGGAAAACGCACTGGCTATCCTGCGCGATACCGAGCCGGAACTGCACCTGCGCAGTGTAACGCTGACAGCGAAAGACAAGATCTGCCTGTGTGAGACGCGGGAGTGTACCCCGGAAGCCTGCCCCTATGCCAACGGGTATTATGCCCGCATCAAAAGTGCTCTCTGGGATGTGCTGGATGTCCCCTGCCTGACGGCGGAAACCTTGCAGGAATATGCAGAACGCCACACGGTATGCCCCTTTGAGCTGGGGCTGGACAGCAGCCTGTGGAGCGATGTGATTATTGGGGATTACAATTATCTGTTTGATCCGGTTGTACATCTGGTGCGATTTTTTGAATCTGCCGGGGATTATATCTTCCTGGTGGACGAAGCGCACAACCTGCCGGGGCGTGCGCGGGAAATGCACAGTGCTGCCCTGACCAAAACCAGCTTTTATGAAGCGAAGAAGCTATTGGGCAAAGGCAAAAGCAGCCTGAAAAACGCTCTGACCAAAGTAAATGATGTATTTATTGAATGGCGCCACCGTGCCGAGGAAGAAACTGCCGCCAGAGATGGACGGTTTGGCAAAACATTCTTTCTAAAAGAGCGCAGCGAGGAGTTTGATCACCTGCTGAACCGCCTGTGTGAACCGTTGGAAGCATGGCTGGACGACCACCGAGAACCGGATGAAACCCACACGGCACTGCTGCAGTTGTATTTTGATGTGCGGGCCTGGCTGCGTGTAGCGGATACCTTTGACGATCATTTTGTGCTGCAAATCACGGCATCCGGCAGCGAGGTGCGTGCAGCGCAGCTCTGCCTTGACCCCAGCGCCTTTTTAGCGGATAGTTTTGCCCTGGGGCGCGCCGCGGTGCTGTTCAGTGCAACGCTGGCCCCGGCCAGTTATTATAAGGACCTGTGCGGCGTGCCGGAAGCACGGGCCGTTGCCCTGCGCAGCCCCTTTCCCGCGGGCAATCAGGGACTGTTCTGCATCGGCAATGTCAGCACCCGGTATAAGGACAGGGATGCAAGCCTTGCCATTGTGGAGGAAAGCCTGGCGACGATGGTGCGGGCGCGCTGCGGGAATTATCTGGCGTTTTTCCCCAGTTATGCGTATATGGAGCAGGCTTATGCACAGTTCAAGGAGCACTGCCCGGAAATCAACTGCATCAAGCAGGAAAACGCGATGGATGAACAGCAGAAAGCGGCCTTTTTGGCCCAGTTTGTGCCGGGCCCCAGCCAAACCCTGCTTGGCTTTGCCGTGATGGGCGGCGTATTTGGGGAGGGCGTTGACCTGACCGGCGACCGGCTGATTGGTGTAGGCATCGTGGGCCCAGGGCTGCCGCAGGTTGGACCCCGGCAGGAGCAGCTGCGGGACTATTTTGAGCAGACACGCGGTTCCGGCTTTGACTACGCCTACCGTTACCCCGGCATGAACAAGGTGCTGCAAGCTGCCGGGCGTGTGATCCGCACCCCGCGGGACAAAGGCGTGGTGCTGCTGATCGATAACCGCTTTGCCATGCCGGACTACCGCCGCCTGATGCCCCCGCATTGGAGCCACCTGAAAATGATTTATGATACAGAAAAGCTGGAACGGGAACTCTGGCGGTTTTGGGAAGAATAAAAACAAAACAGCACCGCAATCTTTGCCGTGCACATCGTCTTACTTGACTGTGTGTGCAACAAACTGCGGTGCTGTTTTTGCTTTGCTATTTAGAAGGTGGATTATTTCAGGGTGCTGGCCCACTCGTCAGGCTTGAATCCGACAAGGACAAAATCATCCCCGACCACCAAAGGCCGCTTGACAAGCATGCCATCTGTGGCAAGCAGGTGCAGCTGCTCATCCTCGGTCATGGTGGGCAGTTTGTCTTTCAGGGCAAGCGATTTATATTTCAGGCCGCTTGTATTAAAAAAGCGGCGCAGGGGCAGCCCGCTGCGAGCGTGCCATTCTTTCAGCTCTTCATAGGTGGGGGGCTGCTCCAGAATATGGCGGTCGGTGTAAGCAACGCCGTTTTCATCCAGCCAGCATTTGGCCTTTTGGCAGGTAGAGCATTTGGGATATTCAATAAACAGCATGATAAGCTCCTTGGGGTTATTCAACCGGGATTTTGGCTAGCTGGGCATCCAGCTGATTCAATGCGCTTTCCGGCAATGCCGCCTGCAGGAAGCCGGAAATTTCGCGCAGGCTGATTCCCTGGGAAAGTGGGTTAGACACAATGGCCTGCCACATATCCCCCAGCACAGCCTGCAGCAGAGCGCTGGCCTGCGGGTTCTTCATCAACCTGCGCACCGGCATATTCAGGCTGAGCGGCCCGGCGGCAAGCTGGGCGGCAAGCTCGGTATCCGGTGCGGTAACGCCCAGGCAGCCCCACAGCTTTTGCAAAAAGTCAACGCTCATCGGCAGCCATTGGGCGGTTGCCGGGTTGACACGGGAAGCTTCCGGCCCGGAGGTACAGGCAGTGGCAAGGGAAATGCCGTGTGCCCCGGTCGGGAAGAGGTGAAGCGCAAACGGGATGCTGTGGTCAGCCAAAGCATCTGCAAAAACAAGGCTGTTCTTAACAGGAACCAGCGCGTCCCCCTGGGTAGCAAACAGGAATGTGGGCGGGGTGTCATCATCAACCAGCGCGTGCAGGTCGGGCTCCTGGCGGCCAGCGACGGTCCACATTGCGCCCAGCGTTGCGGCATAGCCCAACACAAGGGCGTTGGGGCGCTGTGCCTTGGGCAGCAGTGTGCCCAGCGAAGCAACCAAATGCCCACCGGCAGAAAAGCCAACGGCGGCGATCTGCTGCGGGTCAATTTCCAGCTCCGCGGCGTTGGCGCGCAGGTAATCCATTGCGGCGGCACCATCCTGTAATGCTTTGTCAATCGGGGTGGTTGCATCTGCCGTATAGCGCAGAACAAACGCATTGAACCCCTGTGCCATATAAGCCAGGGCAACCGGTTCGCCCTCACGGTCAGAGCAATACTGGTAGCCGCCGCCGGGCACGACCAGCATAGCCGGGCGGATGGCGGCATTTGGCATTTTGGGGCTTTGGTCCTGCAGATAGCAGGTCAGAACAGCCCGGTTAGGAGCAAGTGTAACGGTGATGATTTTCACGGAAATCCCTCGCTTTCGCGCACATATTTAACATTTGACTGTATTGTAGCATTTGTGCCGGAAAACGACAAGCGAGATTGCGAAAGTTTTGTTCAAATTTTATATATTGTCCATATCACTTGTGATTTAAGGGGTGCAGCTCTTCCTGCTGCTCCTGCAAGGTTTTGCCGATGGTGTGCTCCATGGCTTTTACATCCTGGTGCAAAGCGGCGGCTTCCCGCTGCAGTTCAGGGTTCTCTTCAATGTCTTCACGGATAAACATGAAGCTAAGGCTGACCAGCAACGAAGCACAGCAGAACCAGATCACACGGTTGCCAAAATGGATGGTCAGCAGACTGCCGGCAGCGGCCCCCACAGCAAACAGTGCAATTACAGCAAAATACTGCATGGCGCGGCGCAATACAGCGCGGTCTTTTGTGTGCAGGCCGGTGTACAGGTACTGCATACCGCTGCGCATGTTGCCAATGCACATGGTGCTGGCATATGCATTGCCGTGCACCTTGCGGAAAGATTGTACCTGCATGGCGCAGACAAAGCTGACCAGCATATTGGCCAGCCAGTCCAGATTGTTGGGGATAAAGCCAACAACAAACAACAGTGCAATCTCAATCAGCAAAATCAGCTGGCGCCAGTGGAATCTCTCCATCAGGTGGTAGCGGTTGCGGATGCCCTCGGCAAAATAGACACCGGCGGCAAAGGCCAGCAGCGGCAAAAGATACCGCAGCGCTTTGGCAAAATCACCCTCGCAAAAATTGGTGGCCATCAGCACGATGTTGCCGGTTTGAGCGTTGGCAAAAACCTTGCCGCGGCCCATGTAGGTGTAAGCGTCCTGAAATCCGCCGGACAGGGTTAGAAATACTGTCGTACGGAATGCATCGGACATTTGGCGGCTATGTGTAGCCATGATGATACCCCTCCCCGCCTGCTGTTTGGGCAGGCTGTTTTTCTCTTTTTCTGGTTGTCCTAAATACTTTTAATTTCTTATTGCCTGGTGCGCTTCCCTGTATGGAACTGCGCTGCGGCAAACTTAAAATTCAACGCCTTTTCTTGCCGGAATGCCTTTTTCGTATGGGTGGCGGCGGCAGCACATTTCAGTAATGTAATCTGCGGCATCCAGCATCCAGGGGGCCGGGTCGCGGCCGGTCATTGCCAGTTCCTGTTCGGCAGGCTTGTGCAGTACGGCGTTTTGCAGCAACTCTCGGTCCACCATGTTCAGATTCCAGGCGGCGCAGGCTTCGTCCAGAATCAAAAGGTCCGCCGGTTCGGCAAGCGCCCGGCGCAGGTTTTCAGTTTGCAGGGCACGGGTGGCGGCCTTTTCTTCCTCATTCATCTGGAATACAAACTTCTGCCCGGCTTTGCCGCGGTAGAAGGTAGCGCCAAGGGTTTGCAGCGGTTCCAGTTCCCCGGTTGCACCGCCTTTCAAAAATTGCACGATCACCACGCGCCGCCCGCAGCCCAGCGCCCGCACAGCCAGGCCCATGGCAGCTGTGGTTTTGCCCTTGCCGTCACCGTGGTATAAATGAATCAAGCCATTGCTCATAAGGCTGCCTCGCTTTGTGTGGCTTTGGTATACTGCACGGTTTCCAACAGCTGCAAGGTGTGGTCTGTTTGCCAGTTGGCGGCATCCAGGCGGTAGCCGCCCGCGTTGGGACCGCACCAGTCGTGATAATCCCGCCGCGGCAGACCGTAACGGGACATAACCGCCATCTGGATGCCGCCGTGCGCTACAATCACCAGCTGCTGTTTGTGCTGCGCAAGGCTTTCTTCCACCAGTTTGGCAAAGGCGGCACAGCTGCGGTTACAAAAATCCTGAATGCGCTCCCCATCCGGGCGGGCAGCAGTCTTGTTGGCTTCCAGCCAGGCAAGATAGTCGGGGTCGTGCTCAATGTGGATATAATGCCGCCCCTCAAAACTGCCAAAGCACATTTCCCGCAAGTCCTGTACAATGATCTGCGGGCAGCCGGGAAAAAAGATTTCCGCCGTCTGCCGTGCGCGGATGAGCGGGCTGACATAGGCAACATCCGGCATAAACCCGGCCGGGCGCAGCTGGGCGCGGCCCGCGGCGGAAAGCGGGATATTCTGTTGACCCTGGTACCGGTGTTGGGCGTTATATTCTGTCTGCCCATGCCGCAAAAGGTAAATCTGCATGATTTCACATCCTGATATCAATTCTTTATCAAACTGGCAGTTGCTGCCAATCCCTGCCCGGCTCCGGCGCAGCGGGCCCAAAGCCGCCGGAAGTCGAAGTATACAGAAACAACTTTATTATAACATTTTCCCCTTCCTGTGCAAGCCCCGTTGGTACATTGTGCGTATAATGCACCGCTGGTGGGGCCACAATAAGGTTACCATGCGGGTTGCATGGCAAATGATAAGGGAGCGGATGGGAAAGATGCAGGCAGTGCAGGAAATTATCAATGTGTTTGTTGCCAGTGTGGTTTCGCTGGCGGTACTGTTTATTTTAACGCGGCTGGGCGGCAAACGGCAGATTGCCCAGATGAACTTGTTTGATTATGTCAACAGCATTACCATTGGTTCCATTGCGGCAGAGATGGCCACCAACCTGGAACAATGGTACCGCCCGCTTACCGCCATGATCGTGTATGGTATCGCAGCTTTTGCGGTGCATTACGGCACCTGCAAAAACCGGAACGTCCGCCTTTGGTTGAGCGGACAGGCCATTCCACTGATGGAGAACGGAACGATTTATAAAGCGGAGCTGGACCGCGCCAAAATAGACCTGAATGAATTTTTAGCACAAGCCAGAGTAGCCGGATATTTTGATTTGAATGAAGTGCAGTGTGCCATGCTGGAAACCAGCGGCCAGATCAGCTTTTTACCCAAAAGTTTCAACCGCCCGGTCACCCCGCAGGACCTTGCCATCCAGACAGATCCGGCCAGCAAGTGGTATGACCTGGTGTTGGATGGCAAGCTGATTGAAGAAAACTTGCACACCAGCGGAAAGGACCGCACCTGGTTGAACACCCAGCTTTCCCGCGCGGGCATCGGCCAGTTGAGCGAAACGTTTTATGCTGCCTGTGATAATCAGGACAACTTTTTTGCCTGCCGCGGAGAATAAATACAGAAAAAATGACAGCAAAAAGGGGCCGGTGTTACCCGACCCCCTTGCGGTTTAGGAATTCAATTATTTGAAGTAACGGTCCAGCAGACCCTGCATGCCGCGGCCATGGCGGGCTTCGTCCTTTGCCATTTCATGCACGGTGTCATGGATGGCATCCAGATTCAGAGCCTTTGCCTTCTTGGCCAGCTCCATCTTGCCTGCGCAGGCACCAGACTCGGCATCCACACGCATCTGCAGGTTCTTTTTGGTGCTGTCGGTCAGGACTTCGCCCAGCAGTTCTGCGAACTTGGAAGCATGCTCAGCTTCCTCAAAAGCGTAACGCTTCCAAGCTTCGGCGATTTCCGGGTAGCCTTCACGGTCGGCAACGCGGCTCATGGCCAGGTACATGCCAACTTCGCTGCACTCACCGTTAAAGTTCTCGCGCAGGCCCTGGATGATATCTTCCGGAGCGTCCTTGGCGATACCGACAACATGCTCGGTCACATAGGAATTATCGGTCTTTTCGATGAACTTGGAAGCGGGAGCCTTGCAGACGGGGCAGAAATCGGGGATGGAGCCCTCAGCAATGTAGCCACAGACAGTGCAAACATACTTTTTCATAAGAAATACCTCCGAATCAAAATAATGGTTTGTTCTTGGTTTTTAGTTTTATGAGCCGCACAAGACGTTCAAATTTTTGAACTCGTTCCCTGTGCCATGGTTATATTATAGCCGCAGAAATGTGAAATGTCAACACTTTTTTAAAAATTTTTAAGACGCTATCTTAAAATGTAATTTTGCTTTCCGCTTTGCTCTTCGGCGGAATAATTCTCTTGACAGCGGGAAAAATCAGGCGCGATACCATATAGGTGCAGGAACCAACGATAAGACCTGCTATCAGCAGCATTGGCGCATAGGTGATTGCCATTTTGTCTGAAAGCAGCGCTGCAGCCCCCAGCAGCTGGCCGCAGTTGTGCGCCAGTGCCCCACTGACCGAAAAAATGTAGCCTGTGATGGTGAATGGCAATGCCAGAAGCAGGCAGAACACAGCCAGGGAAAGCGCGCCCCCGCACAGCGAAAGAAACCCGGCTGTAACGCCGCGGGTAAGCAACGCAAACAACGCCTTGAGCAGCACAAGATAAAGCGCCGAACGGCGGTTCAAAAACAAAACGGCGTACATGACAACAATATTGGAAAGCCCCAGCTTCATGGCGGGCATCAGGCCCAAAAACGGGGTAAGCATGGATTCCAAAAAAGAAAGCGCCATGGAAAGGGCAAACAGCATGCCAAGCAGGGCGGTTTGTCTGGCTTTGTAGTTCTGCAAGGGGGATTCCTCCATTACTTTATAAGTTACATGGATTCTGTATTTCAAAGTGTAAGGTGGCGGGCGGAGTTTGTCAAGCGCCGGTATTTTTGCGCAAAATTGTGGATGTGAAAGTGTGTGAGATTTACCCTGCGGGACTTGAAAAACAGGTGTAAATCGTGTATTCTATATAAGTACATTATTCTGGTGTACTATAGTAGGTGATCTAAATTCCCAGAGGGCCAAAGAGATAAATTTGAACCCCGAACCAACAAAGGAGAACTATATTATGAAAAAATTGATTTCTGCCTTGGCGGCAGCCGTTTTGTTTGCCACCCTGCTGGCTGGCTGCGGCAGCGGCGCTTCTTCCTCTGCCAGTGCTTCTTCGGAAGCTGCCAGCAGCACGGCTTCTGAGGCAGCCAGCACCGATGCTTCCTCCACCGAGGAAGCCACTGCCAGCGTGGATTTGGGCGCCATCGTGACCGCCATTGAGGCTGTGAACGAAGTGCCCAATGCCCGTGCCATCGATGACTTCTCCATGGAGAACGAGATGAACCTGACCCCGGATAACATTGTTGCTTTCCAGGGCGATGTGACCAACGACCAGGCAGACTGTGCTCTGGTATTCGCCGCCCAAGTCAAAGATGGCACCGCTGACGCCGTGAAAGCTGAACTGGAAGCCTATAAGGAATCAATGAGCAGCACGCTGTATGCTGACTTTGCTGATAAAGTTGCCAAGGCACAGGATGCACGCATTGTGGTAAAAGGCAATGTTGTGGTCATGGTCATTGCCGGTGTGAATGGCCCGGATTATTCCGCAATCGACACCGCCATTGACGGGGCACTTGCCTGATAGCACAAACCGATACCAAACAGGCCGCGCCCCAACAGGCTGCGGCCTTGTTTTTTTGGTGGGCTGTTCCCCACACTCCCTGAACCAAGAGAGGAGGAACCGCTGTGAATTTTAACAGCGTTGTCTTTTTATTCTGTTTTATGCCGTTGGCGCTGGGGCTGTATTACCTTGTGCCGGGCAGGGTCAAAAATGCGGTGCTGCTGGTGGAAAGCCTGCTGTTTTTCTGCTGGGGCGGTATTACATGGCTGCCGCTGGCCGTGGGCATGGTTGCCATCAACTATGCGGCGGGGCTTCTGCTTGCCAGCCTGCCCGCCGGGGGCAAGCGAAAAATCGTGCTGATTGCTGCCATTGTGCTGACGGCAGCGGCGCTGGTCTACTGCAAATACACGAACTTTTTGCTGGACACGCTCAACGTTATTGCTTCCACCGGGTTTGCCAAGCTGAGCTTTTTGGATGTTTTGCCACTGGGCATCAGCTATTATACGTTTAAGCTCATCAGTTATACTGCGGATGTGTATACCGGCAAGGTAAAAGCGGAACGCAGCCCGGTGGTCTTTGCGGTATATGTTCTGATGTACCCGCAGCTGATCGTTGGCCCGATCGTGAAATACCGGGATATGGCGGATGTCCTACACCAGACACAGGGACGCTGCACCCTGCAAAAAGCGCAGGATGGTGCTGAAATGTTTGTGTTCGGCCTTGCCAAAAAGGTGATTTTGGCGGATTCCATTGCGGCGCTCTGGCAGGATATCATCGGAACGGGCGGCATTGGGCTGGCGAACGCTTCCCTGCCGCTGGCATGGCTGGGCATTATTGCGTACTCTTTGCAGCTGTACTTTGACTTTGCGGGTTACTCGGAGATGAGCAACGGCCTGAGCCTGATGATGGGCTTTGAATGCCCGGCGAACTTTAACCTGCCGTACATTTCAGGCAGTATTACCGAATTCTGGCGGCGGTGGCACATCAGCCTTTCCGGCTGGTTCCGGGATTACATTTATATCCCACTGGGCGGCAACCGCTGCAGTGCCGGGCGCCAGATGCTGAACATGCTGGCCGTCTGGGCGCTGACCGGCATCTGGCATGGTGCGAATTGGAACTTTATCTGCTGGGGCCTTTACTATTTCGTGCTGCTTGTCATCGAAAAGAACTTTTTGATGAAGTACCTGAAAAAAGGCAAGGTCTGGCCGCACATTTACACATTGTTCCTGGTGGTACTGGGCTGGGGGCTGTTCACCTGCAACGCCCCCGGTGCACCGCTGGGGCTGCTGCTCAGCCGGTTGTTCATCCCACAGGGCGGCGTTTCGGCGCTGTATTTCCTGCGCAATTATGAGGTGCTGCTGGTTGTGTGCTGCGTTTGCTCCACCCAACTGCCGGGGCGGTTTTGGCAGTGGTGCAAAGGCAAAGTCCCGCTACGGGCAGCGCTTTGCGGCGTCTGCTTTGTTCTGTGCACGGCGTATGTGGTAGCAGCAACGGGTTCCACCGCACTGTATGCAAACTTTTAAGGGGAGGGATGGCTTTATGGAAAAATATGTTCACCGCAGATCCGACCGTCATCTGCCGCCAGCTTCCCTGATTGTTTTTGCCGCCTTGCTGTGCGGGTTTGCACTGGTCAACCTGTTCTGGCCCAAGCGCGAGAACTCGGAGCTGGAAAACCGCAAACTGGCGCAAATGCCAGTGTTCAGCGTAAAAACTTTGCTGAACGGCAAATGGCAGGATGATTTTTCCACCTATCTGCAGGACCAGGTTGCCCTGCGCGATGGGTGGATCAACCTGGAAAGCGCCGTCAATGCCCTCGCGTTTGGCAAAACGGAGGAAAGCGGCATCCTAAACGGCAAAGATGGCTGGATGTTCACCAAGCTGTTTACCGTCAGTACGGATACTGAGAAGCAGCTGGGGAAAAATATCAGTGCCGTCACAAACTTTGCCCAGCGTTACCCCGGCCGGGTCACTTTTTTGCTGGCACCTTCGGCCAGCGATATCTACCCGGAAATGCTGCCGGCCAATGCCCCCATGGTGGACGAAGATGCCATGCTGGATGACATTTTTGCCAAAGTGCAGGCCAGCGGGGCGGATGTGATCGATATGCGCGACGATTACCGCGCCAATAAGGACCAGTATCTGTACTTTAAGACCGACCACCACTGGACACCGGATGGTGCTTACCGCGCTTACCAGCAGTTCTGCACGCTGAAAAATCTGACGCCGTTTGACTGCAATGTCTATACCAAAATTACCGTCCCCGATTTTTACGGCACGCATTATTCTGCTACGCGGCGCTGGAATACACAGGCGGACAGTTTCAGCTATTATGATCTGCCCAACCAGATGACAGTTTATAAAGTAAACGGCGAAGCAGATTATGAACCGGTGAAAACCGAGGGCCTGATGAACCTTGCCAAGCTGGATACTCGTGACAAGTATGGAGCTTTTTTGGATGGCAACAACGGTTATTCGGTGATTGAGGGCAACGGGACGGGCAGCATCCTGGTGGTAAAGGACAGCTATGCCAACAGCTTTATCCCCTACCTGACGGCGAATTATGCGAAAATTGGCGTGGTGGATTTCCGCGGGCTGGCCTATGGGTTAGATTCCACGATTGAAAAAGAGGGCTATGACCAAATCTTGATCCTGTATAACTTCCAGACTTTTATTTCTGACAACAAAGTGATTTATCTGGACCGCCCCACAACGCTGAAGTAAAAACGCCGCAGCCCGCCTGCATTTTGCAGGGCATCCAGCTTGTGCCGGGGAAATGTGATTTTGCGGGAACCTGCAGGAATCCATTTTGAACAGGCGGCCAATAGAAATGCCGATGCTTTAGCCTACGAATCTCACTGTGAGGTATACCGCATGGAACACCAACCTTTTACCATTGCGCAAATGCGCCCCATCCGTGATTGTATGACAGTCTCCCGCCCGGCAAACCTTGGCAAAGAGGTGCCGGTCACCTGGTTTTCCCTTGGGGCGGGTACTACCATTACGCCGGAAAGCTATGACTGTACGACCCTGTATGTGGGTGCTATGGGCAACGGCCGCTTTATCTTAGGCAAAGATGGCCGGGCAGTTCCCTTTGCAGGGGATGATTTTCTGGCTGTTCCGCCCAAAACACTGTGTGGAACCAGCACGGATATCGGTATGATCTATACTGAAATTATTTTGAAAAAGGAGAATACGATCCTGAACAACATCATCAAAGCTGGCCAGCCCACAGCCCTGAAAGACCTGATTTCTTACGAAGAGGGCAGCATTGCCAATGTTGACCTTGTCCACGCAGACAACATGAAGTTTGTGCTGATGGCATTCGATGCGGGCACCAGCCTGCCCCCACACCGCGCCCCCGGCAACGCCATCCTGACCGCACTGGAAGGCAAAGCAATCATTGACTATGAGGGTCAGGATTACGAGCTGAACGCAGGCGAAAGTTTCCGCTTTGACAAAAACGGCCTGCACAGCGTTACCCCGCAAGGCAAGTTCAAAATGAGCCTGCTGCTTGTGATTGAGTAAAATCAAACCATAAATC
>OBKV01001926.1_pt1 | contig 12239 bp, 11 predicted proteins | sample 1517301 | NCBI WGS metagenome assembly OBKV01 (sample SAMN04571685, study PRJEB22368) | human gut metagenome | biome: human gut; material: stool | host: Homo sapiens | place: Luxembourg | collected 2012-06-29 | reverse complement strand
ATTATGTATTTCAAACTTTATCCACAACTAGTAAACAAAAACCCTCTGCTTTTTTAAGAGGGCACTGAAAAAGTGCCTTTTATTTTTGTCTAAATTACATGGTAAAAAATGAGAACCCTTAGAAGCGATTCTAAGGGTTCTCTATTAACTTTTTAGACATATTTGACCTCTGAAATTTTCCTAAAATTTTGATATTTACTCAATAATTTTAGTTTTTCAGTGGCTTCCTTTTTTAACAGGGAGTTTTTCAACAAACTGAAAACCACTTACAATGTAAGTGGTTCAAATTTTATATGGGAGTTTAAGGGGATGGGTATTATTTTAAAGAATCTTTAATTAAATCTTCAATTTTTGATTTGCATCTAAATCCATGGCAACTTCCAGTACAAGCTCCTGTTGTTTTAGAAACTTCATCAATAGTATTGGCACCATTTTTTATAGCTTCCTTAATTTTAGCTCTAGATATAGATTTGCATGTACAAGTTTTTGTAATTTTATCAAGAATATCAGAATTTAAATTATTTTCCATAATAGATCCTCCAAAATATAAAGATATTAGGAAACATAAAAATTAACTATTTAAATTAATTTTTTGCGTAATACGTTTCAACAATTATATTAAATCATATCATACTAAAATAGTCAACATTAAATAATAATTATTATTTTCTCTTATCTCATCATAAATTTTAAATTGCTCTTCTACATCATTTAAAGCTTGTTTGTATAATTTAAAGTATAAGTTACCAAATAATATTTCACTTGTCATTTTTAGTATTTAAGTTTTAAGATAAATAAAATTTGGGGTTGAATTGACAAATTGATATTTAATAAGATATAATAAATTCATTAAAGACTATGATTAGGATAAGTACTTTAATTTATTCTTTTAAGAGAGTGATTGGTTGGTGTGAAATCATAAGAAGATTAAAGAAAAATCACCTAGGAGTTTGAGGCTGAAAGTTTTAAACAATTAAGCTATCACGTGTGCTCGCGTTAAGAGATAGGATATAAAAGTATCTGAATTAATACCCATAGAATAGTTATGGGTTTAATAACCTTAGGTGGTATAGCGAATTATCTTCGTCCTTTTGGGATGAAGTTTTTTTTGTTTAAAAATAGGATTAAAATACGTCTTTAAGAGAATAATTTTAATAGTTGATAAACACAAAGAAAGGAGATTCCTATGTACAATAAAGTTGAATTACCAAATGGTTTTGTTGGACTTGAAAAAGAAATAACAAACCTTTGGACTGCAAGAAATGTTATAAAAAAGAATTTTGATATGAATCAAGATGGTGAATATTTCACTTTCTATGATGGACCTCCAACAGCAAACGGTAGACCACACGTTGGGCACGTTTTAACAAGAGTTATGAAGGATATAATCCCAAGATACAAGGTTATGAAGGGATATAAGGTTATTAGAAAGGCTGGATGGGATACTCACGGTCTTCCAGTAGAACTTGAAATAGAAAAGAAACTTGGTATTTCAGGAAAAGAGCAAATCGAAGAATACGGAGTTGAAAAGTTCGTTAAAGAATGTAAGGAAAGTGTATTTACTTACGTTAGTATGTGGGAAAAGATGACTAATCAAATTGGTTATTGGGTTGATATGGAAAATCCATATGTTACTTACCATAATTCATATATTGAATCAGTTTGGTGGGCATTAAAGCAAATGTGGGATAAAGGTCTTTTATATGAAGGACATAAAGTAATGCCATATTGCCCAAGATGTGGTACTGCATTATCATCTCACGAAGTTGCACAAGGATATAAAGATGTTAAGGACTTAACTTGTGTAGCTAAATTTAAAGTTGAAGGAGAAGATAACAAATATATATTAGCTTGGACAACAACTCCTTGGACATTACCTTCAAACTTAGCTTTATGTATAAACAAAGCTTATACTTATATAGAAGCAAAAGTTGGAGATGAAATATTAATATTAGCTAAAGATTTAGCAGATAAAGTTTTAGGTGAAGATTATGAAATAGCTAGAGAATTCCCTGGAACTCAACTTTTAGGAACTAAATATGAGCAATTAATGCCTTTTGGTAAAGTAGAAGGAAAAGCATTTGAAGTTATTCATGGTGATTATGTTACTTTATCAGATGGTACTGGTGTGGTTCATATAGCACCTGCTTATGGTGAAGATGATAGCTTAGTTGCTAAAGCTAATGGAATTACTTTCATAAACTTAGTTGATAGAGAAGGTAAATTCGTAGAAGAAGTCACTCCATGGGCTGGAAAGTTCGTTAAAAAATGTGATGAAAGCATTTGTAAATGGTTAGAAGAAAATAATAAATTATTTAAGTCAGAAAGATATTTACACTCATATCCTCATTGTTGGAGATGTGACACACCACTTCTTTATTATCCAAAGGAAAGCTGGTTTGTTGCAATGACAACATTAAGAGATAAGCTTTTAGAAAACAATAATAAGATTAACTGGTATCCTGATAACATTAGAACTGGTAGATTTGGTAAGTTCTTAGAAAATGTTATTGACTGGGGTATTTCAAGAGATAGATATTGGGGAACTCCACTTCCGATTTGGAGCTGTGAATGCGGTCATAAAGAATGTATTGGAAGTATTGAAGAACTTAAAAATAAGGGAATTAATGTTCCAGAAGATATAGAATTACACAAACCATATATAGATAATGTTCATTTAAAATGTGAAAAGTGTGGAAAAGAAATGACTAGAGCTAATGAAGTTATTGACTGTTGGTTCGATTCAGGATCAATGCCATTTGCTCAATTACACTATCCATTTGAAAATAAGGAATTATTTGAACAAAACTATCCAGCTCAATTCATATCAGAAGCTGTTGACCAAACAAGAGGATGGTTCTATACTTTACTTGCAATTTCTACTGCAATATTTGATAGAAACCCATTTGAAAATTGTATAGTTTTAGGTCACGTTCTTGATAAAAAGGGCTTAAAGATGTCAAAATCTAAGGGTAATGTAGTAGATCCATTTGATGTATTAGATGCACAAGGTGCTGATGCAACAAGATGGCATTTCTATACTGCAAGTGCACCATGGTTACCAACAAGATTCTCTATAGATGATGTTGGAGAAGCGGGAAGAAAGTTCATGGGTACATTATGGAATGTTTATTCATTCTATGTATTATATGCTGAATTAGATCAATTTAATCCTTTACAATATGCTGATTTCGTATCAGAAAATGTAATGGATAAATGGATTATGTCCAAATTAAATACTTTAGTTAAAGATGTTGAAGCTATGTTAGATTCATATCAAATAACACAAGCAGCTTTAGATATAGAAGAATTTACAGATGAATTATCTAACTGGTATGTAAGAAGAAATAGAGGAAGATATTGGACTCAAGATTTAACAGATGATAAGATAGGAGCTTATGTAACATTATATAAAGTATTAACAACAGTTATTAAAGTTGCAGCACCATTTGTTCCATTTATAACAGAAAATATCTATCAAAACTTAGTTGTTGGATTAGATGAAAATGCACCAGAAAGTATTCACTTATGCAGATGGCCAGAAGTTGATGAAAAGGCTATCGATAAGGATTTAGAAAAGGAAATGGACTTAGCTTATACTATTGTTAAGTTAGGAAGAAGTGCAAGAAATGGAGCTAATATTAAGAATAGACAGCCACTTTCAAATATGCTTGTTTCTACTGATTCATTACCAGGATATTATGGAGATATAATAACTGATGAATTAAATATTAAAGAAGTTGAATTTGGAGCTGATCTTTCTACACATGTTAACTTTGAAATTAAGCCTAACCTTCCAGTACTAGGAAAGAAATATGGTAAGTTAATACCTGTAATAAGAAAAGAAATAGCTGCTAGAAATCAAATGGAATTAGCTCAAACTATTCAAAATGGTGAAGTAGTAGTTATTAATGTTGATGGAAATGAAATTGAGTTAAATAATGAAAACTTATTAGTTACTATGCAAGGGCTAGAAGGATATGCATTTGCTGGTGAAGGCTCAATTGGTGTTGTTTTAGATACAAATATTACTGATGAACTTAGAGAAGAAGGTCATGTAAGAGAAATGATTTCTAAGATTCAAAATATGAGAAAAGATAAAGGGTTTGAGGTTGCAGATAAAATAAAATTATATGTTGCAGACAATGATATGCTATTAACAGTTATTAAAAAGTATGCAGAAGTAATAAAGAAAGAAACCTTAACTCAAGAAATAGTTTACAATACAGAAGCTGATTATTCAGATACAGTTATTAATGGTGAAAACTTAAAAATGACTGTTGAAGTTGTAAGATAATTAATGATTTTTATAAAGAGTAGGGATTAAGTAATAATTCCTACTCTTTTTTCAAAAGATATTATTATAAATAAAAAGAACTTAATTATTGAATATAAAAAGTAATTAGAATTATTGTATTAAATAGGAAGAAAAGGTATAATTAATAATTAAATAGAAAAATGGAGTGATGTTGAATATGGCTACTTCTATAAAAGATGTTGCTAGGGAAGCTGGAGTTTCGATAGCAACAGTATCTAGAGTATTAAATGATATAGATGTCGTAAATGAAGATACAAAGAAAAAGGTTTTAGATGCAATTAAAAAATTAGGGTATAGACCTAATATTGTTGCAAGAAGTTTAAAAACACAAAGAACAAAAACAATAGGAATATTAGTTCCTGATATTTCAAGTGGATTTTATCCTGAAATAGTTAGAGGTGCAGAGGATGTTGCAAATATTTATGATTATAACGTAATATTATGCAACTCTGATTTTGATTATGATAAGGAAAAAGATTACTTAAGAGTATTAAAAGAAAAAATGGTTGATGGTGTTATATATATGAGTTCATCTTTAGAAGAAGAAACTCTAGATATAATAAATGAATTAGATTTAAAAACAGTACTTGCAGAATCAAAAGATAGAGAAGGAAGATTACCAAGTGTAATTATTGATAATGTTAAAGCTACATATGATGTAACTAAGAGTTTAATTGATAGAGGATTAAAAAATATTGCCTTTGTTGGAGTTAATAAAGGTGCAATTAATGCCTGGGGTGATAGACATTTAGGATATGAAAAGGCATTACAAGAAAATGGATTAAAATCTGATGAAGATTTAGAATTCTTTAAGGATTTAAAAGTTAAGAGCGGATATAAAGCAGTAGAAAAGTTCTTAGAAAGTGGTAAAAAGTTTGATGGAGTAGTATGCTCATCTGATGAAATTGCTATAGGGGTAATTAATGCTTTAAGAGAAAAAGGAATAAGAGTACCAGAAGATGTAAGTGTAATTGGATTTAATGACAATGCTGTTTCTTCTTACTTCTATCCAAAAATAACTACAGTAAGACAACCAAGTTATGATATGGGATCTGTTGCAATGAGAATGCTTATTAAGATATTAAATAATAAACCTATAGAACAAGATCAATATGTTTTAGATTACAAAATAATTAATAGAGAAAGTACAAAATAGTATTTTTATATAAATGGGATGTTGCATTAAGAATAAATACTACAATATATTGTGTTGACTTTTATTTTTTAAACAATATATTATGTATAAAAATTTTAGTGTGACAGCCCTTTTATGATTTATATAATATAAAAAGGGAAGTTTGTAATCAATTTCAAGAAAAGTATTGAATTAAAAAAATATACATGATATAATAAAAATAAATTTGGCAACGTTTACTAAAAGGTAATTATATCTAAAATTGGGTACACAATCAATTAGGTATAGGTAAAATTAATGGGAATTTGAGAATATGGGTAAAAGTATTATTATAATTACTTTTTAGTAACTAAAATAAACGGAACTATATGAAATTGAATGTAAGTATTCAATTTCATATAGTTCTTTTTTTATTTTAAAAGTTCAATTGTTAAAATTTTCATTTAATTAAAAAATACAATCTTAATACTTTTATAATATTCCTTCTGTTCTAAGTAAATTTTCTAATTTTTGAACTTTTTCTGTTAAAGTAATAAATTTTTCTTTTAATAAATTATTTTTTTCTTTTCCTTCGTTAATATAGCTTTCCATTTCTTCAACAGCTTTTAATGCTTCATCGATATCTTTTTGAGCTAGTTTTAAGTTTGATTCTTTCATTTATATATCTCCTTTATTGGGTAAATAAAACTTATATGGAATACCTTCTAAGTATTCTTGAAGGTGAAGTGAAATTCAAAAAATAGAATTTCACTTGTGATAATATCTTTATCCTATCACTAATAAAAATAGGTTGCAAGGCATATATTGTAAAGTAAATTATAAAAAGGAGCAGGAAAATATGATTAATTATATATGGTTTATAATGATTTTTTTTGGATTAATAGTTGGTATATTTACTGGAAATGGTGAAGGAATGTCCAATGCAATAATAAGTTCTATTAACTCTACAGTTACATTTATAATTGGACTTGTTGGATTAATGTGTTTTTGGTGTGGTGTTATGAAAGTTGCTCAAAATAGTGGATTTACAGAAAAGTTAGCTAAACTTATGAAACCTATATTAAAGATTATATTTAAAGATGCAGCTAAGGATGAAAAAGTATTAGGAGCTATAGTTATGAATATAACAGCAAATATGATGGGACTTGGAAATGCAGCAACACCTTTTGGAATTAAAGCAATGGAAGAAATGGATAGATTAAATACTAAGAAAGGTGTAGCAAGCAATGATATGGCTTTATTTTTAGTATTAAATGCTGCTTGTATTCAATTGGTTCCATCAACAGTATTATCTATAAGAGCAGCAGCAGGTTCTACAAATCCTGGAGCTATAATATTGCCTGCAATAATATCTACTGGTACAGCAGCTATTGTTGGGGTTATTTGCTGTAAGATTTTACAAAGGTATTTTTAAATTTATGAGGTGATATTAGTGTTTAGTTATATAACAAGGAGTATTATTCCAATAATAGTTTTAATTATTATTACTTATGGAATGATAAAAGGTAGAAAAGTATATGAATGGTTTATTGAAGGGGCTAAAGAAGGGTTAAAGGTTTGTGTTAATATTTTTCCTTATCTTTTAGCTATGATAATTGCAGTTCAAATATTTAGAGAATCAAATCTTTTAGATATGTTAAATAATGCAGTTTCACCCCTTTGTAAGTTAATAGATTTGCCTAAAGAAATTGTACCATTAGTATTAATTAAGCCACTTTCAGGTAGTGGAGCAATGGGAGTTTTTACTGATATTTTAAAAAGTTATGGAGCTGATTCTCCAATTGGATTAGTTGCTTCAGTAATTATGGGAACTACAGAGACAATATTTTATACTATAACTGTATACTTTGGAGCTGTTAAAATAAAGAAAACAAGGCATACAGTTTGGGCAGCAATAATGGCTGATATGACTGCTATTATTATGGCAATACTAATGGTAAAAAATTTTATTCTTTAAAATTATTTAAGAAATATAATGTAAAATATTAAAGGTGATTCAAAAATATTTATTCAATTGCATAAATCTGAAAAGAAAATTGGAATTCTATTGGAATTTAAATTTTTTGGTTGTATAATATTACTAAAATAAAATCGAATGGAGAATGATTATGGGGGAAGATAAATTTTACATTGTAAATGAAAAATCATTACCAGAGATATTTAAAAAGGTAATTGAAGTGAAGGAGAATATTGAACTTGGCAATGCAAAAGATATAAGTGAAGCTATAAAATTAGTTGGAATTAGCAGAAGTACGTACTATAAATATAAAGATGATGTATTTCCAATGGGACAGGATATGCAGTCAAAAAAAGTTACACTAATAATTTTAATGACACATAAATCTGGCACATTATCTAAAGTACTTGATTGTATTGCATTTTATAAGGGAAATATATTAACAATAAATCAAGATATACCAATAAACTTATCAGCTAATATTACTGTTACTATAGATATTTCTCATATGGAAAAAAGTATAAGTCAATTAGCTAAAAGATTAAATTCGTTACCTAATGTTAGAAGTGTTAAATTATTAGCAGCAGAATAATAAAAAAATAATTTACAAGGAGATAGGGCTATGAAAAAAAATATTTATAAATTTAATAGAAATAATCTTTTAGATAAAATTAAGGATAACTCAATTGTAATTTTATTTGCTGGAAAAGCAATTCAAAAAACTGGAGATCAAACTTATCCATTTACTCCAAATAGGAACTTTTATTATTTAACAGGAGTAAAAGAAGAAGAACATATATTAGTTATGTCAAAAATTAATGGAATGAAATTTTCTAAATTTTATATTAAAGATATAGATTTAGAATTAGAAAAGTGGATAGGAAAGAGTTTAAGGAAAGAAGAAGCTAAAGAAATTACAGATGTTGATGAAGTGAAATTTAAAAGTCAATTTAATTCAGATATTCATAAAATGATAACTATGAAAGATGAAATTAATCTTTATTTAGATTTAGAAAGAATGAGTGCTGATACAGAAGGAACTATTTCACATAAGTTTGCAAATGAGATGATGAATAAGTATCCACAAATAAGAGTAAATAATATTTATAGCAAAATTGGTGAATTAAGATTAAAAAAATCACCACAAGAAGTTGAAAAAATAAAGAAAGCTATAGAAATAACTAAAAGTGGAATTGAAAAATTAATGACTGAATGTCGTAGTGGTATGAAGGAATATGAATTAGAAGCATATTTTGATTTTAACTGTAAAATTAAGGGCGCAACAGATTTGGCTTTTACAACAATAGCAGCAGCAGGGAAAAATGCTACAACATTACATTATGTAGAAAATAATTCAAAGTTAAAAGATGGAGATTTAATTCTTTTTGATTTAGGTGCAGAATATAATTGTTACAATGCTGATATAACAAGAACTTTCCCTATAAGTGGAAAATTTACTGAAAGACAAAAAGAAGTATATAATTCTGTTTTAAAAGTTAATGAAGAAATAATAAATTTAATTAAGCCTGGAATGAAATATAAAGATATTAATGAAAAAGCAACAGATTTAATTGCAGAAGAATGTATAAAACTTGGCTTAATAAAGGATAAAAGTGAAGTTAGAAAATACTATTATCATAGTATTGGACATAGTTTAGGAATGGATACTCATGATATTGAAACACCTCATAGAGATATTATATTTGAACCAGGAGTTGTATTTACAGTAGAGCCAGGAATATATATCCAAGAAGAGGGTATAGGAATTAGAATTGAAGATGATATATTAGTAACAAATGAAGGGGTTATTAATTTATCTAGTGATATTATAAAGAGTGTGGATGATATTGAAAACTTTATGGATAAGTTTACCAAATAATATATATAAAATTGTATTGAAAATATATTAAATAGATTATATAATATATTTGTAAATAACAAAAGTGAATAAATTAGGGTAGAGGCGCGATAGTTAATAGTATTATTGATGAGGAAAGCACTATGATTCAATAAGAAAGGATCAATCGCCGAAGCATACAACTGATGCTTTAAGGTTGTATAGCTGGGAATACATAAAATATATGTATTACTGTCACAAAAATGTTTTTGTGTTGAGCTATCATTTAAGACTTGTAATATTGTATTTTTTTGCATATGAAAGACCTTGAGTGTTAACTCAAGGTCTTTTTTTGTGTGTTAAGGTGCTTTTAGTATTCACTTTTATATAAATAGGGGGAAAGAAAATGAAAAAAAGGAGTTATAAAGTATTATTACTTACGATGTTGATATTTATCTTTTCAACATCAATCACATTTGCAGAAGAAGTCGAAGTAGTTGTGGGAAATGCAGATAAGTTTGGATTATGGACATTGCTTCCACCATTAGTAGCAATTATATTAGCTTTTATGACAAAAAATGTTGTTATTTCATTATTTATAGGAATTTTATCGGGAAGTTTTTTAGTTAGTCTTTCAGGATATAATGTGTTTGAAGCCTTTATACATGCATTTTTAGATTTTGTAAATAGAGCATTAAATTCATTAGCTGATCCATGGAATGCTGGAATAGTTCTTCAAGTATTAGCAATTGGAGGAATAATTAATTTAGTTGCAAAAATGGGTGGAGCAAAGGCTATAGCAGAAGCATTAGCTAAAAAGGCGAAAACTGTAAAAAGCACACAATTAACTACATGGCTTTTAGGATTATGTGTATTTTTTGATGATTATGCAAATTCATTAATTGTTGGGCCAATAATGAGGCCAGTTGCAGATAAAATGAAAATGTCAAGAGAAAGATTAGCATTCATTATAGATGCTACGGCAGCTCCAGTAGCTGGACTTGCTATTATTTCTACTTGGATTGGATTAGAAGTAAGTTTAATTGGAGATGCATTTAGTTCTATAGGCATAGATGAAAGTGGATTTGGAGTGTTTCTTAAAACAATACCATATAGGTTTTATAACATATTAATTCTTGCGTTTATAGTAATAACAGCATTAACATTAAAAGAATTTGGACCAATGAGAAAAGCTGAAATTGCGGCAAGAAATAAAAGTAAGAATTTAAGTGAAGAAATTGCAGCTGAATCATCATCTCAAATGGATGAATTAGAACCAAAAGAAGGAATTAAGCTTAGTATATGGAATGCAATTATTCCAATAGGAGCATTAATAATTTCTGCATTAATAGCATTTTATTATAGTGGATATAGTACAATAATGGGTGGCGAACCATCAACAGCACAAGAAATTATGATGAATTCACCATTTTCATTTAAGGGAATAATGGAAGCATTTGCTGCTTCGGATTCATCAATAGCATTATTCCAATCTGCATTATTTGCGTCAATAGTTGCTATAGGCATGGGTGTTGCAAAGAAGATATTTACATTAAGTGAAGCTATTGAAGTTTGGGTTGATGGAATGAAAGGATTAATAATAACAGGTGTTATATTAATATTAGCTTGGTCATTAGGATCTGTAATTAAAGAACTTGGAACTGCATATTATTTAGTTGAGGTATTAAAGGGAGCAATACCAGCATTTTTATTACCAAGTTTAATATTTGTTTTAGGAGCAGTAATTTCATTTTCAACAGGAACAGCTTATGGAACAATGAGTATATTAATGCCACTTGCAATTCCATTAGCATATTCAATAAATCCAGATATGTCATTTGTAGTAGTTTCTACAAGTGCAGTATTAACAGGAGCTATTTTTGGGGATCATTGTTCACCAATATCTGATACAACAATACTTTCTTCAATGGGAGCAGGATGTAATCATATTGAACATGTTAAAACTCAAATATGGTATTCAGTATTTGTTGCTATAATAACTATATTATTTGGATATATTCCAGCAGGATTTGGAGTGCCAGTATATGTAGTATTACCACTTTCCTTAATAGCATTATTTATAGGGGTTCAATTATTTGGTAAAAAGGTTGAAGAAGCTTAAGTAATAAGTAAAATAAAAAAGGAATTTTTCTAGTTAGTAGTTTGTAGTTAGTAGTTGTAGACGGGGCTGTTGCACTAAATAATTAGTGTACAGCCCCTTTTTAGCAAAAAATAAAACATTAATTCCATGAACTTGAGTTTTTGCTGTATATGTATATCTAGAGGAAGTACTTACCTTACTCATTAAAGTTATTATAATAGAAGTTCCAATTGAACTTGCAACTTGTATTAATGTATTATTAGCAGCATTTCCATGAGCATATAAATTTTTATGTAATGAATTTAAACTGAAGTGGTTAATGGCATCATAAGCATTGATATTCCTAACATTATTTTATTCAATGATATTAATAAAAAACTCATCTAATAAAAGATGAGCCAATAATGATATTTTTATTACTTATGGGGTGGTGGAGTTATAAGTTTATTAACTAATATTGAAATTACTATTCCAAGCAATGTTTCTATTATTCTATTAGTTGCATAATATAAAGGGTCACTATATGCATGTGCAGTAGTTACTCCTAAAAATGCTATGCAAGTTATGTTTATAGCTCCAGGTCTTTTTAAAATATTACATAAATAAATCATTAAAATAATTCCAAGAGAAATAATTATGTATATAAGTAGTTTTGAAATAAAATGATTGCTAATATAATTTTCTAGTGTTCTAAAAAAGAATAAGAATATTAAACCAAAACAAGCTCCCAGTATAGTTCCAGCACCTCTGTTTATACCCATATGAATTGAGTTATATACAGTGTCTTGCAAGCATATTATAGCTGTAAGACACGCAAAGAATGGCTCACTAGGTAATAGTGCTAAGCATAGAAAAACAGCTATACCAGATTTTATTGTTCTAAGTCCAATT
>OBKV01001921.1_pt1 | contig 12261 bp, 10 predicted proteins | sample 1517301 | NCBI WGS metagenome assembly OBKV01 (sample SAMN04571685, study PRJEB22368) | human gut metagenome | biome: human gut; material: stool | host: Homo sapiens | place: Luxembourg | collected 2012-06-29 | reverse complement strand
CCGCCAAAGCCGCCAGTGCCAGAAGCTCCCATTGTTCCAGATTCCTGAGTCCAGTCTGCAATAGAGTCTGAACCCCGGTAGAGTGTGTAGCTTGTGCCGGTTACAAGAGTGTCAGAGCATATCCAGCCGTTGATAAATGAACCATCAACAGTGAAGCTTATTACTTCGTCGTCAGAAGAATTTTTAAGTGAATATCTTCCAGAACTGAAGGATACTGAACTTAATACATAAGCATTAACAGAGTTTACAGGTGTTTCGCATACACCACCGAGGGCAACGCATGTTCCACCAGTTATCGTTACGGTACCATCTACATCAATTGATCCTGATACATTTCCAGATGAACTGCCGCTTTTAACTAATACAAATCCACCGGTCTGTACGTAATTTCCATTAGAATCAATACCATCAGTATCACCAGACGCAGTTGTGACATCTATATATCCGCCTGTTACATTGACAATTGGAGAAGTCTTTCCATCACCTGTGCAGGCATTAATGCCATCATCAGTAGCATATACATATATTTTGCCACCATTTAAGTTGATAGTTATGGCTTCAAGTCCTTCGTATGAAGTTACTACATTAATGTAACCGTCATTGACATCAAGCTGTTTGTCAGCGTGTATGCCGTCATCACCTGAAGAAATTGTAATTGAACCACCATTGATAACAATAGTTCCTTTGCCATCCTCGCCGGTTTCAAGTACACCTGAGTCAGAGTTGGCATGGATACCGTCATCTGTCGAACTTATGTTAATTGTAAAGCCTGAAATATTTATTTCGCTTTCTGCTTTAATACCCTTAGTTGAGTAGGACTGTCCAGAAGAATTACCGGATTCATTAAAGTCACCAGGCATTCCTGGACGGTCGCCACCGGTCTTATTTCTATCAGAGCTACCGTTCATATGGGGAGCGTTGCCGTTACTCATATCTGGAGCATTGCCGCCACCAAAGCCGCCAGGTGCGTTGGCGATAGTGTCAGAAGCTGCCACATAAGAAACAGTATTGGCAGAAGCAGTCTTGTTAGCAGAACTGTTACGACTGGTAGATGTACCTGAAGAACTGCCTGAAGAAGTAACTTCTTCACTATATTCAGAGTAAGTATCTGTATAGATGTTTAAGTTACCGTCACCTGATATATCTACCACGTAGGCTGCGTCTATACCATCACAGGCTGCATATACATCAATGTTACCGCCAGTGATTGTAACGATTCCCTTCTGGTTGCCCTTGTTAGAAATATTGCTGTTAGAAGTCTTGATGCCATCGCCTTTAGCGGAGATTGCAATTATATTTCCAGATTCAATATCAACGGCATTGTTGCCTTTGACTGCGTTGTTCACAGCAGTAACTTTAACAATCACATTTTTAATAGAAAGGTCATCCTTGCTCTGGATACCATTATTGTAATTACCTGTTACAACTAAGGCTCCTTTGCCGACGAGTTTTAAATCGCATGTTGCATAGATTGCTGCGTTGACAGCGTCATCAGAAGAATCTTCTGTAGCTTCGGTACGATTGTCAATTACTTCGTTAAATGAGTTCTCTTCTGATTTAATCTTAACTTCGGAAGCATTTTTAACGTATATAGGTGAACCACTTGAGCATGTGATAGATGTTCCGTTTAATACGATAGTAACCTCGTCCTCATCACCTGCGTCAACGATAAGCTGTCCTTCTGATAAAAGACCGGCTACTGTATATTCACCTGCCTTTGTGATTGTGTATACAGAACCTGACTGTGTAACTCCATCTGATGTATCAGATGTCACAGTGAAATCACCTGTAATGGAGACTCTGTAATTCTCTGCATCATCTGCGTGTGTTACATCTGTGTCTTCTTTAGTAATGCCTGAAGTGATGGTAGTCTCACCGCCTGATGCAGTAGTAATTGAAGTTGAATTTCTGGCACAGCCAGCAGTCATAAGACACATAGTAAGAATAACTGCGGCTACGCAATTCCTTTTGATTTTATTTAATTTAACCATAGTCATCTCTCCATTTCTTTAGTGTATGTTAATTGATTGTCTATAGTTTATTGGAGAAATTTGACTAAAATATGATATGAGTACGAATATTCTGTGTCCTGATTAATCATGTGGAATATCGTTAAATCTGCCGTCAAGCTCTTCGGTTTTTACCACATTTATAAATGCGTGCTTGTCAATTGAGCGAATCAATGTGATAAGTTCACGTTTCGCTTCGGAGTTGATTACTGAGTATATGAGCGTGCGCTCTTTTTCCTCGTAGCAGCCGATTCCCTTGAAAAGCGTGGCGTCGTGGTTGGTTGTATTCTTTATGGCGTGGTAGATTTCTTCGGATTTGTCAGAAATGATGAATAATGTCATCTTCTGGTAGCGTTTGTACATGAACTGGATTACCTGAGTGCTACAGAACTGGTATATTATTGAGTAGAGCGCGATTGACCAGCCAAACAGTCCGCCTGCGATGAGCAGAATCACAACATTACCAAGAAGAATATAGTTCCATGCGTCTATTCCTTTAATATGAGAAAAATAAATGCTTATGAAATCAGTTCCACCTGTGGTAGTGCCGACATTGAGGCACAGGCTTATTGCGAATCCGTTGATAATTCCGCCAAATACGCTTATAAGCAGGATATCTTCTGTAAAAATGTATGGAGGAAGGATATCAACAAGCACACTGGAAAGTATAATTACCACGATTGAGTAGATGGTAAACTTCTTGCCGATGTAGCGGTAGGCAATGTAAGCTGGGAAAATGTTAAGTGCCACATTGAATATTGTAAATGGGATGCTGATATAAAAAAAACGTAGTCCGATTGCCTGAAATAACAGGGAGACTCCTGAAAAGCCTCCTGGCAGCAGGTCTGCGACTTTGGCAAAGCATCTTAAATTCCATGCGTACAGCACGGAAGCAATTATAACTATAATGAATCTGAATACCTGATAAAACTTAGGATATTTAACTTCTAAAGATTTGAACATATATTAGCCTCCATATTTTGTGTTAAATATAATAAGCAATTAATAATTATTTGTGTGAGTTGTCGTAGGCAGTCTGAATATCGGCGGGGAGCTTGTCTGGAAGCATTGAATGTATTCCGTCCTCGTTGCCGTCCTTGATAGCCTGCTCGTAATAGAAGCACTTGAAAGTAAGCATATCAAGAGTTTCCTGCATTTTTTCCATCTCTTTTTCAACAGCGGCTTTCTGTCTCTCAAAAAGCTGTTTTCTGAGTTCGTAAGTTCTGCTGCCTTCCTGACACCATTCCATAAACTGCTTGATGTTGCGGATTTCAAGACCTGATTTTTTGAGACATTCAATAAGCTTAAGAGCAGCAATTTCTGTGTCAGAGAACTGTCTTATTCCAGAGGTACGCTGCATAAAAGGGAATAATCCTTCTTTATCATAATATCTTAATGTTGAAACGGGAAGATTAAACATTTCTGAAACCTGTCCTATTGTGTACATAACACACCTGCTTTCTGTAAGCCTTGCTTACCTGATATTAGTTTTTTACAAATGTGATAATAAAATTCACAAAATGTTCACTATTATTGGGTTGACCTAAAGTTAGGTTTAACTTTTATGCTTAAATAGTAGCACAGAGAGACTTAAAATACAATTTAAAGTTGGTTTAAAGTGAATATGATAGTGTTTTTAACAAAGAGGTGATCATATGTATGTAGTGCTAATGTATTTTTGCATTACTTTTTTTGGATTGATACTTATTATGATGGCAGTGGAAGGATGACATATTTTATGGAGGATAAATGTATGGAATGGAGACAGGAAAAAGATATGCCGGTATTTATGTATATTTTTCTTAATAAAATAGAGGATACCGAAGAAGTGAGATGGACAGAGAAAGAGAAAAGTGAGGGGCATAAGACATACAAAAAGTTGTTAGAGCTGGCAGATGGAGATTCTTCAGATGTAATTAAAAAATGTCTCAGGATAATTAAAGAAACAAGACATATTGTAGAGTATGAGCTTTGGAACAAGATTGTATATTTTATGACTGATTATATTAATGGTGAGACTGTGTGGGGATAAGCTTGTGTCAAGAAAGACTGAACGCAGGCTTGGGCAGATAAGTATTCCCGTAAAGAAAATAACAGAATAATGGTTGACCTTGCAATGGTTGTAAGGTTTAATATATTGGCAGCTGCTTTGAGGGTGGCTGCTAATTTATTTTTTGAATTAAGTATATGTGTAGTGATGTCTGGCTGTATGTGTGCCTGTGTGGACTCGATTTTTTCTAAGCCGTGTGGGAGTTAATGCCATTATATGCATAAAGTCTGTGAGTGAAAGCTCGTTCAAGCGAAGCGCGTTTGCTTTCGCTCGCAGTAATAGACATTGCAGATGATGGCATTTACTCCCACTAGGCGAAGAAAACCTGAGAGTCCGCATAGGCACACATACAGCCAGACACCAATTCACACAGTGCAAATAGACAAAACAGCAAATTTTAATTATATAAAATTGGAGAGAAACAAATGGAAAAGAACCTTACAACAGGAAGCGTATCTAAGACGATTGTATATTTTGCTTTGCCGTATCTGCTGTCGTATTTCTTACAGACTTTGTACGGAATGGCCGATTTATTCATAACAGGTCAGTTTTGTGGCATTGACTCGATAACGGCTGTGTCTAATGGAAGTCAGGTAATGCATATGCTGACGGTAATTATTGTGGGGCTTGCAATGGGAACAACGGTAGTTATCGGCCGTGCGATTGGTGCTGATAATAAGGAAAATGCAGGAGTTGCAATTGGTAATACAATAACTCTTTTTATGGGATTGTCGATTGTGCTTACAGTTGTTCTTTTAGCACTTGTAAAGCCAATTGTCAGTCTTATTGCGATTCCTGAGGAGGCTGTAAGTGGAACAGTTGCTTACCTTATAATATGCTTTATCGGAATACCATTTATAACTGCTTACAATATTATAAGTTCAATATTCAGGGGAATGGGTGATTCCAAGAGTCCGATGTATTTTATCGCAGTTGCATGTGCTGCTAATATCGCGCTTGATTATCTGTTTATCGGTGCATGCAGTTTAGGTCCTATAGGAGCGGCACTTGGAACAACACTTGCCCAGACACTTAGCGTAATAGTATCGTTAATTGCTGTTAAAGTGAAAAAGACCGGAATACATGTGTCTGCAAATGCTTTAAAACCACAGCGGGAGGTAATGGGTGAGATATTAAAGGTCGGAATTCCGGTTGCAATACAGGATGGTTGTATTCAGATTGCGTTCATTATAATAACGATGATTGCCAACCACAGGGGACTTGATACATCGGCAGCAGTGGGTATTGTTGAGAAAATGATAAGTGCAATATTCATAATTCCATCGTCTATGCTTGCGACAGTTTCAGCGCTTTCAGCACAGAATATAGGTGCAGGAAAGCATGACCGCGCGGCTCTGACACTGAAATACGCAACATTTATAACATGTACGTATGGAATTGTGGTAGCAATAGTTATGCAGTTTATCGCTGTCGGACTTATTGGCCTGTTTACTTCTGATTCAAATGTGGTTTTACTTGGAACACAGTATATGAGAAGCTACATAATTGATACAATGTTTGCAGGTGTGCATTTCTGCTTCAGCGGATATTTTGCAGCTTATGGAAAGTCTTATATCGGATTCATGCATAATATAATTTCGATTACATTTGTGAGAGTTCCAGGGTCTTATCTTGCTTCAAAGCTGTTCCCGGCTACGCTGTTTCCGATGGGACTTGCCGCACCAGCAGGCTCGGTGTTATCAGTTATGATATGCGTCGCAGCATTCGTATATCTTAAGAGAAGAGGGAAGCTGGGATAAGTGAAAAGTTGTCTGATAATTTTATAATATTTGAAAAGAAAAAGAATATACTTGTAATGTCTGATGGCATGTGATAGAATGTCATTGGATACAAGTAGTGCATTCAAGCAATCTACGAAAACCCCACGAGTTAGGGCTCGTGGGGTTTTCTATTCCGTTCTGGCAGGGTGGCTTAGTCCCCAGGCTGGCTACCGTCTGTTATCTCTGTCCAGCCATTTGCAGATATAGTACGAAGCTATATTTGCCAAGATAGAGATAATTAAGGACACAAGTGCATCCAAGCAATCCACCTCCTTTCTCTACCAGGTATGGGAGGGGTAGCACTAGGAATTATATCATAACAATATATAATAAACAAGTATATAAAAAATACGAATAATAACTATTGCTATGATTTATGATTTTATAACTAACATGTATTTTACAGGAATGACATTAGGGGTTATGATACCTTTATCAAGGGCAAAGGAGCCGGAAGTCTTTAGGGGATTCTGGCTCTTTTTTTGCATTAGCAAGTATTTGAAGGAGGAAATATATATGGAATACGAGATTTCTAATCGTTTATCAGGTGTTCATGGTTCGATGATACGAGAACTTTTTAAGTTAGGAGCAAGCAAGGATATTATATCTTTTGGTGGTGGCAATCCGTCAGCAGAGACATTCCCATGCAGGGAGATAGAAGAGATAGCAGCAAAGGGACTTAGCGAGAATCCTGTTTCTTTATTACAGTATGGACTGAGTGAAGGTTATACACCTCTGCGTGATACTATGAAGAAATATCTTGAGAAGAAGGAAGGCTTTGATTTTGAGAATAATGAGCTTTTCATAGTGTCAGGCGGACAGCAGTGTGCGGACCTTACAACTAAGGCACTTGTTAATGAAGGAGACGTTGTGCTTACTGAAGAGCCTGCATTTGTAGGCTGCCTTAATACATTCCGTTCTTATGGCGCGAAGCTTGTAGGAATCCCAATGGAGCAGGACGGAATGAATATAAATGCGCTTGAGGAGGCTTTAAAGGCTAATCCTGATGCAAAGCTTTTATACACAATTCCATCTTTCCAGAATCCTACAGGAATTACAACTTCTCTTGAGAAGAGAAAAAAAGTATATGAGCTTTGCTGCAAATATGATATCGCAATATTAGAGGACAATCCTTACGGTGAATTAAGATTTGCAGGTGAAAATGTGCCAACTATCAAATCAATGGATACAGAGGGCAGGGTTATATATGCAGGAAGCTTCTCAAAGGTAATGGCACCTGCATTTCGTCTTGGTTTTCTTGTGTTCAACAAGTCGCTTACAGGACCGCTTACAGTTGCAAAGCAGTGCACAGATGTACATTCAACTGTCCTTTTCCAGTACATTTGTAATGAATATATTAATAACTATGATTTCGACAAACATCTTGAGGATTCAAGAAAGGTGTATGAGCACAAATGTAATCTCATGATGGAGTGCATGAAGAAGGAATTCCATCCTTCAGTAACCTTCGGTCACCCTGAGGGCGGACTTTTCGTAATGGCATTCCTGCCAGAGGGAATGGATTCTGCACCATTTGTAAGGGAGGCTATTAACAGAGGTGTTCTCTCAGTTCCGGGAGCAGCGTTCTTAGCAGATGAGAGCCAGAAGTCTAATGGATTCAGACTTAATTATTCGACACCTTCTGATGAGCAGATTGTTAAGGGAATCGAAATTCTTGGAAAACTTACATATGAGTGGATTAAGTAGGAGGAGTGAAAAGTTATGAAGATAGCAGCATTCAGCGTTCGTCAAGATGAAAAACAGTATTTTGATACATTTGCAAATGTATACAAGGTGGAATTACAGATTAATAGGAGCGGATTTACAGCAGATGATATAGAAAGTGTCAAAGGCTGTGAGGCTATGTCGGTGTGCGATGGCATGTGTGACTTGTCAGCACCTGTTCTTGAAAAGCTTGCAGCAGAAGGTGTAAAGTACATCGGTTTCAGGACAATCGGATATAACAGTGTTGACCTTGAGGCAGCAAAGCGCCTTGGAATCCGTGTTGCACACAGCGGATATTCGCCATATTCAGTTGCCAATTATACAGTAATGCTTATGCTTATGTGTATCCGCAAGGCTTTGTATGTAATGATGCGTTCACACACAGCAGATTATTCACTTGGTCCTATATGTGGACGTGAAATGCAGAATATGACAGTAGGTATTATCGGAACAGGAAGAATTGGAAAGGCAGTGATTAAGAATCTTTCAGGATTTGGATGTAAGATTATTGCGTATGACCCATATCCTGCAAAAGGCCTTGAAAATGTTGAGTATGTAACTCTTGATGAATTGTATGCCAGAGCAGATATTATCTCGCTTCATACTTTCTTAAGTGATGAGACATATCATATGATTAATAAAGATTCAATTGCAAAGATGAAGGATGGCGTTATCCTTATAAATGCGGCAAGAGGCGCGCTTGTTGATACAAAGGATCTGATTGAGGCTGTTGAGAGTGGCAAGATTGGTTCAGTTGGAACTGACTGCTGTGAGGGTGAGGATGAATTTATCCGTACAGACCGTAAGTATGATGACCTTGTTGTTAATCACGATTACATCATACTTAAGTCTTTCCAGAATACTATTGTCACACCTCATGTTGCATTTTTCACAGATCAGGCTGTGTCTGATATGGTTGAGTCTTCAGTTAAGAGTGTTGTGCAGTTTGCAGCCGGTGAAGACACACCATTAGAGGTGCATTAATTATTCAAATTTTTGAAATATTCTTCAAGCTGGTGCTCGAAGATTCGCTGATTTTCTGAGCAGAATGAGCCAAGCGGCTGATAATAAATGCTTCTGAAATGTGGGCAGTCATCTATATGCAGCAGACTTATGTTTTCAGGAAGGCTGCTGCTTGTCCATGTTACAGAGGCAACAAATGATACTCCAAGACCGAGACTTATGAGTTTGCCTTGTAATATGTAATCATTGCATGAGTAGGCTATCTGAGGAGTTTTCTTACATTTACTGAATATTGAATTGAACACTCCGGCATAAGATGGAGTATCTGCAAGGTCAATGAATTTCTCGTCCATCATCTGTTCTACTGATATGTGTCCTGTATGGGCAAGTGGATGTGATGATGAAACTGCAAGGCAGATTTCTTCTGTCATAAGAAGATGTGCATTGTCTGGAATATCATAAGCTGATGAGACAGAGTCAATCAGCAGGTCACATCCTTTTGGTTCAGAAGATATTGAAAAGCTGACATGAGGGTGCTCATGGATAAAATCTTTAAGTACATTGCTGACAAGAACTGCACTTGAGCGGAGACAGAGCCTTATTTCGCCTGCATCGCCAATACTTTCACTGACAGCACGCGCAGCATCTTCTGAAAGAGCAAGTATTCTGTCTGCATATTCAAGCAGAATTTCTCCCTGACGGGTACATTCGAGCCCTTTTTTATTACGGATAAAAAGCTGTGCGCCAAATTCTTCTTCAAGCTTATGGATTGTCTTGCTTAATGCCGGCTGTGCTATGCACAGTTCGCTGGCAGCACGGGTCATATTCTTGTGTCTGGCGGCAGCCTGAAACTGCCTGAGCTGATATAATTCCATGTTCGCACCTCTCTTGTATGTAGTATTTTATAAAAATTACAATTAACATAATATAGAAATCAGGATATTTACGATTATGATAACACAAATATTATTAACGCAGACATTTATAATGTTTATTCTTATGATTCTGGGACTGATTCTGTCTAAAACAGGTCTGCTTACAGAACATGGCAGTAAGGATATGGTCAATATTCTTCTGTATGCGGTTATTCCGTGTGTAATTATAAGAAGCTATATAACAGATTTCACGATGGAGAAGCTGTATGGACTTCTTATGTCGGCGGTACTGGCTGTAGCTGCATTTGCAGTGGCGATAGCTGTATCATATATAATATACGGCATGCGAAAGCCGATAGACAACTTTGGAACTGCTTTCTGTAACGCAGGATTTATCGGAATTCCACTTGTAACTGCGGTATTTGGAAATGAAGCGGCATTCTATGTTGCGTCATTTGCAAGTATTCTTAATCTGTTGCAGTGGACATACGGAATTGTGATAATAACCCGCCGCAAGGATATGATAAATATAAAAAAGGTATTCGTCAATCCTGTGACAATATCACTTGTTATAGGACTGTTTCTTTTTATTACGGGAATTAAACTGCCAGGTGTAATAAACAGCACGATGGCTGGAGTTGCGGCACTTAATACACCTGCAGCCATGATAGTACTGGGATATTATCTGTCATGTGTAAGGATTCGTGACTTACTGCTTAATCCGTCCCTGTATCTGGCATCGTTTGTCAGGCTTATAATAATTCCGCTGCTTACACTGCTTGTGCTTTATATTATACCGGCGGGACACGGTCAGATTGGAATGATTACACTAATTGCTGCGGCAACACCGGTTGGAACGAGTACGGCAATATTTGCACAGAAATTCGGGCAGAATTATGAGCGGGCGGTATGTATGGTCTGCCTGTCAACGCTGTTTTCAATTATTACAATGCCAGTTGTGATGTATCTGGCACAGATGTGGATTATGTAGTTTAACTATTATTTCTGGTTATGGTTTTATAACCAACATGTATTTTACAGGAATAACACAATGGTATATTATACAGACATCAAAGGCAAAGGAGCCATGACCCGGAAGGGGTAATGGTTTCTTTGCCTTTTTTGCGTATAAGATATCTTTGCAGGAAAATGTATAGCGAATACGGCTATTCATAATATGAGGAAGAAAGGAACTAAAGCTATGGGAAATAACGGAATTGAATTGGAAAGAGATGGCTTTAAGAGCCGTACAGGTTTTATTCTTGCCTGTATCGGTTCGGCAGTAGGAATGGGAAATATATGGCGTTTTCCATATATGGTATCTGCATGGGGAGGTATGACATTTTTAATACCTTATGTATTATTTGTAATATTGATAGGTTCAACAGGTGTTATCGAGGAGATGGCACTTGGCCGTGCGACTAAGGGTGGACCTATTAAAGCATTTGGTGACTGTATGCAGATGCGTACAGGAAAGAGAAAAGCAGGTGAGGCAATTGGTTTTATTCCTGTGCTTGGCTCACTGGCTTTGGCAATGGGCTATACTGTAGTTGTTGGCTGGATATTCAAATATACTTATCTTGCATTTTCTGGAAAGCTTTCAGCAATGGGCAATGATATGTCAGCTATTGGTGGTATGTTTGGAAGTACAGCAAGCACATTTGGCAATAATATGTGGCTTATAATCGCAATGGTTGTAACTGCTGTTATTATGGCACTTGGTATTGCAGGCGGAATTGAGAAAGCAAACAAGGTCATGATGCCTTTGCTTTTCATCATGTTTGTAGGTCTTGGAATATATATCTTCACACTTCCTGGTTCAAGTGCAGGTTATAAATACATTTTTACTCTTAATCCTAAGGGACTTCTTGATATAAAGCTCTGGATATATGCATTTGGTCAGGCGTTCTTCTCACTGTCTATCGCAGGTAACGGAACTGTTATCTATGGTTCATATCTTAGTGATAAGGAAAATGTTGTTTCTTCTGCAAGAAATGTTGCAGTATTTGATACTATTGCTGCTTTATTAGCTGCATTTGTTATTATTCCTGGTATGGCAGCAGGCGGTGCCGAGTTATCTTCAGGTGGTCCCGGACTGATGTTTATCTATCTTGTAAATGTATTTAATGGTATGCCGGGTGGCAAGATTGTAGGAATTGTATTCTATGTATGTGTTCTGTTTGCCGGCATGAGCTCACTTGTTAATCTGTATGAAGCTCCGGTTGCAACTATTCAGGAGAAGCTTAAGCTTAACCGTGTTGCATCTGTTGGAATTATCGCAGTGGCTGGCTGTGTTGTTTCACTTGTAATACAGGGTATTGTATCAGGCTGGATGGACGCAGTATCTATCTACATCTGCCCACTTGGCGCAATGCTCGCAGCAATTATGTTCTTCTGGGTTGCAGGAAAGAAGTTTGCTGTTGATGCTGTTAATGCAGGTGCAGATAAGCCTATTGGGAAGTGGTTTGTACCACTTGGCAAATATGTCCTTGTTCCACTTTCACTTGTTGCACTTATTGCAGGTGCTTTACTTGGTGGAATTGGCTGATGGAGGATTGGACTGGTTGATTGAGACTGGCGGATTAGAATTGGCGGAATGAGACTGGCGGATTGCTTTGCAATCCGCCTTTTTTGCGTGGAGGAGCGAGAAATAGCGGTGGATTGGACTTTGAAGTGGAGGGGAGATGCGCGGAAGTCCAAAAGGAGCGAGAAAGAGTGGTAGATTGGACTTTGAAGTGGAGGGGAGATGCGCGGAAGTCCAAAAGGAGCGAGCAAGAGCTGAGGATTGGATTTTGAGGAGGAGGTGAAGTGGTAATCTAAAAGTAGACACCAACCCAATTATTGTAGACATTATTTAT
>OBKV01001920.1_pt1 | contig 12265 bp, 10 predicted proteins | sample 1517301 | NCBI WGS metagenome assembly OBKV01 (sample SAMN04571685, study PRJEB22368) | human gut metagenome | biome: human gut; material: stool | host: Homo sapiens | place: Luxembourg | collected 2012-06-29 | reverse complement strand
GATTGAGTTTCCGGCCAGGTGACGCCTGTGTGGTTTCAACCTTCCGATTGAAACGAAAGGATGACTTATGGAAAGTAACAATCCATGAATTCCTGCATTCTCGCGGTTTGCCGCATTGCAAGAAGGATGATTTAAAGTGCCTGATGCAGGATGCCCATGGCAAGAATACTTTCTACATGAAAAACGGACTGTGCCAAGATTGCCAAAAGTCATTAAAAAACATCATTGACAATCAATGAGAGTCCAAACCAACCAAGATTTTGCTTATAATTTTGTCGCAGGAGTTCCGTAATAACCATACAGAACTCAAAATACAAAGTAAACTATCATAACTATACATTCAATTATCTAAGAACTGATAAGGTCTATTCTTAGGGTATGTCAGATTTAGGTGTACCCTAAAGAATGGACTGCTCGAAAGCAAGCATATCAAAAACAAAAAATCCCCACTTAAACAATCACTCCATATCCATGAAAGAACCTCAACCAAGTGAAGAATAAAGAACCTTTGGCCAGATGTAAGAGTATGAACACTACACCTACTTAGTTGGGAAGTGACACAGCTCTTTCCCAAACCAAAGGTAGAAAGGCTGGTGTAAGCAGCAAGGTTAGTACTCGATTGCCACTATGCAAGTATATCCTACATTTAGTGGTACACACTTGGGAGCAACCTTTCTTTAATGCAGTTGGCACTTCTCAGCCAGCCCAATTCCGGCCAATATCCAACTGCCAGGCAAAACATTGGTGGACAAAGTAGGAACGTAGCTATGACCTTCCACCGCAATCCAACGTTTCACATGTAAACCACCGATGGACGAAATTACCATCATCAGTCCTTCAAATAATGAAGCCGCCAGTCTCGATTTTTCTGCTCTTGGTGGTTGACTGTTGCAAAGATACAACATTCTTTGAAATCACAACACATTAAAGCGCTAATCTTTTGTTAATATTTGAATATCCCTTTTGGATTACATCATTTGATCAATGTATTAAGCAGAAAAACACCATCAATAATAAAATACATAGGTACTATCAAACAGAGATAACCCCTTGTTATAGTGAACGATGGTCTCGTACTTATACTTAGTACATCGAACACATGTTCGGATATGCTGTCTTAATCCTTATTGTAGTGGAAGATGATCTCGTACAGGAAAAACTTGCGATGATTGTGCCAAAGCCTACAAGTCTTAATTCTTATTGTAGTGGAAGATGGTCTCGTACTTATACTTAGTACATCGAACACATGTTCAGATATGCTGTCTTAATCCTTGTTGTAGTGGAAGATGGCCTCGTACTTGTTTTTGTCGTGTATGTAATAATTAATATTGCATACGTCTTAATCCTTATTGTATTGGAAGATGGTCTCGTACCCGAACTTCTTGCAGGTGTACTTCAAGGACTTTGAAGTCTTAATCCTTATTGTAGTGGAAGATGGCCTCGTACTGAATGCGCAGGATTTTACCATTCCTGCGAACATGATGTCTTAATCCTTGTTGTAGTGGAAGATGGCCTCGTACCACAAATGCTATGTTTGATGGTTTCAAACGTAATGTTGTCTTAATCCTTGTTGTAGTGGAAGATGGCCTCGTACCATTAGAATTTGCAAAGTTAATGGTTGAAGCTAGAGAGGTCTTAATCCTTGTTGTAGTGGAAGATGGCCTCGTACTTGACAAGGTGAATGCAGAGCTTAAAAAGCTCGACGTCTTAATCCTTGTTGTAGTGGAAGATGGCCTCGTACTCGACCTTATAAGACATTATTGATTATCAATAAGTTAAAGAACTCCGCTAAACAAACATTCACCTTTCTTAACTAAAAATTAACTATTTCTTAGCGAGTGCAAAGGTACGACTTTTTTTCGAGATATGCAAGCCAATTATTCTTAAATATTTAGCCATTTCCAACCCGAAAATTTAACTCTATTAACTATCTGCATCCATCGCCATAGAGCGCGAATTCAACTATAAACAGAGTAAAATGAAGGAAAATGCATGATTCATGGATATAAAAAGGTAGAGAAAGTATTTAAAAATAACAAAAAACAAGAAAAATGAGCCAGTGAAATATCTTTTCACTATATACCCTTACCTTTGCACCCAGAAAACCAAAGCACCTATGGTTAAAGTTAGGAGCACAACAAAAAGAATAAAGACTATGAATACAATGATCAAGAACATTTTAACTAGTTGGGAATCTTCCCTCATCCGCTTCCAAAAGATTGACAGCTGGAATTACTCTGAGAATCTGGCAACATTGGGATGGTACCTACATAACAATGACTGTACAATAGAAGAGTACTACCTGATCAAGTACATCAGAGACAGCATCATCGGAGTGAACTTCAACGTCAAGAACGTAATCAATGCCATCCAGAAACTCATGAATCTGGAAGCAAAAGAGAAAGACCTCACAACCATGCTAGTGAAAATGGATGGAAACAGAGTTGTCCTGAATGGCCAGGATGTACGCTTCAAGAAGGAGACAGAGAAAATCTTCAAGGAGAAGCTCAAGTTCAAGAAAGGAATGCTGCTCCGTAACTTCGACATTGAGACGGAAGCACCCCATGACTCCAAAAAGGTAAGACGCATCGTGGAGAAGAGAATGTGCCAGGCCTATCACCGGATGCACAAGAAGGATGAAGGCTACAAAACCAGCAACAGAGAGAAGTACTGGATGGACAGAGCCACAGCCTTCCAACTGTACAACATCGGACAGAAGGAAAAGACTAGAAACACAAGAAGAGGCGAATCCACCCACTGGAAATGGAAGAAAGATCCTATCACCAATGAATTAGTCCTCAAAAAGAAGATGGGGTACAAAAACGAAGAATCTGCACAAAAGGCTATAGCCCAATGGAAGATTAATCACCCATATGATTCCAGAGAGATGACAGCTTACAAATGCAACTACTGCAACAAGTGGCATATCGGGCACAAATCCAACTTTCAGAATCATCTAGCTATAGACTCCATGATTCCGCAAATGAATGTATGCAGTTAAAACATCAACAACAAAAATGAAGAGAAATATGAAAAAATCATTATTGATAGCAATCGCGTTGCTCGCTATAACAGTATTCACTGCTTGCACTGCTAAACAAGTCCCAGAAAGTACTGTCAATACACAGTTACAGAACTCTGTTGACAGCATTGTAAAGCAGGATATGAAGGAGTTTGCTGCTCAAGAAGGTATGGTAATCGTCATGGAGACCTCCACAGGTAATCTCCGGGCAGTAGTAGGATGGAAGGAAGATAAAGGGAAAGTAGTAGAAGACACCACCCTACTCTCCAAAGCCCGTGAAACTTTCCTTTTCAGAGGGGCATCCCTGCTTGCAGCTCTGGAAACCGGAAAAGTTACGCTGGACGATATGTTTCATACTTATGCCGGTATTGATGTTATCGGACAGGATACCATCTATGACCATAACTGGAGGAAAGGTGGATATGGAGAACTGACGCTTCTGCAGGGGCTGGCATACAATTCCAGTATTGCCATTGACAAGGCTGTAGATGTGGCTTATCAAAATAAAGATGTTTTCTTGCAAAAGCTACAGCAAATGGGATTGGAGAAGGATTCTACTTTCAAAGGTTCCTGGCCTGTTTATGCTCTAGGCTTCCATCATAGAAGACCAACCAGCATGGTGAGCTTCTTCAATGCCATTGCCAATGGTGGAAAGATGGTTAGTCCAAAATTGCAGGAGGGTTCTGCCATCGTAGTAGACTCTATGATAGCCAAGAAGAAGAATATTGAATCGATGCAGAAAGCACTTAGATTCTTCGTCACAAACGGCTTGGGCAAGAAGGCAGAATCAAAAATGGTCAATGTGGCTGGCATCTCAGGAAGTATCCATACGGAAGATGGCATCTATGCAGACTTCTGCGGCTACTTCCCTATCGAGAAACCGAAATACACGGTATTCGTCAGCTATAAGAGATCAGGGACACCAGCTCCTGGAGGAAACATGGCAGGACGAACTTTCAGAAAGATAGCAGAGTTATTGAAAAAAAACATCAAATAAAAACAATACATATGGAGACTATTATTTCAACAATTGTGATTGTAGCTTGTACTTACTTCTTTACTCGAAGAAAAGCAAAGCCTACAGAACAAGAGCCAGATGTCAGTACACAACCTGAGGCTTCCGCCGACATACAGCAAGAAGAAAAGCAGGATGAACCTCCACACACCAAGGATTTGTGCATAGAGCTACTGAAGCAATTAAACTGTGAGGTAACTACTTCGAAAGAGAACGAGAACCGCTTGTATTTTGAGTATCAGGGAGAACATATTGTCATTGATGCCAGTAACGACAGCTACTTCATTGAAATGTGGGATCCATGGTGGTTAATTGTTCCATTGGATGATCTAGAGCAAATGTCTAACGTACGTAAGGCAATTAACGTAACCAACAGCTGGGGCGGAACAACCGTATATTACACCATCGAAGAAGAACAGAAATTTGTTCTCCATTCCAAACGCCAATGTATATTGCCAAAAGAATTGCCCAACGTGAAAGAATATCTCATGGCTCTACTGAATGATTTCTTTACTGTAAAAAAATGGCTGAACGAAGAAATGATTGTACAACAAAATAAAGAGAATTGAGATATCTTGGGGTTAGGCAAATATTTTATTTATAATTTTGTCGCAAATGTTCAGTAAAAACCATACAGTACCCAGAACACAAAGCAAACTATCATCACGCTACAGTTCAATTATCTAAGAACTGGTAAGGTCTATTCTTAGGGTATGCCCCAATTAGGTGTACCCTACAGAATGGACTGCTCGTAAGCAAGCATACCTAAAACGAAAGAACTCCCCATAATTGTGCCAAAGCAGAACCCTTCAAGAACCTCAAGCAAGTAAAAAAGAAAGAACCTTTGGCCAGATGTAAGAGTATGAACACTACACCTACTTAATGGAGAAGTGACAAAGCTCTTTCACAAACCAAAGGTAGAAAGGCGCAGCTACCATCGTAACCCTAGTCTGCCTTTCGTTGGAGCAGGTGCTGTCACTCCAAACCTTTCTTTAATGCAGTCGGCATTTCTTCGCAATCTCATTCATTGCGAATATCCAACTGCCATGCAAAACATTGGCGGTAAAAATGAGAACGTAGCTATGACCCTCTCCCTCAATCCAACACTTTCGCAATTGCAAAGTTATATCTTTCCATTGAAATCCCAACACATTGAAGCGTTAATCTTTTGTAATATTTGAATATTCCTTTTGGATTATATCAATTTATCTCTACATTTAAAAGAAAAACACCATCGACATTAAGCTATAGTGGAACTATCGAACAGGAATCATCCCTTGTTGTAATGGCCGATGGTATCGTACTTTACAGTAATGAGAAGTTAAGTAAAATGATCTACCAAAAAATATACGTGCCCCTCTACGTCATATTTAAACCGATGCCTTGCATCCAGTCTCATGCTACCTTCAATGGACGATTTCGTCGAATTTGGGAAAAACACCTTCACTTGCTGATATATTTCCATAAGCGACAATGGCTTACCGGCCAGAGACAACACCTCATAAATTTTGTCTACCATCGTCCCCCAATAGATATGCTCCCAAGATGCCAACCCATAGTAGCCTGACAGTCCAATGGATTTCACTTCCTTCATTTTAAGCAAATAAACGCGGATGGTATTAACCGTAAGATGACGATAAGTAGGACACCTTCTTAGAAAAATGTCTCTAATTTCCTCCGCTCTCATTGGTTTGCCTCTTTCTTTCAGTATATCCAGTAGCTCATAAGTAACAGAGATTTTGTTTCTTTCAGCCACAAAACCACCTTCACTATCCACTTCCAAACCAAAGATATCCAACATCAGATAAGTAAAGAAAGAAATGAAATGCTCCTTACCACCTAATTTCTGAATATCCAGCTTCTTTAAAAACATACTAGCCTGATAATGCTCATCCTTGAAACGAGTGGTAGCCAACAGTTCTTTCATCTTCGCAACCAGCTTGGCTATTTCTTCAATATCAAAAAGAATTGCATTAACCAATATGAATCTATCTTGATATTTGTACTTTCGAAACTGCTTGTTTAAAGGATAGCAAGAATTTCTCAAAAATATCAGTTCCATCAGCCCAATGACATCCTGCAAATGCTCTTTTTCCAAGATATTCTTACAAATAGGCGAATAGAATCCAATAAACGGCATTTCATACAAAAAGTCGTAATATTTCCAATGTTCATCCTGTGTAATTGGTTCAGTATTCTCCCCTATTGGGAAAAAAAGATACTTCTTAAGTTTATATGATTTTATATTGTAGGCTTTCATCAACTCCTGAAGAGTTCTTCTTTCTGTCCCGATTCCTCTATATTCTAAGAAAAAACACCTTCTTTCATTAGACATTCCACTATACAGATAATCCGTAAAAAGAGTGAACATCGGATAATAACCATTTGCCCGATGAAAATCAATCACAAAGGATACCTTTTTATCCGTCATGAATGGAAACAATCCTATTGTGCATAAACAGGTATGTTCAAAGTCTATGGATGTATATGCCTCTACAAGAAAATCAAGCAAAGACAACGGATAATGATCGTTCAAGGAATGATTAAGTTTATATTCAATACCAAAACAATCAAATTTATCAAAGCTATGATATGTCCATGATTGGAACATGTCAACTTCATATGTCAATCTATCTTCCACAAAAGGAAATATCTGGACATCATCTATCACCTTAAAGTTCTTTTTAAAGACAGCATAATGCAATTCCAACAAGAACCTGTTCTTATTAGAAAGACGAGAATAAAGTAACGTTCCCAATGCATCTTTACCCACCTTATGCATATAATGCTTAGCATTATCATGAACATAAAGACTAAACTCGTTATGAATATCATGCATCAAATATTCCAGACAAAGTAAGAAAACATATAGGCATGAAGCTGCCCTAGGATAATTATCCACCATCGACATTAAGTGAGATCCCTTCATACAAATGAACTTCAGTATATCTAACGAAGAAGGGAATATTGCCTGAAATTCCTTGCTATCTCCAGCATTCTCACATAAATGAGCATAACAGATGACCATCTTTTGCATGATTTCATCACCACAAAATTGCTTTACCTCCAAAAGAGGATCTTGAGAATTAATCGTAGCAAAAACATGCTCCACATCATTGATAACCTTCAATCCTATCCCTGGTATTGCCCACAACTTTTTTATCCCCATAGCCTGAAGGTCTCCAACAGTGAACAGTGAAAGAGCCCACAGTTTGTTGTAAGTAAACGTTGTTATCAGCTTATCGCCTAATAATCTGTATATCGATGTATCAATAGTATACATAATTCTTTTTTATATTTCATTGTTCTTGAATTTCTTGACATAGAAACCATCAAAGAAACTCACATAGTTAACAGTAAAAGTTCCATATTCAACAGCTTACTCTTTCTTGTCAAACGTAGAATACATAGCTACCTGAAACACGTTCCTCACTTCAGAATTATCTGACTTAAGCCAAATACCATCCTTGCTAGCCACATAAACAGCCAACACCATAAGAAGAAAAGAGTACAAGCAGTTAAGCCCAACCTGAGCAGATGTCAAAGCAGCACCAACCCAGAGCAAAGGGATTACCAGAACATTTCGCCTGTTTAACCATTCATTGAAAATATATCTATTCATTATTATAAGTTTAAGCACTTTTATACAAAGGTACAAAAGTATTAAAAATATAATAGAATACCAACTTTTCGTTAGGAATTTTACTGATAATTCCTCAAAATACTTGAAAATGAGGCCATTTCTTTAAAAGAAATCTATTTCAGTGCCCCCTTAAAAAGTATCCCTAAGAAAAAAGCACGTTGAACAGTCCACAAGTCTTTAGCACGTAGGCAGTTCAAATTAATCCTTGTTGTAGTGGACGATGGTCTCGTACGAATGGTAGAAAATATTCAAACATCAAGTTTTCAGAGTCTTAATCCTTATTGTAGTGGACAATGGTCTCGTATGGTCTTGGCACTTAAAGAGTTGGAGGATTGAGTATGGTCTTAATCCTTATTGTAGTGGACAATGGTCTCGTACTTCACTAAACTGGGCTATATGTGCAAATACGAGGGTCTTAATCCTTATTGTAGTGGACGATGGTCTCGTACATCGCATATTGCTCAAAGATTCTCTCGCCAACGCAAAGGTCTTAATCCTTGTTGTAATGGAAGATGGTCTCGTACATCAGTAAGAACAATATTTCGGACTTTCCAATCTGGAGTCTTAATCCTTGTTGTAATGGAAGATGGTCTCGTACTCGACCTTATAAGACCATACTGATTATCAGTAAGTTAAAGAACTTTACTAAACAAATATTGACTTTTCTTAACCGAAAATTAACTATTCCTTAGCGGGTGCAAAGGTACGACTTTTTTCTGAGATATGCAAGCCAATTATTCTTAAATATTTAGGTCTTTCAGACCTCACAATTTAGTTCTGTTAACAACAAATCAAAAAGTTAACCCAAAAAGCACTCTTCAGCATAAAAGTAAACTACACCATCACAATATCATAAACCAACAAATCAAACTACAAAAAAACTATTCCTCACATATATATAATAAGGTATTATATGCACCCTAAACAACAAAAAACAGGAAAAATGAGCCAGTGAAATATCATTTCACGATGTTCCTCTACCTTTGCACCCAGAAAAACCAAAGCCGCTATGGTTAAGTTGTTAGCGACACAGTTGTATCCATTCATAAAAATGGCATAAAACAAAAGAAAGTAGCAAAAAAAGGGAAAATTGAGTGAGTGAAATACCATTTCAAACTCCCACAGTACTTTTGCAAACGAAAACAGGAACAAGAAGTTAAACCCATTAAAATTAAAGAATATGAATTACGAATATCGCTACCTCATGGAATACCTCCCAAAGAGATACTCCGCTACAATGAAACAAGAGAATGACAGAGAAGTCATCTACGACTTCAAAAACGGCTACTGCAGCCTTAGCTTGATGAACACAATCGTAGAATGCATCAAGGAAATAAAAAACGAAATAGGTGGCAACAACTGGAGAGTATGCTTCATACCAGCATCCACCCACCACAAGACAGCCCTCCGCTACTCACAACTGGCAACTGCCATCGAGACAGAAACAGGCATACCAAGTGACTACCATACCATCTTGCCAAAGCCAGAACTAATCACTCAGCTCATGGCAACCGGAAAAACAGATCCAGCAGAGGACTTCCTCTTCAACAAGGAGCAAATCGAGGGAAAAGACATCATCCTGATAGGTGACATCATCACCACAGGAACAAACTTCACCAAGACATGCCAAAAGCTTACAGAACTAGGCGCAAAATCAGTCATCGGCCTGTTCTTGGCAAAGACCATCATTACAAAGTAACAAAAAAATTAAATCAAAAATACAATCAAAATGAAAAATTATCAATTCCTTAAAGAATATCTCCCAGTGAGATACCAGGCAAATGCCCAGCAGTTGGCAGACCGTCAGACTTGCTATAACTTCAAAGACGGCTACCTCAACGACGAAGTTAAGAGTGGATTCCTGAACAAGATCCAGGAAATAACAAATGGCGAGAATACAGGTTGGGCCATCTGCTTCATCCCTGCATCCACCAAGAGCAAGACCCAGGCACGCTACAAAAAGCTTGCAGAAGCAATCCAGGCAGCCGGCTACGAGGTAGCAATCAATGCCATCTACAATGAGCACGACCATGAAGCTGGTCACCTCACAGGAAAAACCGGCAACCCAATCGAAGGCTTCGGCTTCAACGCCAGTGACATCGCAGGCAAAAAGCTCATCGTCATTGACGACATCATCACAAGAGGAAGAACCTTCCAAATGGTTGCAGAAAAGCTGGAAACCATGGGGGCAGCAAGCGTAACAGGACTGTTCCTGGCAAAGACCTTCAACCCAGATTACCATCCTTACTATGATCCGACGGACGATTACGAGCCAGAAGACTACTACGATCCATCAGACTACTACGAGGAGGAAGAGACATATGACAACTACAACGGTTCATACGCCCAAGACGTAGAAGGCTGGAGCGACCAGGACATAGACGACGTGTTCGACGGCGATCCTGATGCCTACTGGAACATCGACTAGTACAAACAGAACGTGCAGCTGCATAACAGAAATAATAAAAAAGAAATAGAACATAAAGAAATATGGCACTCAATACAGAACTCATTTTGACATTGAAAAACCTCAAAGGGTGTGGAAACAAAACCGTTCTCTCCATAGCCGAGGTTGCTCCATCCCAAGTGCAAACCATCGAGGACCTATGCCACTTCTGGCCAACACTTAAGGGCAAGAAGTTCGAAAAGTACTCTGCCACTGATCTCCAGGAAGCCAACAGAAAGGCACTGACCATCATCAACGATGCTGAGAGAGAAGGTGTAGGCATCATCTCCTATTACGAAGAAGCCTTCCCTCAAATCCTGCGTGAGACCATCAATGAAGATGGCAATGCTGACGCTCCATTGATTCTGTTCTACAGAGGCAACATCAAAGTTCTCCAAATGCCGGGCATCGCCATCATCGGTACAAGAGAACCGACAGAAGCAGGAACCCAGGCAGGAATCTACTTCGCAGAAAAGTTCGCAGAACAGGGGTTCAACATCGTATCAGGTCTTGCCATAGGATGTGACACTACCGGTCACCAGGGAGCATTGAACGTGAAGGGAACCACCACGGCATTCCTAGCCAACGGCTTGGATTGGGAATCCATCTACCCTAAAGAGAACCTGGAACTGGCCAAGAACATCGTGGAAAGCGGAGGACTGCTGCTTTCCGAGTACCCGGTAGGACAAAGAGGCAACCGCTATACCCTGGTGGAGCGTGACAGACTGCAGGCAGGACTCTCATACGCTACCATCGTCATCCAGACAGGTCTTAGAGGAGGAACCATGCATGCAGTAAATGCCACCCTCAAAGCCCGAAAGCCCCTCTTCATGATCAAATACAAGAACATGGATGGACAGGTAGGCGGAAAAGCAGAAGGCAACAAGAAGTTCCTGGAAGATGGAAAAGCCCACGCCCTGACATCAGGTTCATTCGAAGATGCCCTTGCCGTCATCAGAGAATCAGTAGAGAAGATCAACAAACCCAAAATCAAGGATTCATTATTCTAACATATGATAAAAGGAGTGATTTTTGATCTGGACTTGACCCTTGTAGATACCACAATACTGGAAAATGCCAGAAAGATGAGAAACTGGCACGAGGCATATGGGCTAATCCCATATACCTCCATGTATGCAGGAATCCAAGAAGTCCTAGACAAGATAAAAGCACAAGGAATCAAGATGGCAATAGTCAGCAGCTCACCACGACCCTATGTGGAAAGAATCGTTAGCCACTACCAGATTCCAGCAAGATTCATCGTTGGCTACCATGACGCCCATCCCATCAAACCTCATCCAGCCCCTATGCTAAAGGCATTGGAGCTGATGAATGAGAAAGCGGAAGATGTTCTGAGCTTTGGAGATAGGGCAATAGACATGATTGCAGCTAAAAGAGCAGGCATAAAAGCCATTGCATGCCTTTGGGGAACTAAGGAAAAAAGTATGCTGCTTGGTACCGCATACGACCAAGCAATTAGTTCTCCACTGGAGATTCTCCCATACCTGCAATGAAGATCGCAGAGACATTGAGTATGGTATGATACCCTCTCATCAGGTTCCACTAGACATCCACATTTCTAATGGAACCTTTTTAAATCACTTACACCCACAAAATACAAAATTAGAGTAAGTGAAATACAATTCACTATTTTGCAATACCTTTGTGATCATAGCGCTCTTTTACCTTTTTACGTGCCCCTATTATAAAAAAGAGATTACTTGATACCAATATAGAACAAACAACAAATAAACTTATTCCAGTTGATCATATCACAGAAAAGATAGCGGCTGTATCACCTAAATGATACCGATGTACTGATAGTCCTAAAGTCTTATGCAGTTACATCTATTGCAGCAGAAGTCGTACTCCCATACCACCCCGGCAGTCCCAGCCCGTATAGGGCAAAAGCATTACACAGTTTAAATGAAAACGTCTTATAAGTTTTTTATCCTAGAAGACCAGGAAGGCAATGAACTTGATTTCCTCCTTAATAGCATTCCATTCTCATACAGTAGATCATTTCAGATGGATGGTCTGTGTTTTCCCCGTAATATCAGTTACCACAGCTATTCCCCCATCACGAATCTCCACCTTCTCATATTTGGCATCAACAATCACCTTGCCTTTTACTGTCAT
>OBKV01001916.1_pt1 | contig 12276 bp, 7 predicted proteins | sample 1517301 | NCBI WGS metagenome assembly OBKV01 (sample SAMN04571685, study PRJEB22368) | human gut metagenome | biome: human gut; material: stool | host: Homo sapiens | place: Luxembourg | collected 2012-06-29 | reverse complement strand
CTTTCGCATTCGACAAACAGTTGAAAAGTGTCGACTTACCCACGTTCGGTAGTCCAACAATACCACATTGCAATGCCATATTAATCTATTATTTCTATTATTATCAATAGGATACATATATATGAACAATGATTTGGAGGCAATACCCGGATAAAAAAGAGTGTTTGTTACCAAGTTGTTCATTTTTAGTCTGCAAAGATAATCATTTTTTGAGCTAATAAAGGAAACTTGGTATACTTTCTGTCTTTTCCCCTTATTCCGGCTTACTTTTAGTATGGAAAGTAAAGTCACAGAATAAGGGGATTTTAGTATTAATTATTCGTAAGGCGGCACTTCGGAAATACTACCATACCGGTGATATTCGAAAGAAATGCTTTGTTCCTTGAAGTAGCGAATAAGTTCGATGCGTCCCTGTTTCATAGGAGGCGCTGCCACAATATACATATTGGTTTCCGCGGCACGTTCATACATACATTTGGGGATATTCGGAGAACAAGTACGTACTCTTTCATAGTCCGGCATCACTTTCAGGAAGTCCTCCAGTGATTCCTTTCGAAGCGGCCAGCCATATTGGGTAAGTGCGGCAGTACGGTCATCCGAGGGGTCGAAGCTGATAGTGAGAGGTGTTCTACATAGTTCCGAGGCGTATGAGATCATATTGACCTCTCTATCTGTGTCTTCCGGAAAAAGACGTAGAATCATGCTTTTCAAAGGTAAGTAACGGAAGACATTCTGTTCTCCGTATAGCTTATTAACATCCCTCGGGTCCATAAATTCTTCCTCACAAGCGTCGAAATAACTGTCTATGTAATCAGTCTGGCTGTCCGGCTTGTCTGTGATTTCTACAAAACAGGTACAATAATTGGGACCTCCCGCTTTGATACCGCCTCCGAAAGCAGACAGTTTCATTCCACCGAATGGCTGGCGGTTGACGATTGCTCCGGTGATTCCCCGGTTGATATACAGGTTGCCTGCTATTACGGAGTTTTTCCACAGCTTTTGTTCCTCTTCATCAAGACTCTGTAATCCCGAAGTTAACCCGTAATCCAGGCTATTGACTAACTTAATTCCTTCTTCAAGGTTCTCGATGCAGGCAACACTCAGCAGAGGGCCGAATAACTCGGTTCGGAAAGAGAAGTTTTCCGGTTTCACTCCCCATTTCACGGTCGGAGCCAGCATATATTCTTTCTCATCGATGAAACGGGGAGGAACCAGCCACGATTCTCCCGGTTCGAGGTTGAAGGCTTGTAGCAACTTGTCGTTCTTATTGGTAATCATCGGACCGACAATATTTCCGGGATTCCAGACACTGCCTACTTTCAGGCTCGTTGCCGCATCTTTCAGTTTGCTTTGGAAGTTCTTGTCTTCATAGACCGAACGTTCGACCAATAACAGAGAACAGGCGGAACATTTCTGGCCGGCATTACCGAAGGCGGAAGCGACGATGTTCATGATAGCATGGTCACGGTCGCCCGATGCAGTGAGGATAATGACGTTTTTGCCTCCCGTTTCGGCTGATAGCGGAGTTACCGGATTGGCTCTTGCGATATTCTGGGCGGTGTCTGTTCCTCCTGTCAGAATGATATGCTTGATTGCAGGGGCGGTAGTCAGCACTTTCAGCGCTTCCCGGTTGGTGATGATGACTTGTAAGGCCTCTTTCGGTACACCTGCATCCCAAAAAGCTTTGGCGAACATCCAGGCAACCGGAGCCGCTACGGTGGCAGGTTTCAGGATAACGGTGTTTCCTCCCGCCAGTCCGGCTACTATACCGCCTACGGGAATGGCACACGGGAAGTTCCACGGTGAAATGACCAATATGGTACCTTTCGGTTTTATCTCTATATCATCTAATGCGGCGAATTTCTTCATCGCTGTCGTGTAGAAACGGGCATAATCTACCGCTTCCGATACTTCTACATCACCTTCAATGACAGTTTTACCGGTTACGGCACACATACAACCTATCAGGTCACCCCTCATATCAGCGAGCCGGTTGGCTGCTTCGTACATAATCCGGTGGCGTTCTTCCAGTGTGGTTTTTCTCCACCCGGCAGGATCTGTCTCGGCAATTTCGATAATCTTTTCCACTTGAGCACTGTCCGCCTGTGACATTTCACAGATACAGACCTCGTCATTCTGGCAACGGTCGAGGTATTTGTAGCGGTTTTTGCATACTACTGTTTCCGCACCTATCTGTAAAGGAATGATTTCCGGTTCTTCCGTTCCGCTTTTCTTCCATTTGGCAAAGATACGGCGCACCCATTCCTGATTTTGTGACAAGTCGAAGTCCGTATCCGGTTCATTCTGCATTGTGTCCGATGGGGCGACGGGAGTGTACGGAAGATTACGGTTCTGAACGTGGAGACACATGCGTGAGGTGATCTTTCATAGCATAGGCTTCTTCAAACTGCTTTGCGAGGAAGTCCCACTCTTTTGTATCCGGTTTCAGATTGAAGGAGTGAGTCAGGAAATTGTCGGGTGCTGTATTTTCGTCCATGCGACGGACAAGATAAGAGACGGCGTTCAGGAAATGTTCGTTTTTCACTACCGGAGTATATAGAATCACCCGGTTGCCGAGCATTGACTGCGCTCTCCAAAGATGATTCGCCATTCCTTCGAGCATTTCGAAGGTCATATATCCGGTTGTCCCATACTTCTGAGCCAGCAGATAAGCATAAGCGATCGAGAACAGATTATGAGAAGCAACCCCGAGATGTAAAACCCGGGCATTTTCGGGCATCAGTCCACGTTCCAACAGGCACAGATAATTGGCGTCAACTTCTGTTTTGGAAGGACGAATCGGGTTCGGCCAGCCTTTCAGGGAGGAGATAACCGTTTCCATTTCCAGATTACAGCCTTTCACCAGACGCATTTTGATAGGAGCTCCGCCTCCGTCTACGCGGGCTTTGGCAAATTCCAGCAACTCGGTTTGGAAGTCGTATGCATCCGGCAGATAAGCCTGTACGACGATTCCTGCCGAATAGTTCTTGAATTGCGGCAGGTTGAGTACTGCTTTGAAGAGGCGCAATGTGAAGTGGGCGTCTTTATATTCCTCCATATCCAGGTTGATGAACTTGGAGCGTTTTATTCCGTCTTCGTCCGTATAAGGAAAATCAATGGCTTTCTGATAAAGCGCGGACATTCGTGAAACGAGTTCCGGGAAACTTTCTTCGTAGTTCAGAGCGTGTGTCTGCGCGTAGATTCCCGATATTTTCACTGAGATGTAATTAATGTCGGGTGATTCAAGAGCTTCCAGATAGTGATGATAGCGGTGATCGGCTTCTCCGTTGCCAAGCACCACTTCGCCTAAAAGATTCACGTTCTGCCCGATTTTCTCTTTGAAGCGGGTAGCCAGATGCTTCGTGAGTTGCGGGCGTTCCTCATTGATAATAACTTGCGAGGTATCCATGCGCAGGCGTTTTTTGATAATCGGGATAGCGATAAAGTCGAAATGATGTCCGAATGCCTGATACATTTTGAATAAGAAAGCATCCCGTTTGTTCAGAAATTCGGGGACACCGTACTGGTCAAGGAGAGTCTTGATACGTTTGGCGAGTATCTTCCGGTCGCGGATTTGCGAGGATTCGTCGAGCATCTTCACGAGGAATTTCTTGTCTTGCGGGCGCTGCACCATGACGGCATATTTATGCTGTTCCAGGCGTTCGGCTTTCGTAATCGTTTGTTCACAAGTATTATACAGTTTAAGTACCCAATCCTGTACTTCGGTAAGGGTCGGTTGATATTGTTTGTCCATAAGAATCTGAATTATGTAAATGGAGAAAATGTGAAAAAAGAATCTCAAATTGCAATTTACATAGTACGGAGGGTAGGACTAAACATAACAGCACGGTAGCGATGCAGGGTTTGCAACGCTTGCTGCGAGAAGCAGTCGAACAGATACTGTTGTTTCATATTCGTCGTTTTTGAAGGTGATTAGAAACGAAAGACTCACACTTCTCACAAAGATAAAAATAAATTATTGATTTTCAAGTAAAAGGGGAAGAAAATGCAATTGTGATAAATTCTAATATGTATGGTATGAGTTGATACAAGACGCGAGCGAAATAAATTAATCTTAATCTCTCTAAGATTTAGTTGTTCGGATATTATTAATTAGTACTCGTTATGCATGACTTTATTAACTATGAGGAGTAAATATGTGCTAACTTTGAATTAGTTACCTCCTTTAGTATCTGGCCTGATATTTCTTATAAAAAATCAGAAACAGGATGAATCCGGTCAGTGCGAAAGGAACACCTGTGAGGGCGGGGTAACGATAGCCTTCACTAACAGTCAATCCCCCTGCATAAGCGCCAATGGCATTTCCCAGATTGAATGCGACCTGTACGCAGGCAGCCCCCAACATCTCGCCGCCTTTTGCCACACGGATAATCAGTATTTGTTCGGGGCTGGATACGGCAAACAACCCTGCCGTGCAAAGGCACATCAGTATAGCAGCCGTCCATTTGTAGGGAGAAAGGAAGAAAATGAGAAGTAGCATAAGGCATATTAATGCTTGTGCGGCAGTTCCCACTTTTCCGGGTGTATAGCGGTCGGAGAGGCGCCCGCTGATAAGATTTCCCATGACCATACCGAATCCGGCAAGAATCATCAGCGGAGTAATACTTTCGGTGGAGAAACCGGAAATATTCGTCAGCATAGGGTTGATATAGCTGTACCAACAGAATACGCCACCGTTGCCTAACGCCGTAGCACCGAGAATGAGCCAGGGAGCCGGAGTCTTCAAGAAATGGAATTGTCCTTTAAAGCCGGTATCCTTCAAGCCTTCTACGTGAGGTACCCAGCGCCAGATGTAATACAGGATAACGATTCCCCAGATGCCGACCAACAGGAAAGTGGCACGCCAGGAAAGCATAGTGCTGAGAGAAGTTCCCAATGGGACACCGAATAGGTTGGCAATGGTCATTCCGGCAATCATAATCGAAACGGCTTCCGAACCTTTCCCTTTATCAGCCAGTCTTTCGGCAACAATGGAGCCGACGCCGAAATATGCTCCGTGCGGTAGTCCGGAGATGAAGCGCGCAGCAAGCAATATCCAATAATTGGGAGCTGTTGCAGCACAGATATTACCTATCATAATCAGGGTAACTAATACCAGTAGAATATGTTTCAACGGATATTTGCGGGCTAATGTCAACACGGGGGCACCCACACAGACGCCTAATGCATAAGCGGAAATGAAATGTCCCGCCATAGGGATACTGATCCCTAAATCTTTTGCCACATCGGGCAAAATACCCATCATTACAAATTCGGCAATACCTAATCCCAGGGTGCCGAACGCCAATGCGATAAGACTCTTTTTCATACCAAACTTAACCTGATACCTGTAACTTTTTACCTTTTTCTTTTTTGCGGGTGCAAAGGTAAAACAAAATCGGACAGAGTGAGTTCGGTGTGAAATATTTTGATTTAAGTCAATTTATACAATGCTGCGTATGTAAGACTATGGATTTAATATGCTATAAATGTATCATATTAGAAAGAAATAAGAATGTGATATCAAGGAATACTGTTCGGAAAGACTATGGTTAATTTTAGTTGGCGTACACTTTTAATAAAGATTGCCTTTTCAATTGCTCTTTCCTGAATGTTTAAGAATCCAGTCTGTTATATCTTTCAGAACTTCCGGGCTGATGGTTTCTTCTAGCTGCCTATACTCCGCCAATGTCCCTTTTTCACAAGTCTGTAACAGATGGTTTAAGTTCGGATAAGCTTTTACCGTTACATTCTTATTCCCGTTTTCGCTGATTCTTTGCTGAATGGCCGTAAGGTTCATAATCGCATCCACTTGAATGTCCTTTTCTCCGTTTAGAGCGAGTACCGGACATTTTATTTTTTTCATGGCTTTAGCCGGGTCATACCTCATAAAATGGAGATACCACGGTGAAGTCCATGAAATTATCTGGGTGGCAATCTGCTGTACAGTACTCATGTCTTTCAGTTCTTCGGACGACATGGTTTTGGTAACGTTTGCATACAATTCTTTTTGGAGTTCATCCGTTGTCTTGTCCGTCTGCTGCAGTATGGCATATCTGTTTCGTACCGACGGTTTCATTCCTTGCCAAAGCGCATCCGGCATTCCCTGGGATTTAGAAATCATCTCTACTTGTTTCAGCATCAGGCTGTCACCTCTTACGCCGGCTCCTGCCAATGAAACAATAAACGCAATCGCAGGGTCTTTGGCAGCTACGATGAATGCTATGATTCCGCCTGCGCTATGTCCGATAATGCCAATCTTCTTTGTGTTTATTTCTTTTCTGCCGCGCAGGTAATTGATGGCAGCTTCCGTGTCTGTTGCGAAATCCTCGTTGGTGGCTGTTGCATGGTTGCCTTGTGAGGCGGCTGTGCCACGATCATCACAGCGTAATACGGCGATTCCGTTCCTCGTCAGATAGTCGGCGATGACTAGGAAAGGCTTGTGTCCCATGATCTCCTCATCCCGGTTCTGCGCACCGCTTCCTGTCACCAACACTACTGCCGGAAATTTATTTCCCTTTTCGGGAAGAGTTAATGTCCCCGCAAGGTTAATTCCGTCCTGTTCGTTTCTTACTGTAACTTCTTCACTTTTATAAGGGAAAGGTGGTTGAGGTTCCTGCGGACGTTTGGGACGGTTTGCTTCTCCCTTTTCCAGGTTCAATGGGATAGGCATTCCTTGTGTGAATGTTCCGGTTATCGTTTTGTCACTTTTCAATTTTCCTTTGTAGGAAGCATGAATAACAGGTATCTGAATAGTTAATATGGAATCACTGAAAGAGGTAGCTTGTGTCTTTATGCCGTTGGCTCCCTGGTCGGGACTGTCGAGCGTTGTTACATAAGTTCCTTGAGCCGCTTGGTTGATATGGAATACGATAGTCAGCAACCCGGTGGGAACAGTCAGTTTTCCGTGCCAAGTTCCTGAGATATCTTGCGCGGATGCGGAAGAAGATAAGAACAGTCCGGTGAATAATCCGGTGATAATAGTAGCTATGTAGACAGTTTTCAATGTGTTCATAAGAGAGAGATTAATAGTGAATGTAATTGATGCATATCAGATGATTCGTACAAAGATAACGATTATTCTGACATAAAAAATAAGACATTACTCAATCTTGTTTTAAGTCGAGTAATATTCAGGATAATTTATGAGATTTGTTAATGAAGGCTGCCTTTATTTTGCTGTCAATGGACTAAAAGGCTATCTTTGTTTTTATTTAATAGATTAATATTTGATAAATATGAAGATGTGTAGTGAAGTCTTTCAGTTTGAAAAGGAACTGAAGTGGGAGAACCCGGGTCCGGGAATCCGTCGTCAGATAATGGGTTATGACGAACAGTTGATGATGGTAAAAGTGCAGTTTGAAAAAGGAGCTGTCGGCACAATGCACGAACATCATCACAGTCAGGCTACTTATGTGGTAAGTGGAAAGTTCGAATTAACGATTGGCGAACAGAAAGAAATACTATCGGCAGGAGATGGCTATTATGTGGCTCCTAATAAACCTCATGGCTGTGTTTGTCTCGAAGCAGGCGTGCTGATTGACACATTTACTCCGATGCGGGCAGATTTTCTGTAAGACAGATGTGGTATGAAATTACCACATCTGTGGTATTTCGCCTGAACAGAATCCGCGCTATCTTTGTCATATATTAAAACGTATGAATTTAAAACGGATATATATGGAGAAGATAGCAAGAAAATTGACGGACCTGGTTGGTAACACTCCGTTGTTGGAACTTAGTAATTATAATAAGAGTAAGAATTTGAAAGCTCGCCTGGTAGTGAAGCTTGAATATTTTAACCCTGCCGGAAGCGTTAAAGACCGTATTGCTTTGGCGATGATTGAAGACGCTGAGGTAAAAGGTGTTTTGCAAGCGGGAGCTACTATTATAGAACCGACTAGTGGCAACACCGGAGTAGGACTGGCTTTTGTGGCTGCTGCCAAAGGTTATAAGTTGATATTGACAATGCCCGACACGATGAGTGTTGAACGCCGCAATCTTTTGAAAGCTTTGGGAGCAGAATTGGTCCTGACTCCCGGTGCGGATGGTATGAAAGGAGCAATTGCCAAAGCGGAAGAACTGAAAGCGGCAACTCCGGACTCTGTTATCTTACAACAATTTGAAAATCCTGCTAACCCCGCCATGCATTTACGTACTACCGGCCTGGAAATATGGAGAGATACCGAGGGGAAAGTCGATATCTTTGTGGCCGGCGTGGGGACAGTTAGCGGAGTAGGTGAAGCATTGAAGATGCGCGACCCCAGTGTGAGGGTGGTAGCGGTAGAACCGTCTGATTCGCCGGTTCTTTCCGGAGGAAAGCCTGGGCCTCATAAGATTCAGGGAATCGGTGCGGGTTTCATTCCGAAGACTTACAAAGCTTCCGTCGTAGATGAAATTATTCGGGTGCAGAATGATGATGCCATTCGTACAAGCCGTGAACTGGCGAAGCTGGAAGGATTGCTGGTCGGCATATCTTCGGGTGCTGCTGTTTATGCGGCGACAGAACTGGCAAAACGCCCGGAAAATGAAGGGAAGATGATTGTGGCGTTGCTGCCCGATACAGGCGAACGTTATTTGTCTACTATTTTGTATGCTTTTGAGGAATATCCTTTATGATACACTGAATTTTAGAAAAAAGAGAGAGAATAATCGGGTGGTTATTTGGCAAAATCGTATATTTGCCAAGTAACCATTTTTATTTAATACTATGTTAAACAATACTTTAGGGATTTTAGTAACTATTCTCTTACTATTCTCCGCCTGTAAAGACGAAGAACCCCCAATCTCTTCAACGAAGGAATTGCTGAACTTTTCTATTTTGAAAAGTGATAATCAAGGTAAGGTCGCAAATGATGTGGAAGCCTCTATTCAGGGGAGTGTGATTACATTGCCATTGGATAAGTATGATGATTTGAAATCATTAATTGCCGTATTCGAATATAATGGAAAATCTATCACGATAAATGGAGTTGAGCAGGAATCCGGAGTTACCTCAAATGATTATTCGCAGCCATTGGTTTTTACTGTGGAAGCAGAAGATGGCAGTAAACAGCAATATACAGTGGAAATTGCATTGAAAGATACCGGAGTGCTTTCTGCTTTCCGCTTTTTGAAAAAGAATAATGCATTCTTGACTGCTGATGTTGTATGTTCGATTGAAAAAGGTGAGGTTGTATCTCTTCATAAGTTTTTACAATCTAAACTAGTGGCAGAGTTTAGTTCTAATGCAGTGAAGGTTTTAATAGATGATGTGGAACAAATAAGTGGTGTGACGGAGAATGACTTTTCTTCTCCGGTTATTTATAAGTTCATAATGCGGAATGGAGAAATTCTTCAATATACGGTAAAGATGGAATTCTTATTGGACCTTGTTTCTCTGCTAGTCATTACCACAGATGATTCTTCTATTTCGGAAATACAGAGTAAAGACTCTTATGAGAGTGGAACTTTGACTGTCAATGGAAAAAGTACTTATGAAAGTTGTATAGTTAAAACCGAGATAAAGGGACGCGGCAATTCAACGTGGGGATATCCTAAAAAGCCTTATCGACTGAAACTTAATAAGAAAGCAGAGATCTGTGGTTTGGGGAAAGCCAAGAATTATGTGTTGTTGGCAAATCATCTTGATCCTACGTTAATGCTTAATTCGGTTGCATTCAAGATAGGTCGGCTGCTGGAACTTCCTTTTACCAATCATGCAATTCCTGTAGATGTAGTTTTAAACGGAATTTATAAAGGTTCTTACTTGTTGACCGAACAGATAGAGGTTAAAGAAAACCGTGTAGATTTGGATGAAAACAACAGTGTCATGTGGGAACTTGATTCTTATTGGGATGATGAGCCTAAGTTTAAATCGACTGCATTTAACCTCCCTGTAATGGTGAAAGACCCTGATTTGACCACAGAGCAATTTGAATATTGGAAGAAGGACTTTAATGCATTCACGACACAATTTGCAAAAGAACCGTTAGAAGGAAATAGCTATGTAGACATGATTGATATTGAATCGGTTGCCAAATTTCTGATAACCTTTAACTTGGTACACAACATGGAGATAAATCATCCTAAAAGTGTTTTTCTCCATAAAGAAGGAAATGGCAAGTATGTAATGGGACCTATCTGGGATTTTGATTGGGCGTATGATTATGAAGGTACGAGTAATCATTTTGGACGTTACAACACACCGTTATTTTCAAGTAGCATGAATGGAGTCGGTACGGCATTTTTCCAACGCTTTCTACAAGATAGCCGTGTGAAAGCGATATATAAGAGAACTTGGCAAGATTTCAAGAATAATAAGCTAGATGCATTGTTACAATATGTAGATGATTATGCTGTAATGCTTAAACCCTCTGTGGAAAGGAATAGTGAATTATGGGAAAATACTCGTTCATTCGATACAAAAGTGAAAGAGTTGAAGACGTGGTTAAGGAATAGAGCAGACTATATAGATAGTGAAGTCAGTAAACTTTAATAGAATCAATCTGTTGAACTGATAGATGAAAATAGATATCTGAAGAACCGGTAATAATTTCTGTTTCACTTTTTAGTGAGGAAAACAAAATTATTACCGGTTCTTATGGATTTATATTATTGATTGGGGTTTATTGCACTTCAAAACTTCCTTTCAACCGTATATCTTGTGATGAAGCTCCTATCATTATTGAAAAACTACCCGGTTCTACCGTAAACTGATTGTTCTTGTCCCATAACCCCAAGTCTTGAGGAGTAAGGGTAAAGCTGATTGTCTGTTCTTCTCCCGGTTGCAAATGAATACGTTCGAAGCCACGTAACACCTTGTCGTAGGTAGTCACACTGCTGAAATCATCCCGAATATAAAGCTGAACTACTTCATCTCCAGCTCTTTTCCCGGTATTCTTTACGATACACGAAAGGGGCATGTTTTCTTGTGGACCTATAACCGGTTTGGAGATCTTCAAGGCTGAATATTCAAAAGTAGTGTAACTTAACCCATATCCGAAAGGATAAAGAACTCCGTCTACACGGACTCTCCCCTTTGAATCGGAGCCGGGTTTGAATGGAAATGCAAATGGAACCTGTCCTACTGACTTCGGGAAAGTTACAGCCAGGCGACCGCCCGGATTGTAATCTCCGAAAAGGACTTTAGCAATAGCATTCCCCATAAATTCACCGGGGAACCAGGCATGCACAATAGCGGGAACGTATTTGTTGGCCCAGTTGATTGTTGCTGCCCTTCCGTCTACCATTACCAAAACTACTGGCTTTCCTGTTGCATATACAGCTTCCAGCAACTGCTGCTGACGCCCGCAGAGATCGAGGCTGGTACGGGAAAATTCCTCCCGAACCGTCTTCTCATTTCCGCCTAATACAAGAATAGCGATGTCCGAAACTTTTGCCAGTTCTACTGCTTCATTAATCATAGCTTGTTCCTGTGTATCCAAAGGAACATTGTATAATTCACTTTCAGGGAAATACTTGTCAATGATGTTACATCCCTTTGCATAGCTGACTTCTGCATTAGGCAGATATTCTTTGATTCCCTGATATACAGTCTTGATAGGAGCATGGGCAGGGCCGTATCTGCACGTCAGTTCCTTCACTTCTTCTGCATTCGGACCGATAACTGCTATTTTGTTGAGGCTCTTGGACAACGGAAGCATCTGATTCTCGTTTTTCAGAAGAACAATAGACTCTAAAGCCGCTTTCATAGATACCTCCTGATGAGCGGCATTGTGTACTACCGTTTCTGGATGACGATCATCACCTGGGTACGGATTATCAAAAAGCCCCAACATAAATTTGACACGTAAGATTTCACCTACACGTTGGTCGAGGGTATGCAAAGAGATTTTTCCTTCGCTGATTGCACGGCGTAAAGGGAGGATAAAATCTTGTGGCGGGGTGAAGTTGGTGCGGATATTCAGTCCTGCATTTACTACTTGTGCCGCCATTTCTTCTTCAGTCGGGGTAATGCGGTGTTTTGTATGCAGGAATTCCACTGCTTCACTGTCCGATACTACATATCCCTTGAACCCCCATTGTTGACGCAGAATTTCAGTAAGGAAATGATAACTCCCGGAGACAGGTTCTCCGTCATAATCATTATAAGAGCTCATTACCCCTAAGGCTCCTGCTTCCTGAATTCCTTTGCGGAAGGGTTCCAAATAAAGAGTCTTCATCTCACGCGGAGCCACGTGCGGGTCGGTACGTGTACCTCCATCACGTCCTCCAACCGGGATACTATAGACGGCAAAATGTTTCGGAGTGGCTGCCAGCCCTTCGGCTTGCAGA
>OBKV01001906.1_pt1 | contig 12355 bp, 15 predicted proteins | sample 1517301 | NCBI WGS metagenome assembly OBKV01 (sample SAMN04571685, study PRJEB22368) | human gut metagenome | biome: human gut; material: stool | host: Homo sapiens | place: Luxembourg | collected 2012-06-29 | reverse complement strand
CAATTGTTTTCTTCAGATCCTTATAGACTTTCTTTGGAAGACGTTCCTGCATTACAGTATCATTGAATACGTCTTCGCCAAATATCTTGGCTACGTTAATTGCTTCACTCATGTCTCCTCGTTTCCTTTCTCATTGTTATTTATAGTATAAGTTTCACACTATGGTATACATAAAATCTGTTGTATGTACTTTCTGTGCATACCATGATATGAAAAAAGGCACTCCAACTTCCGTTGGAACGCCTTTGTTCTTCCTATGCCAGTTAGTATAACTCAACCAGTCAAAAAAGGCAAGTGAAAATTTTTAATTATTCAGCTTTTCCTACTGAACCGAACAATTCCATCTTCTCTTTAACTGTTGCCTGGATAGCTTCAGCACCTGGTTTCAGGAGTTTACGAGGATCGTATCCTTTTCCTTCCAGATCTTTTCCTGCTTCAATATATTTACGTGTAGCATCAGCGAATGACAGCTGGCACTCTGTATTAACATTAATCTTAGCAACTCCGAGACTGATTGCTTTCTTAATCATATCGTCCGGAATTCCTGTACCACCGTGAAGAACTAATGGCATTTTTCCTGTCAGCTGCTGAACAGCATCCAGAGTCTCAAAGCTTAATCCTTCCCAGTTAGCCGGGTATTTTCCATGAATATTACCGATACCAGCTGCAAGCATGTCAACACCGAGATCAGCAATCATCTTACACTCGTTAGGATCAGCACATTCACCTTTACCGATAACTCCGTCTTCTTCTCCACCAATAGATCCTACTTCGGCTTCGATAAGTTCTCTTGTCTTCTCTACGTTCTCTTCAATTGGATATTTAGATCCGTCGAACATGATTGAAGAAAATCCTGCATCAATACATTTTTTACATCCTTCGTATGTTCCGTGGTCAAGGTGTAATGCTACAGGAACTGTGATGTTAAGTTCTTCCATCATAGCTTTAACCATAGCTGCTACAGTCTTGAATCCTGTCATGTATTTTCCAGCCCCCTCAGATACACCTAAGATAACTGGTGACTTTAACTCTTCTGCTGTAAGGAGAATAGATTTTGTCCACTCTAAGTTGTTGATGTTAAACTGTCCTACTGCGTAATGACCTTCTACTGCCTTATCGAGCATTTCTTTTGCTGATACTAACATATGTTATTCCTCCAATTCTTGATGCCATAAGTATTACTACTTTCACTATGACAAATTTGTTTCACTTGCATTATATATCATAACTTCTAAAAAAACAAGAAACTTATCCGGCCAATTATGAAAACGGCAAGATATATCAAGATAACAATGTATCCTGCCCTGTCTTCTTTTTTATATGTCAACGGATACATTCTTGAAGTTTCTGTGCTTCCGGTATATCCCCGCGCTTCCATCGCCATAGCCAGATCCGATGATCTCCTGACCGTCATCAGAAACAGCGGAAACAATAACGTCATAACCCCTTTACATTTTTCGACAACATTTCCCTCTTCAAACCTTGCACCTCTTGCCGCCTGTGCATCCATCAACACATTTAACTCTTCCAGCATAATCGGGATAAAACGAAATGCTATCATCACGATCACTGCCATCTCATGTACCGGGACTCCAATCTTCCCCAATCCCGAAAAAGCCTTCTCCAGACCATCTGCCAGTTCTTTCGGCGTTGAAGTGTAAGAAAGCAGAGACGCACCTGTGATCATCAAAGCTATCCTTGCTGTCATCTGCACTGCTTTCCATATTCCCTGTTTTGTTATGGTAAATATCCAGACAGATGCGACCGCATCTCCCGGTGTATACAGCATACGGAACAGAAAAGTAAAGCAAAGCAGAACAAGAATTCCTCTTAATCCTTTTAACAAATATCCCACTGGAACTCTTGCAAGCCCATAAAGAACCAGCATTACAATCAGACATCCGAGATACCACCAAACATTTTTTACAAGAAATAAAGAAATAATATAAACCAGAACTCCCATCAGTTTTGTTCTCGGATCCATCCGGTGAATCACAGATTCCGAATCATAATATCTTCCAATCGTAATATCCCGAATCATCTTTCCTTCTCTCCTTTAAATATTCTCACCAGCATCTCTTCAGCATCCGCTACATTGATTGCCGGCCTCGGCAAAGGCAGACCTTCCTGTATCAGCGAATATGTCAAATGCGTAATCTGCGGGATTCCTATATGCATTTCTTCTAACTCTTCCACTCTTCCATATACTTCTTCCGGAGTGCCATCCATTGCGATCTTTCCTTCATGCATCACCCATACCCGATTAGCAAATTGAGCTACATCTTCCATATGGTGCGAAACCAATACAATTGCATTATTTCGTTCTTTCCTTATCCTGCACAACAACTCGAATATTTCATTTTTTGTTTCAGGATCAAGTCCTGCTGCCGGTTCGTCTAACACCAATATCTCCGGCTGCATCGCCAGTACTCCCGCAATCGCAACGCATCGTTTCTGACCTCCCGAAAGTTCCATCGGACTCAAATGATAATACTCTTTTGAGATTCCGACAAGCTCCAGACTTTCTACTGCAGACTTTTCAGCCTCTTCTTCACTCATTCCAAGATTCAGCGGCCCATACATAACATCTTTCAGAATCGTCCTGCCAAATAATTGCTGCTCCGGATACTGAAATACAAGACCAACTTCTTTTCTTAATTTTGAAATCGGATATTTTTTACTATATATATTTTCCCCATTGAAAAAGATCTCTCCCGATTCCGCCTTCAGCAGACCATTCAGATGCTTGATCAATGTTGTCTTTCCCGACCCGGATGTACCAATCAGTCCTATAAAATCATGTTCTCTAATCTCAAATGAGACATCTTTCAAAACATCTATCTTCCCTTTTGCCGAATCTGAATAAGAAAATGTGATATGTTTACCTTGCAGCATCCTTTTTGCCTCCACATTTACTTCTGTATAATTTCACGATTTTTTCGATCATTTCCTGTTCCTGTAAAACCGGACCCTCTAATCCAATTTGCTGTTTTTCTAATCTCATTCCCAACTCTACAACCGGCGGAATATCCATTTTTGCCTTTTTTAACAATTCGTAATCCGCAAATATTTTCTTCGGAATGTCATCCCCGATGATTTTCCCATCCTTCATCAATACAATACGGTCTGCATCTACTACTTCATCCGTGTGATGCGTAATCAGAATAATCGTCATTCCTTCTTTTCGATTCAATTCTTTCACGATATTTATTACTTCTTTTCTTGAATCCGGATCAAGCATAGCTGTCGGTTCATCTAACACCAGACATGCCGGAAGTCCTGCCAGCGCATCGGCCGTTGCCAGTCTCTGTTTTTGTCCGCCGGATAATATGGAAGGTGACGCCTTTCTCCGATCCCACAGCTTCACTTTTCGCAAAACAGTTTCTACAATTTTTCTTATTTTTTCCGGTTCTATATTTTTGTTTTCCGGACCAAATGCAACATCTTCTTCTACACTCGTCCCAATGATCTGGTTATCCGGATTCTGAAATACCATGCCAACCTGACTTCTGATTTCCCAGAGCCTTTCTTTTGCATGTGTATCTTTCCCGTCAATCCATACCGTTCCTTCATTCGGAAGCAGCAGTACATTTAAATGCTTTGCCAATGTAGACTTTCCGGAACCATTCGGTCCTAAAATTGCCACAAACTGACCAGACGGAATATCTAATGATATTCCGTCCAATACTGTCTTCTCACTTTTTGTATTTTCATCTTTCCATATCGTATACTTATGTACCAGATTTTCAATCTTTATCATATGAGATTTATGCCTCTTTCTTAAAATTATCCATGAATCTCATCGGCATTGCCTTAATGAGCAGGCATCCAATAATGCATGTTCCGATCTTATCGATTAAGTTTGATGCAACATTTCTAAGGAATGAAGCCTGGAAAATTGTTTTTCCGCCCTGTACCAGTGACATTACCAGCATATCAGATACAGATCCATTCAGTCCACCATATACATAGATTCCGATTGGTGTTCCAATTGCCGGGCAGATAAAACTAAGCGCAATACCTGTAATCACTGCAGGTACAATTCCAAATTTCCATTTTTTTGCCACAAGACCTACGATCAGACCGACTGCCATATTTACCAGACAGAATGGGATATCTGACACACTGTAGATCAGCCCCGTAATAATATTACTCAATGCTCCTACAATGATTCCCGGTACCGGACCAAGAATTGCTGCGGAAAGCACAGTTCCCAGTGTATCCAGATATAACGGGATTCCCAGTGCCGATGTGATAATTCCAAGCACGATGTTCATTGCTACTGCAACACCGCAAAAAGTTGTTACATAGACTTTTCTGTTTTTCATTTTGTTCTCCTCTTTTCTCTCTAACCTTTAGTTGTTCAGCAGTTGCACTGCTTCTTTCATCGTCACAATAGGAATTTCCATATTTCTTTTTTGAAGTTCTTTTTCCAGTACTTCCATATACACACCCGGATTTTCTGTCATTTTCAGAGATTTCTGAATGTCCTGTATTCTTTTTTCATCCGTACCAATCTCACCTTTCCATTCTCCTTCACAGGTCAGATGATATCCACAGTTCGGACTGCCCTCTACAGAAACAATCCCCAGAACATGGAATTTTTCCACATGTTGTGCGTATTCCTGCAACTGAAGCAGAACCGGTTCAAGAATTTTACGGCATTGTTCCATGTAAAATGGATGTTGAAACTGGTTCTTCACATGTCCCCATCTCTGAGATCCATACATAATAAATTCCGGACAAGGCAATTGAAGCAGCTGTACATCTTTTTTCAAAATAAGCTGCATCAGTTCTTCACGGATTTTATATTCTTCAGCCAGCTCAGCTTCATCCTGTTCTACTTTTGCCGCATTATTCAAAATACAATGAGATACTATCAAAAGATTTTTCATAATTCCTATTCCTTTCTGACTGCTTCAATAGTAGCATTTATTGTCTGCTTGTTGAAATTGTTTTTCTTTATATAAAGGGTATATTATAGATTTCATCTATAATATTAACAAATAAATTTTATTAGATTTTGCTTCGAGTATTTTAGTGATATACCGAGAACTTATCCTCAGCCTTTTCTCTTACATACTTAGATTAAAAAGAAAAAAAGATCTACAGAACATTCTGCAGATCTTCATCAGTGACTCCGAGGGGAATCGAACCCCTGATTCCAGCGTGAGAGGCTAGCGTCTTGACCGCTTGACCACGGAGCCATTTGTTTGGTACTTGCCTAGTATAGCAAGGATTTTGCAAAAAGGCAAGTACTTTTTTTAATTTTTTTAAATTTTTTGGATTTTTCTACAATTCATGGATTTTTAGTCTTCTTCATGCGTTCCCGGAACCATGATCTGAAGCTCTTTATTCAAGTTCTCAATCACAACCTCATCATGTTCACCGCCGAATTCCCCATCCAGTGTCCACGGAATCTCCTCAATCGATTCAAACATGATCCGTCCGCTCTTGAACGTATACATATATTTGGAATCCATCTGCTGAATCATCAGTGCAGCAATGATCTCCTGTAATTCGATCGGATTCTTTGGTGTCTTGATCAATGTTACTTCAAACACGCCATCATCAAACCCCACCTGTTTTCCGATCAGATTACGGAATCCGCCGACTGATCTGGAATTCGTAACCATACCATATACGAATTCATCTTCGATCACTTCATCATCATGTGTTACTTTCACTTTGTAAGAAGGAATGTTGAACAGACGCTTCGCCCCTTCCAGAACATACGCCAAATGTCCCAATACATTTTTCATTGACTGTTTGGTCTGGTACGATACATCCGTAAAAAGTCCAAATGCCGCAATATACACAAAAATATCATCATTAAATCTTCCTGCGTCGCAGGAAAATACCTCTCCATTCACAGCATTATCTGCCGCTTCCAGCAAACCTCTCGGGATGTGAAGACTGCTTGCGAAGTCATTCGTTGTTCCGGTCGGGATATAGCCGATCGGATCCCTCTTATCCCTGTCTCGCTTCATCATACCGGTCACAACTTCATCAAGCGTTCCGTCTCCTCCGCTGCACACGACCAGATCATATTCGTTTGAGTCATATTTTTTAATCTTTTTATAGGCATCACGGTATGCCTGCGTCGGATATGCTACAACCTCATATCCCGCTTTCACAAAGATATCAATAACATCTGCAAGTTTCGGTTTTAAAAGTTCTTTTCCTGCATGTGGATTATAGATAAAAAGCAAACGCTTCATAAACATGCCTCCTCCTTATCTTTCTTAATAACGAAGAGGCTATTGCAACTTCCATCACAACGGCCCCTTTATTTTACATATCGTTTCTATATTATTCTCCCGTATTACTTCTGTGCTCCAAGAAATGTTGCCACACCACTTACGGCTGCATCTTCATCCTGGCCATCTGCTACGATCGTAACATCCTCACCTTTCTGAAGTTTCAGGCTCATCATCCCCATAATACTTTTTGCGTTAATCTTTTTGCTTCCCATCAGAATGTATACCTGGCTCGCGTACTGGCTTGCTTCCTGTACAAGATGAGCCACCGGACGGTCTTCCATGTCCATATTGTTTTGAATGGTAACAGGCTTTCTAATCATAACGACTTGCTCCTCCTTGCTGTTCCCTTAACCCTTGTGCTATTTCACTTAACTTCCTGAGTCGATGATTAACCCCTGATTTACCAAGCGGGCTTGCCATCAGTTGACCCAGTTCTTTCAAAGCTGCTTCCGGATACGCCAGACGCGTAAGGGCAACGTCTCTTAATCCCTCCGGCAGCTTCTCAAAACCGATCTGATCTCTGATATATGTAATATCCTCCATCTGCCTTACTGCAGCAGATACGGTTTTATTAATATTAGCCGTCTCACAATTTACTTTACGGTTCACTGAATTGCGCATCTCTTTCACAATACGTACATTCTCCAGTTCCATCAGAGCCACATGTGCTTCCATCACATTCAGCATATCTACAATCTGTGACCCTTCTTTCAGATATACCACATATGTTCTTTTACGCTGAACGATCTTGGCATCCACGCCAAAACTGTTCATCATCTCTTTCAGATGTTCTGCCTGATTCTCATCATTGCAGACAATTTCAAAATGATAGGACTTACTTGGATCACTCATAGACCCCGATGCAATAAATGCCCCTCTTATATATGCCCTTTTACAGCAGACTGCCTGCACGATCGTGTCACGTATCGCCAGCAATTCTTCACCTTTTGCGTAAATATAATAGCTGTAGTTATCCTTTCCCGTATTTCTGCGGACTACGACATCAGTTTTTATATTAAACGTTTTTACCAATAATGTAAAGCATTTTCTCGCAACTCCAAGATTTTCCGTATGCACCTTAAGGCAGCATACGCCTCCGTGTCCCACCTTAAATTCTCCCGCCATGTGAACAATTGCCGATAATTCCGCAATATCACAATGTCTCGCACGGGCATAATGCTCTAACAATTCTTCTTTAACTTTTCCAGAAAATGACATCTGATCTTCTACCTCGCTTTGGTAATAGCATCCTTTCCTATATCTCGGTGTTCTATCCGGATACCATAATTATCATTCTTCTGAAGCGCCTCGTACAGCTCATTCGCGAGCGTAACCGAGCGGTGTTTTCCTCCTGTACATCCGATGCCGATCACAAGCTGTGTCTTTCCTTCCTGTACATAATTAGGAATCAGAAATTCTATCATATCCGTCAATTTTGCAAGGAACTCCCTTGCTTTGTCATTATTCATAACATATTCTCTAACTTCTCTGTCATTACCACTCTTTGGACGAAGTTCATCTATGTAATAAGGATTAGGAAGAAATCTTACATCAAATACCAGATCTGCATCTGCCGGGATTCCATATTTGAACCCAAACGACAGCACAGATATATACAGATTCTTATATTCCTTATTTTCCACAAAAATCTTCGACAGCTCTGCACGCAGTTCTCTGGTCAGCATATGACTGCTGTCAATCAGATAATCTGCCCGTTCTCTTAAGAACTTCAGGCGTTTTCTCTCTTCCCTGATTCCTTCTTCCACCCTGCCGCCTTTTCCGGACAACGGATGAAAACGTCTCGTTTCTTTATATCTTTTGATCAGAACATCATCACTGGATTCCAGATAAAGGATCTCAAATCTGGTTCCTGACTGGTCCAGATCTTTTAAAATCTTTTCAAGTTCAGAAAAATTCTGTCCGCTTCGAATGTCAACTCCAAGTGCCGCTTTATTAATCTCTGTGCCCGGAACACTTAACAGCTCCGCCATCTTCGGTATCAACGGCACCGGCAGATTATCTACACAGAAATATCCCATATCTTCCAGCATCTTAAGTGCTGTACTTTTTCCAGCTCCGGACATTCCGGTAACAATCACACATCTCATCTTAGAATTCTCCCAGTCTCTTTACTTCCGGCTGAAGCCGTACTCCAAACTCTTCATATACCTTATCAGACACCTGGTTCATCAGATTCATCACATCTGATGCTGTAGCCTGATCTTTATTGATCACAAATCCACAATGCTTTTCAGACACCTGTGCTCCTCCTACCTGGAAACCACGAAGCCCTGCATCCTGGATCAGTTTTCCTGCAAAATACCCTTCCGGACGCTTGAATGTACTTCCTGCACTTGGATACTCCAGTGGCTGCTTTGTCACACGTCTTTCCTTCAGATCATCCATCACTGCCTGGATCTTTTCTTTCTCGCCTTTTTGAAGTTCGAGCACTGCCTCTAATACGATATATCCTTTTTTCGCGATCACACTGGTACGGTATCCCAGTTCCAGTTCTTCTTTGGCAAGCGTCTTCACTTCTCCTTTATCTGTCAGTACTGTTACAGACTTAAGGACGTCTTTCATCTCTCCACCGTATGCTCCTGCATTCGAGCGTTCCTGGAATTCCTGCCGCGAATTCAAATCCGGTAAGTTCTGCATCCAACGCTCTCTTTGCGATCATCGAAAGCAGTGCACCAGCCTGTGCATGGATCTGTGCACCTTCCACTTTTACCTGATTCATCTGCTTATAGATCTGGATAATCACGCCCTCATATCCTTTATCCGATACCAGAAGATTGCTTCCATTTCCCACTATATAATAAGGAACTTTTTCCTGTGTACATGCTTCTATCACCTTCGCAACTTCTTCTGCTGTCTGCGGTGTCACAAAATAATCTGCCGGACCTCCCACACGAAATGTCGTGTGACTTTTCATCGGTTCGTCTTTTTTTACCTGTTCCTCTTTTAAAATACTTAATAATTTCTTTCCTAATTCCTGATTCATTCTCATCTCCACCCTTTTCATCAGCAGGTTGCTTTTTTCCAACCATTATTATATCATACAGAATTTTCAGTCCAAAAAATTCCCACCCTCAAACAATAACTACATCTTACACTAAACGTATCGCAAATTCAACGTACACTTGCAAATTTGGCGTAAATGCTGTATATTAATGCCAAGTATTTATTTTTTAAAGGAGTGGATTTTACAATTGGACACGAGTGTCGCGATACAGCTCATTATTCTATTGATTTTACTGATACTTTCAGGATTTTTTTCATCTGCGGAGACAGCTCTTACGACGGTCAACCGGATGCGTATCCGTGGTCTTGCCGACGAGGGAAATAAAAAAGCGAAGACCGTCATGCACATCACAGATGACACCAGTAAAATGTTAAGTGCGATCCTGATCGGTAATAATGTGGTGAATCTTTCCGCCGCTTCCCTTACCACAACCCTTGCTTACAACCTTGGCGGTTCTATGGTAGCAGTGGCAAGTGCTGTTTTATCTGTACTTATTATTATCTTTGGGGAGATCACACCAAAGACGATGGCTACACTGCATGCAGAGAAGATGTCTCTTCGTTATGCTCCGGTCATCAATCTGTACATCAAGGTCATGACACCATTTGTATTTATTATCAACAAGCTTTCTGATATCATTCTGCGTGTCCTCCACATTGATCCAAATGCGAAGAATAACCAGATGACAGAATCTGAGCTTCGTACGATCGTGGACGTCAGCCATGAAAGCGGTGTCATCGAATCCGATGAAAAAGAGATGATCTATAACGTGTTCGATCTCAGCGACGCAAAAGCGAAAGATGTCATGGTACCGAGAGTCCATGTTACATTCGCCGATGTAAATGCTACTTACGAAGAATTGATCGACATTTTCCGCGAGGACAAATTCACACGTCTTCCGATTTTTGAAGATACAACAGACAACGTTATCGGTACGATCAATATGAAAGACCTTCTCTTATATGATAAGGAAAAAGAGTTTCATATCCGCGACTTTATGCGTGAGGCCTATTTCACTTACGAATACAAGAACATTTCCGAATTACTTGTGGAGATGCGTCAGGCTTCTTTTAACATTGCCATCGTTCTGGATGAATACGGTGAGACTTCCGGTCTGATCACACTGGAGGATATTCTGGAAGAGATTGTCGGAGAAATTCATGATGAATATGATGAGAATGAAGAAGACTTCATAAAGCAGATCGGAGAGCGGGAATACATCGTAGAAGGCTCCACGAATCTGGATGACTTAAACGACAGGCTCGATCTTGACCTGACCTCAGAAGAGTATGATTCCGTCGGTGGATTCATTATCGAGCATCTGGACCGTCTTCCTGAGATCGGCGACGGCGTCACCACCGAAGACGGCATCCATCTGGTTGTAGAAAAATTAGATAAAAACAGAATCGAAAGCGTACATTTATATCTGCCGGAACCGAAACCGGAAGATGAAAAAGGAGACGAGGATTAACCCCGTCTCCTTTTTCATATCTCATTATTCTTCGTCTTTTACCTCTTCTCCGGCAAGTTTCAGAATATCTTCGATCTCATCCTCACTGATTCCGAGACGTTCTGCCACTTCGTCTACACTGACTTTCCGTCCGTACTCTTCTTTCATACTCTTAATTGCTTCATCAAGTTCTGTCACTTTTTCAACCATCTTGTGATCTCTTCTTTTCACCTCTGTCTGCGACTCCAGGGAAGCCATCATTCCGGCACGCACCTGCTCCAGAATCTCTTCTTCGTCTTTTTCCTTCGGAATCTCTTTCAATGCGACCATCAATGCTATATTTCCCTCCTGGATCATGTCACCGATAAACACTTCCGGATGATGCAATCTGACCGCTTCTTCCACTACTTTCGGCAGATAATAAGCCATACGTACTTCTTCCTGTGTCTCTTCTTTCATATCCCCGAGTCCGCGCAGATATTCTTCCACGTATTTCTGTTCTTCTGCACTTAATGGCTGTTTTTCTTCTTTCTCAGCCTCTTTTACCGTCCCTCCGGTCTGTTTGTATCCGACTACCGCCATTTTCATCGATAACAGATAATCACAGACCAGATTCATCTGTTCCTGTGAAAGTCCGTCTTCTTCAAAGTATTTTTCCACTTCATCTACTGTGATCTTTCCATTCTGTCCTTCTGCCAGCGCCAGAATTCCCGCCAGTTTTTCTTTAAATTCCAATCTATCCGCCATATTGATAATCCTCCGTCTCTCCTGATACTCTTGTTTCTTCATCTTTTCTCAAAGTAATTCCATCATATTATGAAAATACTGCCATGTCAATCTGCTTTCCATTCCTCATCATACAGAAAACCTCTGTACACCAAAAGATCTACCCTACATTTTTCTGTAAAGCAGATCTTTTTATTACATTATAATTATATATTTATTCTTATTATTCCATAGAATGATGTCTGTATAACTCATACAGATACAGGATTCCTCCGATTAATCCCACGATCAGACCGCCATAGATTCCCGCACACATAAGATTCGTCATGTTACCGCCAATCGAGAATCCAAGGAACTTACAAACCAGCATCCCTACTCCCATTGTGATCAGCGTCCAGGCAATGATATTGATCACCAGAAATGCACTGACCGCTCCTTCTATTGTAAATTCTTTATTCAACATATTCCATAAACTTTTCATCTCAAAACGCCTCCCGTTTTCCTTGAATCTTCTCTCTATCTCATTTGCTGATTCAAGTATAAGAAGGCTATGTTAAATAGAATATCTCAGTAATGAAAAATCTTTGTTAATTTTTTCATTGTACGATCAATGTCTGATATCCTGCCCGTTTCAGGCGCCGTTCCATCTGTACCGCATCATTCAGGTTGTCAAATTCACCCACATAGACTCTGTGATACGGACCGGACCGGTCAATGTACGCCGGATATTCCTGTTCCAGCAGCTCATTCAGCAGCCGGTTCGCATAGCGCTGATTGCGGAACAGTCCCACCTGCACCCGGTACACCGGAACTTTTTCTTCCTGGATCAGGCCGTTACTTTCCAGTGTATCCAGAATTCCATCCGCGATTGCCTGTGCAATATCCTGGAAA
>OBKV01001900.1_pt1 | contig 12380 bp, 10 predicted proteins | sample 1517301 | NCBI WGS metagenome assembly OBKV01 (sample SAMN04571685, study PRJEB22368) | human gut metagenome | biome: human gut; material: stool | host: Homo sapiens | place: Luxembourg | collected 2012-06-29 | reverse complement strand
TGGTTTTATTTACTGCCAGGGCCGCTTAGGCACTGGAAAAATTAACGAACTATTGCAGATAAAGAATTTTTGTGAAGTTCGGGAATAAGTGGGCGTTATAGTTTCCCTTTCCGGCGCATCACTATGTAAACAGTGACGCAGATGATGACGGAGAGAAGCGAGCCGGCCGGAGATGCAAGGCCCATCGGGAAGAGCGTGCCGGGATATTCAATTGAAGTCAGATAGGACAAAGGGATGCGGGCGCACGTGATTGATATGACGTTGTGTATGAACGAGATGATGGAATAGCCGCAGGCGGTGAAGAAGCCGCTGAAGCAGAAATGTATGCCGGCGAATATGCAGTCCCACACGTAACCTTTTAGGTACTGGCCTCCAAGGGTGATGACACTGCTGTCGCTCGTGAATATTCTTACGGCATATTCAGGGATGAATTGGAGAATCACTGAGGCCACGGTGCCGAATCCCACCGCGATCGCTATTGAATATTTCATTGTCTTTCTGGCCCTTTCAGGCTTTTTCGCCCCGATGTTCTGCGCCGCCATCGCCGAGACGGTCGCCAGCATCGCTGAAGGGACGATGAATAGCAGTCCGATGAATTTTTCCACTATTCCGACCGCCGCCGCATCGTTCAATCCCCTGCCGTTCGCGATCACCGTGATGGCGATGAACGCGATTTGGATGAAGCCGTCCTGGAGCGAGATTGGCACGCCGGTTTTGAGGATGCCTGCCATCGTGCGCCGTTCAGGCCTTAGGTCTTGGCGTGTTATGCTCATCAGGGACTTCTTTTTGATCATTATCGCCGCGACGATGACGCTGACAGCCTGTGACAAGGTCGTGCCGAGTGCCGCGCCCGTCGCTCCCATTTTGAAATGACCTATGAATATGTAGTCGAGCGCGATGTTTACCACGCAAGCCACAATCACGAAATACATCGGACTTTTCGAGTCGCCGAGACCTCTGAATATGGATGCGATGATGTTGTAGGCTATGATGAACGGGATGCCGATGAAGCATATTCTTAGATAGTCTATTGTGCCTTTGACAGCTTCTTGCGGAGTGTCTATTAGGTTGACAATGCCTTTGTTAGCTGCTAATAGTATGGCTGTTGTGATGATTGCGACGATGGTGAACAGCGTGAATGTGTTGCCGATGTTTCTTGCCGCGTTTTCCCTGTCGCCCGCGCCGATCGCCCTTGCTATCCGTACCGTCGTGCCCATCGCAAGGCCGATGATGACGACGGTGAACATATGCATTATCTGCGCGCCGTTGGACACCGCCGTCGTGCCGGCGACATCGCAGTATTGCCCTATGACGAACAAATCCGCCAATCCGTAGAGGATCTGCAGGAAATATGACATCATATATGGCAGCGAAAACTTCCGGATGTTGCCGAGAATGCTGCCTTGGGTGAGGTCATTCTGAGCCATAGAGTAGATTTTGCGGTGCAAAGATAGCGAGTTTGGTGTGAGTTTTCACGAGTTTGTCGGTTATTCCTTGAATATGTTGGGGAATGTTGATAAATTTGTCTTTTGTTGTCGCTTCGGTGGAGGGCTTTGGGGTCCATTGTTAAGTAAGTTGGGAGATTGGTCCCTGAGCCCGTCGAAGGGACGTAAAAGAACAGATATGCTCAACATAGAAGACACGATCTGCGCCCCCGCCACCGTCCCCGGAACCGGTGCAATAGCCATCATCAGGATGAGTGGAAGAGATTCCTTCTCCATAGCTGATAAAGTGATAAGATGCAAGGGTGGTAATATTTCAGACACTGAAGGTTACAGGCTTAAATATGGAGTCGCTCTTGAAGCCGATGGAACCGATCTGGACACCGTCTTGGTAAGCGTGTTCCGTGCCCCGCATTCCTACACCGGAGAGGACTCCGTTGAGATATCCAGCCACTCCTCAAAGTACATTGTGGAAAGGCTCCTGCAACGCTTGGTCGATTGTGGTGCCCGCGTCGCCGGTCCTGGAGAATTTACCCAAAGGGCTTTTGTAAATGGCAAGATGGATCTTGCTCAGGCCGAAGCCGTTGCCGATGTGATTTCCGCGCAGAGCGAAGCAGCGCACAAAGTAGCATTCAGTCAGTTGAAAGGCGGCTTCTCCAAAGAGTTGAAAACCCTCAGGGGGGAGCTTCTGAAAATGACTTCCCTGCTTGAATTAGAGTTGGATTTCAGCGAGGAGGATGTTGAGTTCGCCAGCAGATCCGAACTGTCCTCCCTGCTTGATGGAACACTTGCACATATTCATTCGCTGACCGATTCCTTCCGCTACGGCAACGCACTTCGCAATGGAGTCCCGGTCGCCATAGTCGGTGCCGTCAACGCCGGCAAGAGTACCCTCCTGAACGCTCTCCTTCGTGATGACCGTGCCATCGTCTCCGACATCGCCGGCACCACCCGTGACACCATCGAGGAGACAATGACCATCGATGGCACATTGTTCCGTTTTATCGACACCGCCGGTCTCCGCGAAACCTCAGATGAGGTCGAAAAGATCGGCATTTCCCGCTCGTATAAGAAGATGAACGAGGCCTCGATCGTCCTTGCCCTGCTTGATGTCACCGCCTCCGAAGAAGAAAACGAGTATTCGATTTCTGACATAGTCTCAAATCTGGATGTAAAGTCACAAAAGTTGATCGTTCTGCTGAATAAAGTGGATGTTTGGGGTAATAACATTAATGTTAGCCTAATCAACAATTCTGTTTCTAATCCTAATGAAAAAGTAGTTAAGTTATATATTTCCGCCAAGACTGGTTTCGGTCTTGATGAATTGCGCAAACTGTTGTCCGACTCCCAAAAGTCCGCAACTTTGGATTCTGACCAGACAATCGTCACCAACCTAAGGCACTACCAAGCCCTGATGAAAGCGTCCGAATCCCTCGAAAACGTCAAACGTTCCCTCGCCGCCGGCCAGACTCCCGACCTCCTCTCCGAAGACCTCCGCCAAGCCCTCCACCACCTCGGCACCATCCTCGGCGAAGTCACCACGGACGAGGTGCTGGGGAATATTTTCGAGCATTTTTGTATCGGAAAATAATTAACTGATTGATTTACAACAAGTTACAAGCAAATATTCCTAAAAGCTTAAAGGTGAGACAGTTCGTGGTCTCACCTTTATTCATTCTATTGGCCTGTAATGGCATTGAAATGCCCCGATTTGACAGGTTTTTTAGCGCAATTTTAGCGCACCCATCTATGACAGCCTAACGTTCCGAGACGAGAGTGAAAGTGGGACACCACGGGACACAGTGGGACACCACGGGACGAAATTAGGATATATAAATGGGAAAACTTAGGTTCAAAAAACACTGTGAATTCTGTGGTGCAGAGTTCACTGCGCAGAAATCTTCGACAAGATTCTGCAGCCATATGTGTGCTTCGCGAGCATACAAGGCAAGGAAACGGCAGTTGGTTGAAGACCAGGTCAATGAGAAGTTCTCGATGGAAGAGGAGAACCGTCGCAAAATCGACCTGAGTAATGTCTATGTGATGACACCGCGTGCTGCGGCCGCTTATCTGGGTGTAGGCAAGACGACTATCTATCGTTATCTCTCAAACGGGCAGTTCAAGGCCCTGAGGCTACAGTCCAAGACTCTGATAAGGAAAGAGGATCTTGACAGTCTATTCGTAAACGACGTCCGGAAGAATTTAGACTCCCCTGTCACAAGAGGGCGTAATGAAGTTAAGCTTGATCTGTCTGATTGTTATGATGTCAAGGCAGTGATGGAACTATTCGGTATGTCATACAGTGGTGTATCAGACCTTCTCAAGAAAGCAGGGGTTAAGGAGAAACTGATGTTCGGGCGTAGAATCTATCCAAAAGCTGATGTGGACAAGGTATATGCTCAACGCCAGGAGGACCCGCATCCTGAGATTACGGAATGGTATTCAACCGCCGAGATAGTTGAAAAGTTCGGTATGACCCCTTCTGCAGTGTATTCTATGGCATTTGACTACGTGGTTCCGAAGAAAATTGTCCAGAGGCGTACATACTATTCAAAACTGCACGTGGATGCCATCAAGGGAGGATTCTATCTGGATATGTTGCAACAGGCATCCGGTCAGTACATAACCATCGAAGAAATAATGGCCAAATATGGGATGAACAGAGATCAGGTAGACACTTTTCTCAAGGGCCATAATATAAGAAAGGTCAAGGTCGGGAAGATAGTAAAGATTCTCAAAGCTGATTTCGAGAAGGAATTTTGCTTGCAGATTTGACGAAAACTTGACGAAATACCAAATATTCGTTGTATTTACGAAAATATTTATCAACTTTACATCGCAAAAGCTACGAAAAAGAGATGAACAGCATTTATATACGAAAACGTACAATGAGAAGTGGAAGGGTTTACCTATATCTCCAGTATTACCCGCCAATCAGGAATCCACGCACGAATAAGGCGATCAGATGGGAAGCACTCAAGCTGGAAATGTTCCCCAATCCGAAAACCACTTTCGAACGCGAACATAACAAGAGTATGATAGAGATGGCCGAAATCATCAAGAGCAAAAGAATGATGCTGCTTGCCGGAGAATCGTATGGATTCATTGACAAGACACGAAAACGGGAAGACGCTATCCGCTACTTTGAGCAGGTCTGCAAACAGAAGGGTGGCAAATGGGGTGCAGCGCTGTTGCACTTCAAAGAGTTCATGGGTGGCAGTTGCCGTTTTGAGGAACTTACTGAAGAACTGTGCGAAAAGTACAAGGAGTGGATATTGAACAGCGAAAACAATAATAAGGAGGGTGCTAAACTCAAGAGAAATTCTGCCGCAGCGTACTTCTCTCTTTTCCGGGCCATGCTGAAGATTGCATATCGTGAACATTGGCTGACAAAAAACCTGAATGATTTCATTACTCCAATCAAGACGGTGAGGGTCAGCAAACCCTACCTTACGCTGGAAGAGCTCCGTACTCTGGCTGACACTCCCTGTGAAAATGACGTCCTGAAGAGGGCTTCCCTTTTCTCTTGCCTGACGGGATTGCGAATCAGTGACATAAAGACCCTGCGGTGGGAGGATCTGATCAAAAACCAGTATGGTTGCTATACAATACATAAGACAATAGTCAAGACAGGCGAGATTGCAGACAACCCAATAAGCAACGAAGCAAGGTCTTACTGCGGGAGAAGGAAAAAGGGTATCATATTCAAAGGGCTGAAGCGTGAAATGCTGTACAATGACCTCCCGAAGTGGATCAGTGATGCCGGAATCACGAAGCACATCACATTCCATTGCTTCCGTCACACTTATGCAACTCTTCAGATTGCAGCAGGAACAGACATCTACACTGTGTCAAAGATGCTAACCCACCGCAATGTGACCACCACTCAGATCTATGCAGACCTGGTCAATGCTAAAAAGAGGGAAACAGTGAATAGAATCACCTTAAAATGATAAGTAGACTTAAGAAGTAGGGCTTAATTTATATAAACTTTAGCCGTCAAGCTTAATTTTAATCAAATTAAGTTCTACATCTTAATTTTTTTCGTACCTTTGGCTCAAAAAAAATATAAAGCATGGATCTAAGAGCAACTATTTCAGCAGATATTGTCGCATCTACATCTCTATCCGTTGATTCAATGCTATCCTTGAATGAATCAATCAAAAGTTGTATTGTTGACATTGAAGAACACTTCCCTGGGACATGGGGACGTCTTGTGAAAGGTGACAGCATTGAATTCGTGGTTGATTCTCCTCGAATGGCCTTAAGGATTGCATTAATACTGAAAGCCTATGTGAAGTCTCTATCTCTAGAGAAAAGTCCAGAAGCCGAGCAATTCAGAAGAAGTGCAATACGGCTGGCAATAGGAATAGGACCTATGCGCCTCATTGATAAGGACAAAGATTTCATGGATGGAGAAGCCATCTATCTATCTGGGCGCGCTATTTCGAATAATGGAAAATCAAAGGACTTCTTTAAAATTGTAGGTGAGCCGGCTGATCTTCATCCTGAAATCAACATTATGGCATCTTTAACCAACAACCTGATTAACCATTCCAGATGGAGACCATGTAAGGTGCTATATTATAAATTGCTGAAATACTCTCAGAAAGAAATCGCCTCTAAAATAGATAAAAGTGAGTCTGCTGTGAGCCAAGCCCTATCAGCAATTGGCTGGGAGTCCATTAATTCATTTATAACTTATTACGAAGACATTAATTTCTAAGATATGAATTGGTATCTCGTCTACAATTTATTTTTCGTTCATGTAATAGCAGATTTCTATTGTCAAAGCGAAGAATCATGTAAAAACAAAAAGGAATCCGGATTCAAAGGTCGGCATCTATATTTGCATTCTTTGATCGTCCTATTACTGACTACAGCCGCGTGTTGGAATGTTAAAATGATTATACCAGCAGCAATCATTGGCATAAGCCACCTAGTATTGGATGGAATCAAATCTGTGATAGAAAAGCAAATAGCAGAGCATAATAACGCTCTTGAGGCAAACAAAAAGAAAAAGACTTTTGGACTACTGATATTTACAGTCGATCAGTTACTCCACATAGCCATCATAATACTCTGCGCATGGTGCTTTGGAAAAGAATGGTTAGAGTTCCATTTCTTGACAGACATTTCTCCACGAATTCTTCTAGGTGTTCTTGCGTTAATAGTTTTAGCAAAACCTGTGAATATTCTCGTCGATGTGTTATTTACTGAATACACAATCTCTCCTGTCAACAAGGAAGCAGAGGAAACTAACGAAACAAGTACGCCGAAAGCCGAAGAGCGTAACAATTTTCATTCTGGAAGAATCATAGGCACTCTAGAAAGATGGTTGATTCTGTTGTTAGTTATGCTTACTCAATATGAAGCAATCGGATTCTTAATTGCCGCAAAGTCCATTTTGAGATTCAGTGAAACAAGTAAGGGAACCGAAAAATCAGAGTATGTACTTGTCGGTACATTATTCAGTTTCCTGATTGCGCTTTCAATAGGCATTCTAATATTAAAACTATCATAGCAAGTTTTCCTGTACACTTAACGCTCCGATATTTTTCGGAGCGTTTTTTATGTAGAGAAATCAACTCAGAGTACCAAAACAGAGTACCATTTTTCAGTATCGGATAAAAAACACTAAAAAAGACGCTCAGCGAGCTTGCAAAATGATGCTCTAACGCAATGTGAACATATATTCGCGGTGGAAAACAATCAAAATCCATCAATATATGACACAGAAAATCAAACACATCGACGTGTTGGTAGTCTCGGCCATACTTATCTGGTCAATCCAGCACTATGACTTTGTTCACAGAGTCCAGAACATGGAGACAATAGATGCCATCATGGTACCCATCTCACTGTTCACACTATTTATCTGCTTCTACATAGGAACACGTGTCCTATGGGAAAAGACGATCAAGCAGATGGTCTCCCATATCTTCATCAATATCATTGAAAGGAAGAAAGCCGAAATATAGGAGGACCAATCATCCGTAGTCGTAACACCAGCTGAAAAAGCAATCGACGAAGCCAAGGAATCACTTGACGCTCAGTTCCGGTACACGATGCACTACATAGGCCATCTACTGATTACATCGGAAGATCGGCCTGGTGTGTACTGACGGGCTGAAGGGCCTGGAGGTTGTCATCAGTGCGGTCTTTCCTGGAACCCCGCTGCAACGATATACGACGCACCTGAAACGCAATCTGCTGAGTTGCGTGCGCAACGGCGACAAGGGAGAGCTGGCCGAGGATCTGCGGCAGGTCTTCCGTACGGGGGATCGCAGCTATACGGTGGAGAGAGCCTGGGAACAATGGCAGACACTTTGTGAGAAATGGGGTTAGGATTATCGCAGTTTTCGACGACGGGCTGAGGATCCGGCCTACTTCACCTATCTGAATTACGAGCAAGGATTCAGTCGATGATCTACATGACGAACTGGATCGAGCGCCTGCAGAAGGATTTTCGACGGATCACACGCATGCGGGGAACCATGCCCAACGAGGAGTCGGTTCTGCTGCTGATGGGCAAAACGGCCATGGATAAGAAATCCTACCTGAGGCTGGTGCCGAAAACAAACTTCTCATCAGTTTTCGCCCGATTTTTTCGTATACTCATATTGATATTAATCAAAACACAAATAATCTTTTGGTTTGAAATCAATGCTAAAATTGTTAATAATATACCACTCCCGTGAAAAAACCACGGAAACGGTGTGTTTCTTGAATATTTTTCTTAATTTTGCACTCTGAAAATGTTTCAGTTTCGCATATTTTGAAATCAATATGTTATGGTAGAGTCATTCACAATAAAGAATTATATGTCCTATAGGGATCCGGTAGAGCTCTCATTTCTGGCATCGAAGAAAGAAAAGGCATCTGCTTTACCGCCTGAGTGGTATCAAGAAATTGACGGCAAACGTATTTTGCGCTTATTGCTTTGCGTTGGTTTAAACGGAACAGGAAAAACCAAGATGATAGAAGCACTACAGTATTTGCGTATGCTTGCGGTTTACAAACCGGAAAAACCTACAGACAGACCAGCTTTTAGACCATTCCTTTTGGATGAGCAGTCACGATATGAACCTTCTGAATTGTCACTAACTTACTACATTAACAACACTTGCCATTATTATTATATTAAGGTGAGTGAGAAACGTATAGAAGAAGAAATCCTAAAGCAGATATCACCCAATATTTTATTGTATCACCGTTTTTATAACAGTGAAACAGACACTGTATCCATCAAGTTTGGTTCTGATAGCGATATTAGCAAGAGCACACAGCAGGCATTGAAGTTGACTGTCATTCAAAATTCGTCTGTATTATCGGTTTTCGGTTCTCTAAACTTGGAAAGTCAATCGTTAAAAGCAAATTATGATTTTTTTAATCAACATATCAGTTTGATACGTAAATCTAGCAATCAGAAAATCGCGGATAAGTTAAAAACGGGAAATTTAGAAAGAGATTTGCGAATAAAAAACTTGTTGTTACAACTTTTAAAGGACGTAGGAACAAATGTTTGTGACTACGAAGTTGATGAGCTTACATTTAATCTCTCTGATATAGAAAAAAATATCCCAGAAATGCTATTTCGTCAAATACAGAGAGAACATCCCGATGGTCAAATTTCACAAAAAACATTAAGGCTCATTCACTCTACTCCTCTAGGAAATAAAAGCCTTGATGATAGTTATGAGTCATTAGGCACGATGAACATCATCAAACTTCTTCTTGTCATGTATGATGTTGTAATCGGACGCAAGTGTTCATGTATTGATGAAATTGAGTATGGTATCCACACCAAGGCCTTGGACTTCTTGCTCAAAATGTATCTTACGATAGCAGACAACTGCCAATTTGTCGTTACAACTCACGATCTTTCATTATTGAAGTCTAAAAATCTTAGAAGGGATGCTGTCAGGATGTTTGAGAAAGATGAATATGGTGTTACTCAAATCAAACGCAAGTATGTACATAATACTATGAATTTTGTCAATGCGTATGAAAAGATTCTGGATGAACAACTTGGTCTTATGGCAGAGAGTCTTGATTCACTTAGTAAATACAGGGGATTGATACAAACTTTTTATGACGAATTCGAGAGCGACAAACGTGAATAACTAACGCAATATCTGGTTGTGGCTATTGTTTTATCTCGTTCTACAAAATCTTCCGTGGTTTTTTCACGGAAGATTTTGTAGAATAGATGTTTTTTTGTATCTTTGCACCTGGAGTTCATACTAAGATCCCGGGTAGGACCGGTTGAACATCCCTAAGACTTATGAAGCAAAAATTACTTTTAAAAACAGAATGTTCAATTATTAAGGCAGAAAGGAGGCATTCATGACAAGGGTAAAGAATGTATCAGGATCAAGTAGATTTGCTGTGCCCAATGGTTATTCGTCATGGTTGGATTATTGGGAGAAACAGACAGGTACAAAAAAATATACTTGTGGTGCCAGTGGGTGTAGTAACAGTGATTTGGTTGGTGCCCACGTTCAGAAAGCAAACAGCAGTGACAAGAGTTGGTATATTACCCCACTCTGCAAAGCTTGTAATCAGAGAACGGATGAGTTTGATGTGTTCTGGGATCTTGTTCCCGTTCCATCGAATCTTTAAGATGTCACTCTGCAGCTTACCTTAAGGTAGGCTGCAGAGCCGTTTAATTAATCTTCAATTTTTATCATAATATGTTTGTAAAAGGTATAGAAATAGCAACAAATTATACAAGACCGATTCGTTCGATTCTTCGTAATTATGGCAGTAACGAAGTTTTGCCTGGATGTTCCACATGCATTATCATTAATGATCAAGGCTGGTTGTTGACATGCAAACATGTGACAGAGGGACTTATCAAACCTGCAGATGTAATTAACAACAAATATGCTCAATTTAAGGCTGATTTTGCAGGACTACCTACTATGTCTGCCAATAAGAAAAGAAAGGCTATTGCCATGCTTGAGCAGAAATACGGGTACTCTAAAAATAATCCTTGTACTATTCAAATAAAAAACTCTTTTGATAATGTCGTTGATTCTTTCACATCAATTAATGTCATTGAATGTAGTTACGCTGATTTAGCTCTTGTTAAATTTGAGGGCTTTAATCAACTGTTTTGTAATAGCTTCCCTGTATTCAAGGATAATTCCACAGATTTAAAACAAGGATTGTCCCTTTGCAGATTGGGATTTCCGTATCCTGAGTTTACAAATTTCCAGTATAATTCTATTACAGATGATATTGAATGGACGACAACGGGCAATCCCAACTCGCCGTTATTTCCTATTGATGGCATAATAACAAGACATGTCGCTGAAAACGGGCAGATAACAGGCTTGGAGTTGAGTACTCCGGGGTTGAAAGGGCAGAGTGGAGGACCGCTGTTTGACAAGCAAGGAGTTATATGTGGCTTGCAGTCATCTACAGTTTCACTCCCTCTTGGTTTTGATCAGGTAAACAGAGAAATCATGATAGATGGCAAAAAAAAGAAGGTATCAAATTATCCGTTCTTGCATCTGGGTAGGTGCGTACATGTGGATGTTATTAAAAAATTCCTTGATGAGCAAGGGATTAAATATCAGAGAGGATAAAGCCGAAATGTATAACGGTTGCCTGAAACATGCAGCCACTTAGGAATCCCCGCCACAGGACGGGCTACAATGATTATGGCAAAAGATAGTGATGGCCGTAAGTTCAATCGCATTCCTGAATATGATCGAGTCCAGAATGGTAAAACCATTCATGTGTCTGCTCATGTCAGAAGCAATCGAAGCGATTGTAAAGGTCAAAAGAAAAAATGATTGCAACTTCTTTAAGGATTGTGCCATGGCGATGTGAAACGTTATGGCATTTTTTATATGCTTGATACAGATATTATGTTAGCGAACAATTATTTGGAAATTTTCAAGCCAATAGCCAAAAGACGATGTTGACAACAAATCAGAGAAACATGTCAACCATGCTACGTTATCATATGCGTTTAAGCATTTTGGGATTGTCAATAGACATGAACCATTTGCCAAACACCCCAGTAATTATAACAATAGCTCAAGATCTGCACATTTTTAGTGCCTTTTGTGTTTTCGTGATGTTAAAAGTGTTAAATCTTCCCATTTTCCGACATCTATAGAATCTACGTCACCACTTTTCTATCGTTTAAGAAGTAAATACCAGATATAAAGAGATTTGCAAATACAGTAAATTTTTAATCCTAATAAGGATATTGAAATTGGATGAAAATGCCAAATGGAATCAATATCATATTGCCTACATCATTTTCCATGAAGTTTATTTCCACATAGTTGCCATAGAGTTCTGCTCCTACATCTTTTGCAATATAAGACCTACCTATCTGTCACACCACTCAATTAGGAGAATCTTATCCTCATTAGATCTGGAGACGGTCATCGTATAATTAATCTAACCTTTTTACATCGCATTACTTCTTCACTTTTCCAAAAGATTTGGCATTATAAATACATACTTTTTCATAGGAATAATTCTTTTAATTCTACACTATACCATTATTCAGTATCGTCATTTGTACTGGTTTGAAGAAGCTGTCGTATATTGAAAGCAACTTTAATTTATCCCCGTATTATATAAATATATACGTTCATTAAAGTAGTAAAGTCAAAATGAGGGAAGAGGCGAGATGGCTACGCCATGAAAATGGTCTCAGCCATTTTTCTTTTGGCGGCAAAAGATATTTCCGAGCAAAATACACCAAACAACAAATTTCACGACATATAAGTTGACTACCACCTAAATCATCCCCAACAAAGTTTCATCTATGAACTTTTATTCTTATATTTGCTACAACAAGTATCAGATTTGAAATGTTAGACAATATATACATACTGACAGACACCGAACTCTGACCTTCCCTGGAAAAGGTTGACACTTTTGGGTGGTTAAACTAGATTGTTTTAC
>OBKV01001894.1_pt1 | contig 12397 bp, 9 predicted proteins | sample 1517301 | NCBI WGS metagenome assembly OBKV01 (sample SAMN04571685, study PRJEB22368) | human gut metagenome | biome: human gut; material: stool | host: Homo sapiens | place: Luxembourg | collected 2012-06-29 | reverse complement strand
AAGACAAAGCGGAAGGCTTCCTGATGGAGGAAAATATATTTATGTATTTAGTTTGGAAGGAGAACCGTTATGCAAATATGTGCTCGACCATTATATATATGGTATTTGGGTGGATGAAGATACTAAAACGATAATAGCGACAGATGTTAATGATGATCAGCCGATTGTAATGTTTAGTATTAAATAGGTAAAGTAGCAATTTTGCTGCAATATTATTATAAATAAGAAATTATGTTAGTTATAACTATTTTGTATTATGGTTAAGGGTGTAGTTCTAATATTGGGAGTAGTTTGTTTTACATTTTGTGGATGTAAAAATGATCAACTATCAACGGAAATTGAAAAGATAGTAAAAGAATGGACAGGAAAGAAAATTATATTTCCTCAAGATGTTTTTTGTAAATCGATTGATAGGGATACTTTGTGTATTTCTCCCAATTCTACGCCTTATAAAATACTAGTATACACAGATTCAATAGGATGCACTAGTTGTAAATTACATTTGTATAAATGGAATGCTATTATTAAGGAAGTTAATGACGAAATGGCAGGTTTTGTTAATTTTCAATTTTATTTTCATCCTAAAAATATCGAAGAAATATTCTTTTTATTTAGAAAGGACTCATTTAAATATCCTTGCTATATGGATATATGTAATCAACTTGATAAACTCAATACATTTCCCAAAGACAGTAGATATCAGACTTTTTTGTTGGATAAATATAATAAGGTCGTTTGCATTGGTAATCCTACAGAGAATCCTCAAATATGGAGTTTGTATAAGCAAATAATAAATGAAAATAAAAGAGTAGAAAAAACAGACTTATATGATAAGTCTTTGATAACATCATTGACAGTTGATACAACTATTTTGGAACTTAAAAATCTGGAAATAAATAAGACTACTACTGCAAAGTTTAGTCTTAAAAATATTGGACCTAACCCTTTGGTGGTGAATAATGTAACTACTACATGTGGTTGTACAGTACCTAACTGGTCAAAACAACCGGTTTTACCTAATAAAACAACCGATATTGTAGTGCAAGTTACTCCTAATAAAGAAGGATATTTTAAGAAAAATGTTACAATATATTGTAATATAGAAAGAAGATATGTTAAACTTGTAATACAAGGTAAGGTAAATAATCAAAGTAAATAAAAGCTATATATTAAGTAAGGAGGTGTTATTTATGTGAAAAACAAAGAAATGAATAATGATTTTTATATTAGGTTTTAATCTTAAAAAAAATAGATAATGAAGAAATTTTTGTTTAGTGGAATATGTGTTTTAGCCATAGTAACTGTGGCGGTATTGAATATCAAAATAGATTTAGGTTCTCAATCTTCAACGTTATCATTGTTTAGCTTGGCTAATATAGATGCACTAGCTGGAGGTGAAACTGATGTGTCAGGTAGTAGAACTCCTGACTATAGTTGGACTAGTGATGAAGAAACTCATTGGGAGGATGGGTGTCTTGTTACAACCTATAATAGCCATATCGGTTGTCTTAGTATTAATAGTGACAGATGTTATTCGGGTGTTACTACGATGAGGAATAGAGATTGTCCAAATTAACTAGGTTTTAAACATCAGATATCTATTACTAGGTATCTGATGTTTAATTAATATGTGGCGATTGGTCGTCTTGTTACTTTCTAATAATACGTTCTTTTTAATAAAAGAAACATAATTATAGCTCGTTTATGAAAAAAATAATTGTATATATTTTTTTATTATTGTTGGTTTCATGCAATAATCCTCGTAATAATTCTTTAAAAGAAATAGAAGATAGGAATCTTACTTTGTTGGAATATGACTATTGTAGTAAGAAGAATCATTTGCATGAATTTGATTCTGTAACGAATGCACATTTCATGGGGAAGTAAACTAAAGGAGATTAGAAAGATATATAAGAGAAAAGTTGTGTTGGCCTGTATTGCAGGAAGCATTATATTCATAGTGATTGGTTACTCACTTTTTCAGTTAAAAGCAACTTCCGCCAATGGGCGCCTGTTCATGTGGAAAATTAGTACTCTTGCTATTGCTGAAAGTCCTCTTATAGGACATGGAACTGGGAATTTTGTTTCAGCTTATGGCAGGGCACAGGAGAGTTATTTTGCAAACGAAGAGTATTCGGAAACGGAAGAATTGGTGGCGGGTAGTCCGGAATGTGCTTTTAATGAATATCTTCAAGTAGCAACAAAATATGGGATTCCTTTTTTATTTGTCGTTTTATTAATAATTGCGTTTTGTCTTTGGAAGGGGAGTAGGGAAGGACGAATAGGTCTTTGTGGAGGTATAATTGCAGTGTTGGTATTTGCTTTTTCTTCTTATCCGATGCAGATTCCCGGATTTGCAGTGACCTTCTATTTTCTGCTGGCTGCTTGTGTTATTGGACGCTCGAAGATAATGCTATTATTTTTTATTTCGATAATAATTCTATTAGGGGCATATTATTGGAAAAACAATCAATATGATGCATGTAAGAACTGGTATCGTAGTAAAATGCTCTATAATATCGGAGCATATCAATCAGCTAAAGAAGAATATGAGACGTTGTATCCCGAATTGAAGAATCGGGGAGCCTTTCTTTTTGAATACGGGTATTGTTTGCATAAATTGAAACAATATGATAGCTCTACAAAAGTGTTGAAAGAAGCCATGGAGTATAGTAATGACCCAATGATTCTGAATATTATAGGTAAGAACTATCAGGCAGTAGGAAAGTATGAGAAAGCGGAAGAGAGTCTGATTCGGTCTACGCATCGACTTCCGGGACGAATTTATCCGTATTATCTTCTGGCAAAGCTGTATGCGGAGCCGGAAAACCAACAACCTGAGAAATTAAAGCGTATGGTTGAGGTTGTACTGACAAAAGAACCAAAGGTTCAATCGACAGCGGTAAAAGAGATGAGAGCGGAAGTAAAGAAATTATTGAAACAAATAAACTGATAAATATGATGAAATATGAATGAGCACAGTTAACAATGGTTATATCTTATTCTTATACGAAGATTTATTATTGATAATCAGGATATCGTATTTTAGTTATGTTATTTTTGTAGTTGTATAAAACGTAAAAATAGAACACAATGAGAACAGTAGAAAATAGTTTGTTGCTTTTCCTATCTTGTATGCTATTGATATCCTGTACTGGTAAGAGATCAGATGGAACAATAGTAAATAATGAAGTTGCACTGCAAACGGAAGAAATACATTTTCCTCAACAAGATGTGCTGCAGCTAAAGTCTTATTATTTGTCTTCTCCTGTTCATGGAGATTCTGTGAATATCCTTATCGGATATAATTATAGATTACATTCATTAGATTACCTGGATTTGGAATCAAAACAGGTAACTCAAGTAACGTTGCCCGCCAAAGGTCCTCATGCTATATCTCGTTTGTCAGGCATATATGTACATTCATTAGATTCAGTGTGGGTATCTGATGATTCTGAACATGTTTTTCTCGTTGACAGCAGAGGAACTGTAAAAAATATAGTGGATTTGAGAGAGTATCTGGATGATAAGGAGCAATTATTGATAAATACTAATTATGCCATCCATACTTCCCGTTTATATTATAATAAGAACCGTCAATCTTTGATGTTTTTAACACAAAACTTGTCTTCTAAGGTCTTTGCGGTCAAGGAAGTCTTTATTAATAAAGAGAAAGATGTTGCTATCTATTATTTGTCGCCATCAAATATTATTCCTGATATGAGCGCAGGGTATTCTTATATGTCTTTTCCTAATGTCAATTATGTAGGTGAAAATATTATCTATAATTATCCGGCTGAATCTTCCATTTATACTTTGAATATAGTTACTAATGAACGAAACTCTGTTATGGCAGAAAGTAACTATACTTCTAATATTGTGGCAGAATGTACTTCCGGAAAAGATTATGCTGCATTGGAAAGGCATAGGTTGGAGAATCCTTATTTTTATGATGTAATGTATATTCCTCAATATAAAATGTATGCCCGTTTGCATATTGATAAAGTAGAGTTTGATGCTGATATGGGGATTGAGAAATTGATCAATGATCGTGATTTATATTTAATGTTGTTTGATGATGAGATGAAAAAAGTATATGAAGTAAAGTTGGCAAAACATAGATATAATTATTTTACAGGTTGGTGTGTCTCTTATAGTGGTATTGTTCTTTTTGTAGATAATATGCTGGATACAGAAAATAATACGGATGATTTGACTATAGACTTTGTTTATCCTAAATAGATGATGTGTAATTGATAGCAATAAAGATATTATTATGAGAAAATATGATTGTATATGGTTGATGCTATGTTTGGTTTGGACTGGAACGTCCTCTTGCTCTGACAAAAAAAATAGTGCCGACAAACAGGAACAAGGTGTTTCCACTGTTCTTCCTGATGCTAAGAATGAAGTCACTACTCAAATACTAAAGAGACGTGATTTTCATCACGAATTGGTCAGTAACGGTAAAGTAAGTGCTCTCGGACAGGCTGATCTTCGTTTTGAGACAAGTGAAGTTATTGCTCGTATTTATGTGAAGAATGGTGACCGCGTACATAAAGGACAGAACTTAGCTGAACTTGATAAATTTCGCTTGGAGCAAAAGCTTTCCCAAGCGGAAGATGCTTTGTTGAAAGCCGAGTTGGAACTGAAAGATGTATTGATCGGACAGGGATATACCTCCGAAGATTTTAGCAAAGTTCCTGTGGAAACAATGAAACTTGCGAAAGTGAAGAGCGGATATGAGCAGTCGAGATCTCAATATGAATTGGTGAAAAGGGAAACAGAACATGCTACATTGGTTGCTCCTTTCGATGGGATAGTGGCTAATCTGTTTTCTAAACCATATAATTTAGCTAATACTTCCGAGGTGTTTTGTACGGTTATTGATACCCGTGGGATGGAAGCTGATTTTACAGTGTTGGAGAATGAGTTGGCTTTTATTAAAACAGGTGATAAGGTGATGATTACTCCTTATGCCGGAGGAGATTCGTTTGAAGGCAGCGTATCTGAAATCAATCCATTGGTAGATTCGAACGGAATGGTAAAGGTGAAGGCTGTAGTAAACGGACAAGGAAAACTGTTCAGTGGTATGAATGTAAGAGTAAGTGTCAGAAGAAGTTTAGGGCAACAATTGGTCATTCCTAAAACGGCTGTTGTGTTACGCTCCGGTAAGCAAGTGGTATTTACTTTACAAGAAGGTAAGGCTATGTGGAATTATGTACATACGGGATTGGAAAATGCAACGGAATATGTTGTTTCGGATAAATCACAGAAAGGGATTGAAGAGGGGTTACTGGAAGGAGATACGATTATTGTGACCGGAAATCTGAATCTGGCACATGAAGCGGCAGTAAAGGTCAGTGATTAACGGGTCAGTGATGAGTGATTAGTGGAGTTAATTGATAGATAGAAAAACATGATAAAATTTTTAATCCAGCGTCCTATTGCCGTATTGATGGCTTTTACTGCCTGTTTCATAATCGGGCTAGTGACATATAATACTTTGCCTATATCATTGCTTCCGGATATTGCCATTCCGGAGATAACAATACAGGTGTCTGCCGCCAATACCTCTGCCCGTGAACTGGAAAACACGATTGTGAAACCTTTACGGGGACAACTGATTCAGGTGTCTACATTGAAAGATATTCATAGTGAATCGAGAGACGGAGCAGGTATGATCCATCTGTCTTTTGATTTCGGTACTAATACGGATCTTGCCTTTATAGAGGTCAATGAAAAAATAGACGCTGCAATGAATTATCTTCCCAAGGATACTGAACGCCCGAAAGTTATTAAGGCAAGCGCAACGGATATACCCGTGTTTTACCTGAATCTGACCTTAAAGAATGATAGTGCTTATAGTACGATAGGACAGCAGTCTTTCCTTGATTTGTGTGAATTTGCCGAATCGGTGATCAAGCGAAGGATAGAGCAGCTCGAAGAAGTGGCTATGGTAGACGTGACCGGATTGGTGGAGCGTCAGGTACAGATTGTACCCGATGAGGATAAGCTGGCTATGATGGGGTTTTCCATTGAAGATATTGAATCGGCTTTGGCTGCCAATAATGTGGAGCCGGGTAGTATGACAGTACGCGACGGATACTATGAATATAATATAAAATTCTCCACTCTGTTGCGTACCGCAGAAGATGTGAAAAATATATACCTGCGTAAGGGAGACCGCATTGTCCAACTAAAGGACTTCTGCAAAGTTACTATCGTGCCCGTAAAAGAAAAAGGCGTATCTGTGTCGAATGGGAAAAGGGCGGTGACGCTGGCTGTTATCAAGCAGGCGGACGAGAATATGGATAAGATGAAGCAGTCTCTGGTAAGGACGATGGAGCATTTTAGACAGGTGTATCCTGATATTGATTTTAGTATTAGCCGCAACCAGACAGAATTGTTGGATTACACGATCTCAAATCTGCAACAGAATCTAACTTTAGGTTTCCTTTTTATCTGTCTGGTAGCTGTCCTGTTTTTGGGAGATGTGAAATCTCCGTTGGTGATCGGACTTAGTATGGTAGTCTCTATCGTGATTAGTTTTGTTTTCTTCTATCTGTGTAATATGTCCCTGAATATCATTTCGCTTGCCGGATTAATTCTGGCATTGGGTATGATGATTGACAGTTCGATTATTGTGACAGAAAATATATCCCAATACCGGGAGCGGGGCTATTCATTGCGTCGTGCCTGTATAACAGGAACTAGTGAAGTGGTGACTCCTATGTTAAGTTCTTCCCTGACTACCATTGCCGTGTTTGCTCCATTGATTTTTATGAGTGGTATTGCCGGAGCTATCTTCTATGATCAGGCTTTTTCGGTTACAGTGGGATTGATGGTTTCGTATTTTACTGGTATTATGCTTCTTCCGGTGCTTTATCTGCTGGTCTATCGGACAGGTATTCATACCCGGAAATGGAAATGGCTTTCTTTTAAATTCAATAACCCGATAAAGGATCACACATTGGACCGTTTTTATGATGCCGGTGTAGATTGGGTGTTCCGTCACAAAACGTTTAGTGTATTGTTTTGTGTTGTCTCCATCCCGCTTTGTATATTTTTCTTTTTCTTTATCGACAAGCAGCGGATGCCTGATATAGAAGAGAATGAATTGATTGCCCGAATCGAGTGGAATGAGAATATTCATGTGGATGAAAACAGGCGGCGTGTGGATGAGCTTTTTAGGGATTTAAAAGAACAGGTATTGGAGCACACGGCATCTGTTGGCAGGCAGGATTTTCTTCTGAATCGTGAAAGGGAACTTTCTTCTTCCGAAGCAGAACTTTATTTCCGAACGGAAACATCAGAAACAATCATTCCTTTGCAGCAGGAGATATACCATAAACTGAAAGAACGTTATCCACTTTCCGTTATTTCTTTCTCTCCACCGGAGACTGTATTTGAGAAACTCTTTGTCACGGGAGAACCGGATATCATAGCTGAATTTTACACCCGTAATAAGGCAAAAGCACCGGAAGCGGAAACGATCCGGAATGTGGAGCTGGAGTTAGCCCGTAGGACGGGAATTGCTCCTACAGGCATTGCCTTTGAGAACCAACTGAACCTAAGTATCAATAAGGAGAAACTATTGCTTTACCGTGTTGCTTACAATGAACTTTATAGAGTCTTGAAAACAGCTTTCCGAGAAAATAGTGTGACTATGTTGCATTCTTACCAGCAATATCTTCCGATCAACGTTGCGGGCAGTGAGAAGACGGTGAATGAAATATTACAGGAAGCACTAATACAGACTGAACCGGACAATAGAGGAAACAGAGAGTACATTCCACTCCGGGAACTGGTGACGGTTACTCCTGCCGAGGACTTGAAGAGTATTACTGCCGGACGTAACGGGGAATATGTTCCTTTTGATTTTTATGGCGTACAGGACGGAAACAAACTGATAAAGGAGGTGAAACAAACGGCAGAAGATATGAAAGACTGGGATACTGGATTCTCCGGCAGTTTCTTTTCTAACAGTGAGATGTTGGATGAACTGGTGGTGATTTTATTTATTTCGCTGTTATTGATGTATTTTATTCTTGCCGCACAGTTTGAAAGCTTTTTGCAGCCTTTGCTTGTTTTGGCGGAGATACCGATTGACCTCGCATTTGCACTGCTTTTACTCTGGATTTGCGGACATACGCTGAATTTGATGTCTGCTATCGGGTTGATCGTTACCTGCGGTATTGTAATCAATGACTCTATTCTGAAGCTGGATGCTATCAATGAATTGCGTAAAGCGGGTGTTCCGTTATTAGAAGCGATACATGAAGCTGGCCGCAGGCGTTTGCGACCGATTATCATGACTTCACTGACTACCATCTTCGCAATGGTGCCACTGCTTTTTTCTTCAGATATGGGTTCGGAGTTACAAAAACCGTTGTCTATAGCTATGATAGGAACAATGTCGATTGGTACGACGGTGAGCTTATTTATCATACCGTTACTTTACTGGTTTATTTACCGTAACAAGAAAATAAGTATTAAGTATTAGTCCAAAAATGAGAGTTATGAATAGATTAAAGAAAAGAATTCCTGTTTTCCTTTGTGTCCTCTGTGTCCTCTGTGGTGAATCCCAGCTTCGAGCGCAGAAACACCTGGTATTGGATTTGAACAGGACAATTTCTCTAGCTAACGACAGTTCGCTGGAATCATTCCGTACGCAGAATATGTATTTATCCGGTTATTGGGAGTATAGGACTTTTCGGGCAAATCGGTTGCCTAGCTTGACGCTGGATGTTACTCCGGCACAATATAACCGGGATATTACGAAACGATACGATTCGGGACAGGATTTGGATGTATACCGTACGCAACAGTCTTACTATGCTTATGGAGGATTGAGTGTAAAACAGAATTTTGATTTAACCGGAGGTACTTTTTATCTGGAATCGAATCTTGCCTATATGCGTAACTTCGGAAGTAACAGTGCTACGCAACTTACGAGTGTTCCTATACGAATCGGATATTCGCAAAGTCTGGTAGGATATAACTCCTTCAAATGGGAACGGAGGATAGAACCGTTGAAGTATGAGCGTGTGAAAAAGGAATTTCTCTATAATGTGGAAAAGGTGTCGGAAACGGCTACGAATTATTTCTTCTCTCTGGCTATGGCGCAGGCAGAATATAATCTTGCTAAAGAAAACTTGGCTTCTACGGATACATTGTATCGTATTGGGCAACAGCGTCACCGAATTGCAGCTATCTCACAGGCTGATTTGTTGACATTGAAACTGGATCGTGTGAATGCGCAGAATACATTGCAGAATAAAGCAAGTGACCTGAAACGGGCTATGTTTTCACTGGCTTCTTTTCTCAATCTGGATAAGAATACGCAAATCAAACTGGAACTTCCTTCCCGTCCGGAGATGGTGGATATTCCGGTAGATGAGGCTTTGAGGTGGGGCAGGAATAATAACCCGCAATTGTTGGAACTGAAACAGAATGTACTTGAAGCGGAACGGAATGTGGATAAGACGAAGAAAGAATCTCGCTTTAACGCAAGTGTGAATGCCAGTATCGGTTTTAATCAGGTAGCAGATAATTTTGGAGATGTGTATCATAAACCGATGCAGCAGGATTTGGTGGCAGTCAGTGTTTCTATTCCGTTATTGGACTGGGGTGTTCGTAAGGGTAAGTATAATATGGCAAGAAATAATCTGAATGTAGTGAAGATCTCGGCACGTCAGGATGAGATTAGCATCGAGGAGGAAGTGATTATGACGGTAAGTGATTTTAATATCCAGCAGCAATTGATAGCCAGTGCGGAAGAAGCGTTGGATCTGTCTATACTTGCTTATAATGAGACTAAACAGCGTTTTATCATCGGCAAAGCGGATATAAACAGCCTGACACTTTCACTCAACAGGCAGCAGCAGGCACAACGTAATTTTATCTCTGCCTTGCAGAACTACTGGCTGAATTATTATAAGATACGGAGACTTACGTTATTTGATTTTGCTGCGAAACTTTCACTTTCGGACAGGTTTGATTTTAATGGAGGAAAGTTGGTTAAATGACGAAAATGCAAAATATAGATTCTGAAATAGTAAAATCTCCTAAGGCTTCCGCTTTCACATTGATTGTGGCTTTTGTCTGTGTGGCATTGGTTGGGTTAGCACTCATTCCATTGCTGCCTGTCAAATTGAATCCGTCGCGGACCTTACCCGGCTTCACGGTGAGATTCAGTATGCCCGGTACTTCAGCACGTGTGGTGGAAATGACGGCTACCAGTAAGTTAGAGGCAATGCTTGCCCGTGTGAAGGGTATTCGAGGGATTTCTTCCACTTCAGGAAACGGATGGGGAAGTGTCAGTGTGAATTTGGATAAACATGTGGATGCAGCGGTTGCCCGCTTTGAAGCTTCTACTATTATTCGTCAGACGTGGCCGGAATTACCGGATGGGGTGAGCTATCCGTATATTCAGATGCACAGGCCGGGGCAGAGTAATCAGGGGCCTTTTATGGCATTTACGATCAATGCACCCGCTACTCCTTTCTTAATTCAGCAGTATGCGGAAGAACATATAAAAACGCGTCTTGCACAGATTCCGGGAATTTATAAAATCAACCTTAGCGGAGCTACTCCGATGGAATGGCGATTGGAGTATGATTCGGAACAATTGCGTGCGCTTGGAATAAATACGGATGATATTCGTCAAGCTGTCCGGTTGCATTATCAAAAAGAATTTTTGGGTACTTATGATGTAGAACAGGGTGCTTCGGGCAGACAGTGGATACGTTTGGCATTGGTTCCCGAGCAGGAGGGCAGAGAGTTTAATGCGGAGCGGATAAAGGTAAAAATGAAAGATGGTAAAATCATAGGTCTGAATGAGCTGGTGAAGGTTTCCCGTATGGAGGAGCAGCCACAAAATTATTATCGGATTAATGGGCTGAATTCAATTTATCTGTCGATTGTTGCAGAGGAAACAGCAAATCAATTGGCATTGAGTGAAAAGGTAAAAGCATTTATGGATGATAACCAGCTATTACTTCCGGCAGGATATGAGATTCACACCAGTTACGACGCAACGGAATTTATTCAGGAAGAACTGGGGAAAATTTATTTGCGTACGGGAATGACTGTAGCGATTTTGCTCCTGTTTGTATTGTTGATCACCTTTAGTCCTAAATATCTTTTTTTGATTGTAATCAGTCTGGCTGTTAATATGGCAATAGCTGTCATTCTTTATTATGCGTTCGGATTGGAAATGCAATTGTATTCTTTGGCGGGTATTACGGTTTCATTAAATTTGGTGATAGATAATACAATTGTAATGAGCGATCATTATTTGCGGCGTAGAGATCGGAAAGCGTTTATGTCCATTCTTGCAGCCACGTTGACCACGATGGGAGCTTTGGTTATCATCTTTTTTCTGGATGAGAAGATACGTCTTAATTTACAGGATTTTGCTGCGGTAGTGATTATAAATCTGGGAGTATCACTGCTGGTTGCTTTATTTTTTGTTCCTTCTCTAATTGATAAAATAGGATTGAAACGAAGAAAGAAACCTTCTCTTTCAATAGTTAAATGGAAAATTGGGGAGGTGCGTTGCTTTGTGTGGATACGTTCAAGAATACGTCGGCTTCCGGTTTATTTCAGTCGTTGTTACAGGTGGCTGATACAAATACTTTGCCGTTGGAGGGTGGCGGTATGTATTTTGTTATTGTTGGTATTCGGACTACCGGTATTTCGATTGCCGGAAAAGATGAAAGGTGACGATAGATGGGCGAGAACTTATAATCAAACGTTGGGGACCACCACTTATAAAGAAAAGGTGAAACCGATAGTAGATAAGGTGTTGGGAGGTACTTTAAGGTTATTTGTGCAAAAGGTATATGAAGGGAGTTACTTTTCACGTAATGAAGAGGTAGTGCTTCACGCCAATGCTAATTTGCCGAATGGAAATACACTTGAGCAGATGAATACACTGATGAAGAGGATGGAAACTTATTTGAGCGAATTTAAAGAGATTAAGCAATTCCAGACATCTGTAGAAAGTGCTCGCAGGTCATCTATCCACATCTATTTTTCGAAAGAACACCAGAAAAGCGGTTTTCCCTATACGTTGAAAGCGAATATGATTAGCAAGGCGCTTCAACTGGGAGGTGGAAATTGGAGTATATATGGTTTACAAGATCAGGGGTTCAGTAATGATGTACGTGAGAATGCGGGTTCTTTCCGGGTGAAAATGTATGGATATAATTACGATGCACTGTATGATTGGGTTGAAAAATTAAAAGCAAAGTTATTGTCTCACCGCCGGATTCGGGAAGTGACGATCGGATCTGATTTCTCCTGGTGGAAAGATGATTATATGGAATTCTACTTTAATCTGAATAAACAGCGGATGGCAGAGGAGGGGATTGGAGCCGGAAGGTCATTT
>OBKV01001892.1_pt1 | contig 12402 bp, 9 predicted proteins | sample 1517301 | NCBI WGS metagenome assembly OBKV01 (sample SAMN04571685, study PRJEB22368) | human gut metagenome | biome: human gut; material: stool | host: Homo sapiens | place: Luxembourg | collected 2012-06-29 | reverse complement strand
CCGGATAAGCAGGGCGTAAGCTGGGGCATAACATCGGACAAAATCACGAAAATTACATCTCCCGGCCGTGTATACAGTGTTTCCGATATAGACAGATACTCTGCTTATATGACCAACGAGGAAGAGAGAGTCGGTAATTCAATAGAGGACAGTTTCTATTGGTATAATCAGTCAAGACTTGCGTATGTTAAACTTTTTAAGGTCAACGCCGGCAGTGAGATTTCATTTGTGTTCAGTAAGGAATTTTATGTGTACTGCGCAGAATTTGACCGGACATTTCATATGCTTGAAGACGGTGACTGGATGGCAACCGGAGATAAGCGCAGGCTCAGCTCAAAGACGGCATGGATCATGGTTGTGTTCAGGCAGGTTAACGGTGATACTTCATTGGGAGGAGGTGTGGATACCAAAGTGGATGCGGTATCGATTAAGAATTCAGAAGCGGCATATGTTGTGTTTGAACCATTTAAATATAATTTTAAACTTAACGGCGGTAAACAAAACGGCAGTGCCACAGATTATACAAAGCAGAGGCTTGGCGTCAATTCAATATTACTGGATACGCCGTCACGACCGGGGTACAAATTTGCCGGATGGAAGGCGGACAGTGGCAAAATATACCGGAATTATCTTCCTGCCGAATATGATAAGGGTATTTTTAAAGATACCACGTTTACGGCACAATGGACGGAAATAACGGCGGCGGACATCAGCCTTGATAAAGAGTATGCAATTATGGAGCAGAACTGTGGTGACACATTGAAACTTACGGCTAAGATATCACCGTCAGATGCACTGGATAAGAGGATAACATGGACGTCATCCAATCCGGAAACGGCATCGGTTGACGCAGACGGACTGGTAACGGCCGGAGTAACGGGCGAAGCGGTGATAACTGCGGTGGCAGGAAACGCAAAAACGGAATGCCATATATATGTTATGGGTTTTGAGGTCAGTGTCCCGGCAAGCTGTGAGATCAATAAGAAATATCCTATTAAGGTAAACGTATATAACAACGGCATGGATGGGATGGCGGGCCGGAAGAGAGTTATCGTTGACACGGAACAGAATGTGTCGGTCACACGCGTAGGGGATGAAGCGGTCAGATATAATGTGTCGGCCGAGGTGAGTAAAACTGGAAACGGCAATTTCCTAAAACTTGCCGAAGGTTCGTACCTGGCAGATACCACGGATTCAGCGACAATATATTATCGCCTGGTTCCGGATGATGATATTAACCGGCCAGGCGACTATAAAGGCAATGTTAATTTTAGCGTGCTTATTGATTAAGCAAAAAGCAGGGCAAGAGATACAACAAGCTGAACAATCGAAAATCTGAATACGACCTGTGTATCGGACCAGCCTTTGCTTTTACGCATATGGTCATGGATAGGTGTTCTTGTATTTGCAAGAATCTTAATCTTAAAGAAACGTAACAGGAACACCTTGACAAGGCCCAGGCCGCCATCAACAATAAGCACGATTGCGGCAGGAATGAATAAGAAAGGACTTCCTGTCTTAAGTATGGCTATTGCCATGAAAAATCCTATAGCACGCGAACCGGCATCACCCATAAGGAGGCGGCTCGGTGAGGCATTGAACCAGAGATATCCGAGGAGACATACGGCAAAGAGAAGTATCATATGCTTGACAGAAGCATCGATTCCCTTAATCTGGCAGATTCCGTAGATTGTCATCATTGATATAATTGAAAGAGTTCCGCAAAGTCCGTCAACGCCATCGGAACAGTTGGTTACATTAATGCTGGCCCATATAAGTACAACAGCGAGTATGATGAAAGGAACCGTAGGCATGGTGAAACTTAATGCGTCGGAATAAAATAACTGGATATGTGTACCATTATAATTAACGTATGTTATTGCACAAATCACTGCGAGGACAAGGTCGATGATTGCCTTCTTATATTCACCCCATGGTGAATTGGCCCTGTCATCAAGGTATCCGCTTAACATTGAAGCAACTACAAGAATGAGGTATATAAGCATCTCATTGGAGTATGGTATGAAGAGAAAAGAACATATTGCAAATACAAGCACAAAGATGATGCCGGCGCCTCTTGGTTTACCTTCGGATTTCTTACCGTTAATGGCAAATGCGCGGCCCTGGTCTCTCGGAAGAATATTCTTACACAGACTGATGATAACGCATGTTGCGGTGAATGCAATTATAATGCTGATAAAAGTAATTTCGTTTATGTAGGACGAGTCGATTAATTTGAATAACATAAATAAATGACCTTTCTGAGTTGATTGAAGTTCAAAAACCTCTATCGAGATTATAGCACATCATGGTGGAAATATGCAAAAAAATATGGTATAATTTACACATTAAATTTGATGTGCGGTTTCGGCATATCAATCAGGAGGTATTATGGCGAAAGACAGAGTTTTTATAACGGAAGGAGACCGTTATCTGTTTGGTATGGGTACTCATTATGAGATATATGAGAAGCTTGGAGCGCATAAAGCCAGCGCCGATGACGGAACGAAAGGCATATATTTTGCGGTATGGGCGCCGAATGCTAAAGATGTGTATGTAGTAGGAAGCTTTAATAACTGGAATGAGGACGGTTATTGCATGAAGAGACTCGGCAGCTCCGGGATATATGAGCTGTTTACGGACAAGGCAGAGCTCGGCGACCAGTATAAGTTCTTAATTATCACACAGGATGGAAGCAGACTTTATAAGGCGGATCCTTATGCTAACTATGCGCAGGTCAGACCGGAGACAGCGTCGATAGTTACGGATTTGAACGGATACGTGTGGAAGGATGATAAATGGAGAAACCGCCATACCAGGCATGAGGCATGGAAGGAACCGATGGCCATATATGAAGTACATCCGGGTTCATGGAAGAAGAAGGATGACGGAACAGAGGACGGATTTCTTAATTACAGGGAGCTTGCACATGAACTTGCAGAATATGTAAAGCATATGGGATATACCCATATCGAGCTGATGGGAATAGCGGAATATCCATTTGATGGCTCATGGGGATATCAGGTAACCGGATATTATGCTCCGACATCCAGATATGGTACTCCGGAGGACTTTATGTATTTTGTGGATTATATGCACCGCAAAGGAATTGGGATAATTCTTGACTGGGTACCGGCACATTTCCCTAAAGATGCACACGGTCTTGCTCTTTTTGACGGAACATGTGCATATGAATATGCGGATCCGAGAAAGGGAGAACATCCTGACTGGGGCACAAAGGTATTTGATTACGGCAAGCATGAGGTGTCGAACTTTCTCATAGCCAATGCGCTTTTCTGGGTAGAGAAATTCCATGTGGATGGATTAAGGGTTGATGCGGTGGCATCAATGCTTTATCTTGATTACGGGAGAGAGAATGGCAACTGGGTTCCGAATAAATACGGCGGTAACGGTAATCTCGAGGCGATGGAATTTTTCAGACATCTTAACAGTATAATGTCAATCCGTAATCCGGGTGCGGTTACTATTGCAGAAGAATCGACAGCATGGCCGGGAATAACGGCAGGACCGGACAAAGGCGGGTTGGGATTTACGTTTAAATGGAATATGGGATGGATGCATGATTTTCTTGAATATATGAAACTGGATCCGTTATTCCGTAAGAATAATCATAATAGACTGACATTTGGCATGACATATGCTCACAGTGAGAATTACATACTTGTGCTTTCGCATGATGAGGTTGTGCATCTCAAATGTTCTATGATTAACAAAATGCCCGGACTGTATGATGATAAATTTGCGAATCTTAAAGTAGGATATACGTATATGATGGGACATCCTGGCAAAAAGCTTTTGTTCATGGGACAGGATTTTGCACAGTTGTCAGAGTGGAGCGAGAAGAAATCGCTTGACTGGCATCTTCTTAATGAGCCGCAGCATAAAGCTATGCAGGAATATGTAAGGGCATTGCTGGGAATATACGGAAGATATAAAGCATGTAGTGAACTTGACCAGTATCCGGAAGGATTTGAATGGATTAATCCTAACGATGCTGACAGGAGCATTTACAGCTTTATAAGAAAATCACCGAGCGGAAGGGACAGCTTGTTGTTTGTGTGCAATTTTACACCTGTGGAGAGGGCAGACTACAGAGTAGGAGTGCCTTGCCGCGGAAAATATACACTTTTATTAAATGAAAAGTGCGGGTCAGGTGAAATATATGATGCGGTTAAATCCGAATGTGACGGACGGGAATACTCGATTGGCTTCAAATTGCCGGCATACGGAACAGCCATAATTAAATTTAATATGAAAAAGTAATGTAAAGTGGTATTTAAGCCGAAATATACCTGTGTATGGAGATGGTTCTGTACACAGGTATTTTTTATCGGACATTGGGAGAATGATATGAGAATAGACGGCGTATCTACTAATCAATATAATACGGATTCGGTTAAAGAAGGCGGAGGTAAGGCGATGCAGGCATCATCTATAGCAGATATAGTTGCATTCGGAAGCAGTATGGACGGCATTCTTAAGAAGGACAGCCATAAGAGTTCGCTTCTTGACGGTACGGACGGTTCATCCGAGGCAGTTAAGCAGCAGGCGCAGGCATTAAGAACCGGTCTGAAAGCTATATTCAATAAGATGGATACCGGAAAAGCAATGTCGTTAGATGAAGATGGAATTGATATATACGACACTGAATCAGATAAGATAGTTACTGTTGTTGAACAGATTCAGATAAAGCTGGCAATGTACTGCGACGATTTCCGGGCGGGAATGGATATAGACGCCGCGGATATTAAGCAGGTGCTTGGCATGGGTGCCGCAATGTATAAGATTGCGGAAGTATTGCAGTCCAAGGGAGTAACGCCGACCAGACAGAATGTTTCGGATGCATATAACGCATTTGAGATGGCATCGGATATCAGTAAACCGGACAGCCGAACCAAGGCGTATCTTTTGCAGAATGATATGAAGTTTACAATCAGTAATATATATGTAGCCGAAAATGCGGGATATATCTGCAATGAAGGTGTAATATCAGATAGTGAATGGAAACAGCTTATGCCGCAGGTAGGCAGGATAATAGAAGAAGCCGGATATGAAGCGGATGATGATATGCTTGGCCGGTGCCGCTGGATGCTTGATAATGACATTGAAGTCAATAAGGAAAATCTGGACAAATTGACAATACTTGACAATATGCAGGATGAAATGACGCCGGATAAACTTATCGACCATATTGCAGCAGCCATGATAGAAGGAATTAAAGCAAAAGATGCATTTATAACCGGTGAGAACCAGCCGTGGGAGAATGCTGCGGAAGCGGTAAAGACAGTTAAGAATATGACTGCCGGAAATATAATGGCGCTTGTTCACAGTGATATGAGTTACACGTTGGATTCATTAAAATCAATAGAAACAGATGGCAATGAAGAAAAAAACGTATCGGGTGACAGAAAATATCTTAAATCATACCGTGAACTTATGGAAATAAGATTGATGATGACAATTGAAGCCGCCCATACCATGGAGAAGAACGGAATATCCGTAAATACGACAGATATTTCAGAGCTTGTTGACAAGCTGAGAGAGTATGAGACGGCCGGACTGAATTCAGGACTGAAACCGGGCGGACAGACCGTTACAGTATCAGAGACGATACAGATAAATGCCGCAATGTTAGAAATAGAGAACCTTAAGAATGCCCCGGCAGCGGTTATCGGCAGCGTTACACAATCCGAAGAGGTACCATCTGTAAGAAACATGTCGTATCATGCTATCACTGTAACCGCAAAGCTTCAGGCTGCAGGGGAGGCATATGAGGCCCTGAGCACAGAAGTAAGATCGGATCTCGGGGACAGTGTATCCAAGGCAGTTAAGGCAAGCGCTTCAGATCTTTTGTCGGATATGGGATATGAAGATAACGAAGAAGGCCGCAGAGCCGTTAGAATCCTTGCCTATAATGAAATGGACATTACGCCGGAGAATGAATTATTCCGCAATATGAAACCGGGCAAGGTGCTGCAGATGATACGTGACGGAGTGAATCCGCTGGAAACGGATGTCACCGAACTTAACGATTATTTTATTAATGATCTTACGGACAGCCGTAAAATAGAAAAATACAGCGAGTTTCTGTGCAGACTTGAACGCCAGGGCGGAATAGATGCGGCTGAACGGGAGAAATTCATAGGAATTTACAGCCTGATAAATACCTTTGAAAAAGACGGAATGAATGCGTTGGGAGCCCTTGTTAATCAGGGACTGGAACTTAATATGGGAAATATTCTCACTGCATATATGACACGCAGGAATAACGATATGGATTACCGTATTTCAGATGATACCGAGCGTGTGGAGGTAAAAGATAAAGTAACATATTACAAAAATCTTTTTGGCAGTATCAATGGAAAAATAAAACCATCGGCGCTTGAGAATATGAAAGACAACATCGACGCAATGTCGGTTGAACAGTTTGTAAAAGACGCGGTAAATGATGTGACCGAAGGCGAAGACCCTGTATATACGGAGTATATGAAGATGGCAGAAGACGCAGCGGACATGGATGAGCGGGTTCTGAAATTTATTACAGATAATGATATTCCGGATACATACAATAATATTTTCGCAGCCAATACAATAATTACGGCCGGACAGACGCTTTACAAGGAATATTCGGACCGGACCAAACGTGATATAAGTGAAGTGGAACAGGAGATTTTCAATGCAATCGTCAATAAGGAAGATGCAGCGAAGGAATTTGACAGACTGGCACAGGAAAGTATGGAAACCGTTATTAAAGCTGTAGGGCAGAATAACAGCCATATTGATATGGAAACGATGAGAAACTGGGGCAATGGCATGAAACTTTTGGGAACGCTTGCGCACAGGAATGATTATCATATTCCATACCAAAACAGTGACGGTGTTGGAATCATTAATCTCAAAATATATGAGAACGGTGATGATTCGGGAATTTTTACAATAAAGCTTCATCAGACGGATAGTGGTGAAATAACAATCGAAGGAAGAATGGACAAAGATAATCTTGTGGCTCAGATCATGTGCTCGGATGAAAAAGACGTAGAGAATCTTGAAGAACAGAAAAACAATATAATTGACAGACTTAATCTGGCAGGAATTGACAATGCAAGAATTTACGTGAACAAAGCAGATGTACAGCCGCAGGGACGAAGCAGAGTGCTTGATAAAGTACCGACACAGCAAATATTCCGTGCTGCAAGAATTTTTATTGATGCAATTGCTAAGTAAAAGGCATAAATTGCCGATATAGAAAACAGATAAGTTTTGAACAGAAAGAAAGCGGTGACGTAATGAGAATAAATTGTAATATTTCAGCTCTTATAGCGAATAATTCACTTACCAAGGGTCAGACGGCTCTGGATAAATCAATAGAGAGACTTTCATCGGGTCTGAGAATTAATCATGCCAAGGATGATGCGGCAGGAATGGCAATAGCCAAGAAGATGCATACGCAGATTAAGGCTGTCGGCCAGGCAAGCAATAACTCTTCCGACGGAATATATGTAGTGCAGACTGCAGAAGGCGCACTCGGCGAAGTAGAGAATATGCTTCAGAGAGCAAGAGAACTTGCGGTTCAGGCTGCCGACGGTTCATATGGTGATGATGACAGAGAAGCTATCCAGAAAGAAATAGACCAGATCCTTAACGAAGTCGATAGAATTTCAACTGATACAGAATATAATACAATGCCTCTTCTTGACGGAACACTGAGCAGAAGATGCTACAGTGATATTAATGATGTATCCGTAATATCCACCACAAACAAGGTTGCGGCAGGAGATTACAAAATAAATGTTACGTCACCTGCAACAAGAGCAACAGCTACAATTAACAAATTTGCAGGAACCGTAACGGCAGATCAGGCGGGAAGCGTTAATATCAACGGAGCAGACATCACCATCAATGCCGGCGATACATTTGATGATATTTACGATAAAATCATTGCCGGATGTAATGTCGTAAATGTGGATGTCGATAATTCATCAGGAAATATAGATCTTACCAATAAGGCATATGGTGAGAAAAATGAGCTCACGGTTAAGTTCGATAGCGATAAGGTTGCAGCTCTTTTTGGAATGGCAAAGGAGACAACAAGTGCAGGCAAGGACTGTGAGGCATCCCTCGGAGACGGCTTTGCAGGAACAGCTTCATTGAGAACAGACGGTAAAGTTATCACAATCAAAGATGTTAATAATTTTGAAATGAAAGTCGAAGTACCGGGAGATACCACTTTTAATAACGGTAATGTCAAGGTTACGGATATCGGAATTATGTGTATACAGGCAGGCGCTAACGAAGGCGAGCAGATAGAAATAGATATTCCGAGAACAGATACGCATACCCTTGAGATTAATGATATCAATGTAAGTACGGCAAAGGGCGCCGAAATCGCGCTTGACAAGTTAGACAAGGCAATTTCACGGGTATCGGCAGTACGTTCCAAACTCGGCGCATACCAGAATCGTCTTGAAGCAACGGTTTCAAGTCTTGATGAGTATAATGTCAATATTACTTCTGCTCTTTCCGGAATTGAGGACTGTGATATGGCAGACGAGATGACGGAATATACGGCACAGAGTGTTATAGCGCAGGCGGCAACATCGGTACTTGCACAGGCTAATGAACGTCCGCAGACAATTTTACAGCTCTTACAGTAAACGGAGGAATGTTAATTGACAGGCGAAGAACGTAAGGAATACGGAATGAAGGTTACGCAGGCAGGCGGAAGCGGACTTGTGGTTATCACGTACGATATTATTGCAAAATACCTGGATGATGCAATGGCAGCATTAAATAAAAGTGATAATGCGGAATACCGCAGGTGTCTGGGACTTGCCAGAGCACTTCTGGCAGAACTCACCGGTGCACTTGATATGCAATACGAAGTATCAAAGAAACTGATGGCGCTTTATATTTTTATGAATAAAGTCATTGTCAGGGCAGATATTACCAAAGATGTCACGGAACTTGTCCGGATAAAGGAAATGCTTTCTAAATTGCGTGAAGCATTCGCCAGGGTCTGTGGGGAATGCCCGCAGGAGCCGGTGATGGATAATGTTGAGACCGTATATACCGGATATACTTATTCCAAAACAGCAATGAACGAAGAAATATATTCTAATACCAACAGAGGGTTTACAGTGTAGACCCTCTGTTTATTATTTCGCATTTGATAGTAAGATTGGCCTCTTTGGCCCGTTCTAACAGAAATTTATATCTTTTTTGTGCCGAATTTACCTGATATATGCAAGAATCAATTAAATCCGGGTCTGTTACATTTTCAAAAGACGAATATGCAGCGGCAAGAGCATTTTTGGTCTGCTCCAGTTCGGAAATCAGGTATTTTTCTTCATAAGTCATACAAGGCTTATCTTTTTTCATATTTCACTAATCCTTTCCATAATGTGAAAGTATTGTCAAAACACTATAAATATATTCAGAAATTACCCAAATTATGTAAAAAATATGTCATTTTCCACTTTTTTTAAAAAAAGCTAAAAAGCTATTGACTATGCTGAAAAAATGCGCTATCTTAGGCACTACACAAATCAACTTTGTGGTTCTGAATTCAGGATAATCTTTTTTCAAAACATTCGGAATTATCCCTTAAGCAATAACCGGTGGGAGGTGATGCTTATAATTAATTATTTTATAGGAATGATTGTCGGCAGTGCACTCGTATATGATCTGTTCTACCGAAAAATACCGAATTACCTGATATTAACAGGTTACGCAGGCCTTGGTCCATATATGTACATAAGGTTTGGGATTGATGGAATCATACAGTCGGCTGCCGCGGTCTGTGTGGTTGGTGTGACATTGATTTTCATATATATTCTTGGCGGACTCGGAGCCGGGGATGTGAAACTTATATGTCTTATATGTGGTTTTCTTGGGCTTAAACAGGCTGTTATATACACAATACTGGTGCTCTGCCTGGGTGCCTTTATCGGTCTTATCAAGATGTGTATGCGGCTTGCAAACAGAAACGGACGGACCGCATTTGGTGTTACGAAGATCAGATTTGGCATTCCGATAACTGTAGGATATTTTATCCTTATCTTTTCAAAAGGAGGAATTATTTGAGAGAAAAAATATGTTGTTTCCTCGATAACGATGAGCAGTATGTAATTATGCTGACAGAATATATTAATTCTCATCATGCGCTGATGTACAGGGCAATGGCATTTACATCAGGACAAGCGTTGTTGGAAGCAATGGATGGATACGATATTGAACTTATGGTCATTGCAGATGATCTGGCGGGGGAACCATTTATGGAGAACGTGAAATACAAGTCACTTATCATATTGTCGGATAATGCGGACAATGGATGTGTTGACAGATATCAGCCTGCTGATGATATTATCAGGGATCTGATTGCGCATATGAGCGGCTATGAGACGATTCTCAGGAGGGAAACGGACAAAACGGTCATGGTAAGCATTTATTCGCCTGCAACCAAATGTTTTAAGACGACCTCGGCTATTGCGGCGGCATTGGTGTGCGGGAGAAAAGGACATACTCTTTTTGTCAGTCTTGAACAGTTTTCCGGACTTGGAAATATATTTAGAAATGACCGTGGCGGTCTGTCTGAGGCTATTTATAATTACCGGGCCGGAGGGGATAATGCATACGGAAAAATTCTGTCATGCACCTCAAGCATGTCGGGGTTTGACTATCTTGCTCCGGTTAATTGCGCGGATGACATTGCTGATACAGATGATTCCGAGATAACGAAGATGTTTGCCATGCTGTCAGAGAAGGGAAATTATAAGTATATTGTCGCAGATGTTGGCTGCGTATTTAACAAGCCATGGAAGTTGCTTGAGAACAGCGACGTGATTCTTGTACCGGAACCGCTTGATTATATGGGCGGACGCAAGCTGGCTGATTTTGAAAAATATCTTATGATGAGTGGCAGAAACGGAGTGGCGGATCGTCTGGTAAAGGTAAAGATGCCTTATATCGACAGTATAGCCGGTTATGAGATAAGTATGGAAAATGCGTCAATTGATGAGATACAGAAAACAATAGGGAGGTGCCTGGATGGACAATCAGCTGATACGTATTAAAGATACGGTAATGGCGAGAATAGATCCCGGGAGGGATGTACCGGAAGAGGAAATCCGCCAGATAATTGATAATGTCCTGAGAGATTATTCCAGTGAATATATGCTTCCGGCCAAGAAGAAGTTAGAGTACAGAAAGATTCTGTTCAATGACATTAAGCGCCTGGACATATTACAGGAAATTATTGATGACGACAGCGTTACGGAGATTATGGTCAATGGCTGGAATAAGATTTTTATCGAACAGGATGGCGTAATCAGAAAATGGGACAAGAAATTCGACGAGCCGAAGAGACTTAATGACATTGTGCAGAGGATAGCGTCGTCAGCCAATAAGATAGTTAATGAGTCGGTTCCGATTGCGGATACCAAGCTTGCCGACGGCTCAAGGGTTAATATTGTAATGAATCCCGTAGCGATAGATGGGCCGATCATTACTATTCGTAAGTTCTATAATACACCGCTGTCAATGGAGAAGATGATAGAAATAGGTTCTGTGTCGGAAGAAGCGGCCGGATTTCTTGCATCGCTTGTAAAGGCCAGATATAACATTTTCATAAGCGGCGGAACGGGGTCGGGTAAAACTACATTTCTCAATGCGCTGTCTTCATACATACCTGGTGGAGAACGGGTCATCACAATAGAAGATTCTGCCGAGCTTAAGCTTATGAATATAGATAATCTCGTGCGTCTGGAGGCCCGGAATGCCAATGTTGAAGGCCGGAATGTAGTTACCATAAGAGACCTCATAAAATCCGCATTAAGAATGCGCCCGGACAGAATTATTGTTGGTGAGGTACGTGGAAGTGAGGCATTGGATATGCTTCAGGCAATGCAGACAGGACATGACGGTTCGTTGTCTACGGGACATGCCAATAATCCGGAGGATATGCTGCTCAGACTGGAGACAATGGTTCTTATGGGAATGGAAATACCGATTGCTGCGATAAGAGCACAGATATCTTCGGCAATAGATATAATCGTGCATCTCGGACGCCTGAGAGATAAGTCACGCCGGGTATTAAGCATAAGTGAGGTTATGGGAATATCGGATGGCAATATTGTGCTGAATAAAATATTCGAATTTAAAGAAGAAGGTGTGGATGATAAGAACAAAATTATCGGGGGACTTAAGCCTACGGGAAATCTTTTCACAAATACGAAAAAACTCGAGATGGCGGGTCTGGGTAGGGAGAGCTTTGGCTGAATATGCGTTAATTATGCCTGCAATAGGTTATCTATTCTATGATAAGCCGGCAGCCGGCCTTGTTATGATACCATATATACCCATTTATATCAGGCAGAGATGCCG
>OBKV01001887.1_pt1 | contig 12419 bp, 14 predicted proteins | sample 1517301 | NCBI WGS metagenome assembly OBKV01 (sample SAMN04571685, study PRJEB22368) | human gut metagenome | biome: human gut; material: stool | host: Homo sapiens | place: Luxembourg | collected 2012-06-29 | reverse complement strand
TGGTAAACTTGCTAATTATTTAAGAAAAAAATATAAGAAGAAACCATTACTAGTAGCGGGTGATATTTATAGACCAGCTGCCATTGATCAGTTAAAACAACTAGGTAAACAGTTAAATATTGAAGTATATGAAGAAGGTATAACTAATCCTGTTTCTTTATGTCAAAGAGCTTATAATTATGCTAAAGAAAATGGTTTTGATTATGTCTTAATTGATACTGCTGGACGTTTACAAATTGATGAACAGTTAATGGAAGAATTAAAGGAAGTAGAAGAGGCTATTAAACCACAAGAAACTTTATTAGTACTTGATTCGATGATGGGACAAGATGCTATTCATGTAATTGATGGTTTTAATGAAAAGTTAAACTTAACTGGTGTTATCTTAACTAAGTTAGATGGTGATACTAGAGGAGGAGTTGCTCTTTCTGTTCGTCATTTAACTAATCTTCCTATTAAGTTTATTGGTACTAGTGAGAAGTTAGATGGTTTATCTAGTTTTGATCCAGAAAGAATGGCTGGTAGAATTCTAGATATGGGTGATATTATCTCTTTAGTTGAACAAGCAGAAGAAGCAATTGATGAGAAAGCAGCTACTAAGGCAGCTAAAAGATTACAACAAGGTAAGTTTGATTTAGAGGACTTTTTAACTTCCATGAAACAAATAAAGAAATTAGGACCACTTGAGAATTTAATCAAGTTAATACCAGGTGCTAAAAAGATGGGACTTTCTAATATCCAAATACCTGAAAAGCAACTTGCTCATGTAGAAGCGATTATTCTTTCTATGACTAAAGAAGAAAGACGTGATCCTAGAATTATTAAAGCTAGTAGAAAGACAAGAATAGCTAAAGGTAGTGGTAGATCTGTTCAAGAGGTAAATCAACTACTTATTCAATTTGAACAAATGAAAAAGATGATGAAAGGCTTTAAGAAAGATAATATGCAATTACCTTTCTAAAGTTTAGGTATACTAATCCTTTTATCATCTTTATGATAAATATAGTCAAGATCAATTAATTTGATCTTTTTCTTTTGATAACTTTTACTTTGAGTAATATCAATTACTTTGTGATTACCATCTACATCTTTAAATCCTTGGTAATTCATCTCATTAGTAAATAAAGCGAAATTAGATTCAAAGTTATTATCACCAATTACTAAACTAGCTCTTTCCAAGTCTTTTTTTATATCAGTGATATCAGCTTTAGTTAGTTTAATAGCTTCTCCTTTAGGACTTATCTCAATATATAAATTATTCTTTTCTAATGGGAATTTCTTTTGAACAATTAAATCATTAAAACGGTAGAAAGTAGGAAAGTCAAAAGTAGCTTTTTTATCACCGATTTTTAATACTTTATCTGCAAAAAAGAAAGTAAAGTTAGATGAACCTGATCCTTTATATTCTAGATTAGTAAAATCAAAGTTACTGTCTAGTTTTTCAAAGTAAGGATATAGATTATTTTTCATTATTTTATACATTATCTTAGATTTAAAATATAATTGTAGGGGAGCATTCTTTTCTTTCATCTTTTTATCTAATAAATATAGTAAAGGATAATTATCAGTTAGATATTTTTCTACTTCTATATATTTTTTTGCTAAATAGTTAATAACTTTTGCATATTCATCTTCGGATAGATTAAAGTCATCAATATTATCTAACATATTAAAGATAGTTTCTAAGTCTTTTATTTGTTTAATTTCTTCTAACATAGTTATCCCCTCTTTTTTTATTAGGACATATTATAGCACTTTTCTTAGGCAAAATAAAGATGCTTTAATGGTGTAATGTCATACTCTATATTAGAGGAGGAAATATAATGTTATATAATAATCAAGATTTTGATATGAATCAATCTGCTAGTATTGTAGGGGATGGAAATATAATTGATCAAGATATGGATATTGATGTTAATATTAATGGTATGGGAATGAATCAGGGTGGTTATATGCAAGGAATTACCCAAAGTCCTATTATCGAACCTATGCAAGAAAGACAAGTTAATAGAACTATAATTCATCAAGTTCCCCATGTTTGTCCTATTAGAACCAGAATAATTAATCATCACATTTATAAACATACTTATTGTCCAGAATATTCTTGTTGTGAAGAGAATGTAGTAAGTAATATCAATCAAGGCTCTTGTTGTAATTTTCACTAAGATGAGGTTGTCTCATCTTTTTCTTTAGGATATAGTTAATATGTGCTATTATGTAGGTAGAGGTGGTAGTTATGAAAGTATTGACAATAAAAGAGCCATGGGCTTCTTTAATTATCAATGGCTATAAGATGTATGAATTTAGAAGTTGGAAGACTAAATATCGGGGTAAAATTTTAATTCATGCTGGGATGACTTTAGAAAAAGATATGGCTGAAAGATTTAGCTCTTATAATCTTAATTATTATAAAGGAGAAATTATTGGAGAAGCGACATTAGTAGATTGTATTTTAGTAGATGAAGAGTTTAACAAAAAATTACGTGATACTAATCCTCTTATTTATGGAAAAAGTAATCATGTTGAGACTTATGCCTGGAAACTAGAAAATATATGTAAGTATTACCAACCTATAAAAGTTAAGGGAAAACTTGGTCTTTGGAATTATGAAAAGTAGGGGATAATATGAGAGATGAATATCAAAAGATTAAAACACCAAATGAGTTATTAATGTTTATGGATAAGATTAATTATGGATATCTATCTAAGCGTAGTAAAGTATATTTAAATAATGATGGTGATTGGTATTTAGAGTATATATTAGAAAGTACTAGGGATATTTTAACTACTATGACAGGTAATTGTTTTGATCAAACAGAACTGGAAAGGGATTGGTTTACTAAGAATAATTATTATGTGGAAACATATTTTGAAATGGTTAATCTGAATTATAAAAATGTTTATCCAACACATTCTTTTTTAATATATAAAAACAATGGTAACTGGTATTTATTTGAACATGCTGATTATGAAAATAAAGGTATATATGAATTTACTAGCAAAGAAGAGTTATTAATATTTCAAATGAATAATTATATTTCTTACTTAAAAACTTTTAATATTAGTGATTTGGAATTATCTAAAGTTATACTTAGAAAGTTTGAAAGACCAAAGAAGCATATAGATGCTAGAGAATATCTAGATTATGTTGTTAATAGTGAGATAGTGAATATATAAACAAAAAAAGTCTTGAAACTCAAGACTTTTAAAATTCTAACTGGTCGGGAAGACAGGATTTGAACCTGCAACAGCTTGGTCCCAAACCAAGTGCTCTACCAAGTTGAACTACTTCCCGAAGTGGTGCGCTCGAAGGGATTCGAACCCCTGACCTTTTGGTTCGTAGCCAAACGCTCTATCCAACTGAGCTACGAGCGCATGCTTTCCCATTCGAAAGACAAGTCTATCTTAGCACATTAATAAACCCCAGTCAAGCATTTTTTTACAATTTAAAGGTAGTTTCATTAATAAATGTATATTCACTATGACATTTTAACTGTCTTACTAACTTAAATAAAGCCATATCTCGCATTTTACACTCTAACATAATATCAACATCTTCATCAACTTTTTTTAATAAATCAAGAAATTTAATAAACTCTTTTTCATCAATATAATTATGATGACTTCTCTTATCTTTTCTACTTTTGGGAGAAGAAAAGTGTATCTTAGCTTTTAACTTCGTATCCTTCCAAGTAGATAAAATATCTTTTAAATCACTAGTTGTTAATTTCTTTTTATTATTACATTTATAATGATGATAATCTAAAACCATAGGAATATTTAATTTTTTACAAATAGCTAGAGTATCTTCAAAAGTAAATAGTTTATCATCATTTTCTAAAATGATAATATCTTTTAAATAATCAGGTAACTTTTTAAAATTAGTAATAAATCTTTTAACACTTTCTTCTTTATTATCCTTACCACTCCCAACATGAATAATTGCTTTACCATTTATTCCTAGTAATTTAAAAAGATTATAATGGTATTCAATTTGTTTTATAGATATTTCTACAACTTTTTCATTAACACTATTTAAAACACAATACTGATCTAAATGAGTATCAACTCGCATTCTATACCTCTTTATCTTTTTTCCTATATCATTAAACTTTTCACTAAAAGGTAATAAATAATCAAAGTTAACTTTATCATGAGTAGCTAGAGGAATAATATTAGGAGACATTCTATAGAAATATACTTCATTTATATGATTATAGTTAATAACATTATCAAAGATATATAAATTTCTATTAATAATTTCTCTTAACCTTCTATTACTATCTTCAGAAGTTAGACTAGAGTAAGTCTTATAAGTCATAGTATGAGAGTAAGTAATATTATCTAAAGATAAGGGACTTGCTACATAACCTAGATGGATTTTCATGTCAATCACCATTATTAGTATTTCAAAATCTAGAAAGTATTATTCTATAAAATTAAAAACAACATATATTTTAATAGGTGATTATTTTGAAAAATGAAATAAATATTGCTTTTCCCCAAGTACCATATGAGAATTTAAAAGAAAAACTAACTGCGTTTATTAAAAATGAAGTAGATAATTTTTTAGACTTTGCTAAAGAAAAATATCAAATAGAACTTCCTTGTAATTTAACTATTACTTATGAGTATTATAGATATAATAGTTATGATAGTTATGTATTTTATATATCTAGTTTTGTCTTTGGAGCTCATCCTGATAATAGAATAATATCTTTTACTTATGATACTATTAATAATAAGATTATTACTATGGCTGATTTAATAGATAAAGATCCATTCCTTTTAAATTATTTATCAAAAGAAACTAGAAGTAAACTTTTAAACAATAAACGTATTGTTGATAGAAATATGCTGTTAGAAGGGACTAAACCAGTTATAGATAATTATCAAGTGTTTGCTTTTACTCCTAGAGGAATTATTCTTTTCTTTCAAGAATATCAAATAGCTCCTTATTCATCAGGTAGCTTTAAGGTGTTAATTCCTTACCGAAATAGTGATTTCTTAGATAGAAGAATATTTTCTGCTTATTAATAAACATTAGTTGACACAATAATTATTTAAAGCTATTTAATTATTAAATCTTAAGTAGTATACTAATGATATGGAGGTGTAGTAATGATTAGAAATTATTTAAAGAATTTTGAAAAGTATTCTATTTTGATATCTAGCTTGTTAATTATTTTAGGAATATTCTTATTAGTTAGTCCTATGAAGTCATTAGAAGTAGCAGTTATATTTTTTGCTGCTATTATGATGGTTAATGGTATTAGTAGTTTTATTTCTTACTTTATGTTACCTAATGAAGAAAGACTATTTAGTCTTGATTTAGTAACAGGAATAGTAACAACATTAACTGGTAGTCTTATCTATCTTTATAGAATGGATTTAATTAATGTTTTTCCAGTGATTTTAGGTATATGGATAATAGTTAGTAATTTAATAAAGATGCAGTTATCTATTAATCTAAGTGCTATTGCAGGTAGTAATTGGTTCTTATTACTAATCACTCAAATATTAATGATTATTCTAGGAGTAGTATTGATTACTAATCCATTTAGTTCATTAATAGCCTTAACCACTCTTGCTGGATCTTTCTTGATAATAGCAGAAGTAGCTAGTCTAATAGAAAGTATTTATATTCTAGTAAAATTAAGGAATCTTTAGGATTCTTTTTATATGGATTTAAGTGATGTAATATTTAAAACTTTTAATATTATTTTTTAGTAACCTGTGTTATAATACAGGCAAGAAGTGAGGATATATGAATAAAGAGAAGATTAAAAATATAATTATTATCGTTTTAATATGTTTGTTAGTTTTAGTAACAACTCTATTTATTATTTCTAAGAAAGATGAAAATAAAAGTAATGAGGTAACTGTTACTGTAGAAGCAGTAGGAAAGAAATATTTACTAGGTAGTAGTAAAAACAAAGATTATTTAATTACTAATTATAAAGGTGACTATAAGGAAAAAGATAAGATTAAGTTTACTTATAAAAATAAAGATAAGAAAGAAAAAGATGGATTAACTAATATTAAAGTAAGTGATGAAGACTTAATAGTTGATTATAAAGCTAAGGAAGAAGAAAAAACAGTAGAGAAAAGTGAATCTAGTAATGATTATCAATCTACTGATAATAGTAGTACTATAACTACTAATAATAATCAAGTAAATAGTTCTAGTACTGATACAAATATTGATGATGAAGTAGTAACTTATGTTAATACGCTGAAAGATGATAGTGCTACTAGTAGTTTAAAAACTAACTTTGTTACTTTGGTTGATTTTATCTTTTATGATGGTACTATTAAAGGACATACTTTTAAAGAATTAACTAATGAAGCTAAATTGAAAGTACTAGAAGCAATGCTTTATCTAGACTCAAAGGTGGAAAAATACTTTCCTAATTATAAAGAAGAAATTAGTAATAAAACAGGTAGGGCATATACTACTGTTAAAGATAAAGTAGTTAGTAGCTATTTAAATATTACATCAGCTATTTGTAGTAAAGATAGTTCTATTTGTGATAGTGCTAAGGAAGACTTTCAAAATTTAAAGAAGAACTTCGGACTTACTTGGTCAGTAATAAAAGAAGTAGCAGGTGACTCTAAAGAAAGTATTAAAAACTGGTATGAAATTTGGAGTGGTAAGAAGTAGAAAAATGTTCATTTTTAAATAATTATATGCTATCCTTATAATAGGAGAGGTGAATATGGAAAATATAAAAAAATTGTTTATTTTACTTATAATTAGTAGTTTTCTAATCTTACCTAATGTTTATGCTGAAGATAGTAACTATCTAAATATAAGTAATAATACTGTTAAGACAGTAAATCATAGTATGTTTACAGCCGGTGATGATGTTTCTACTAATAATATGGTTAAAGGAATTGATTTTACGGCTGGTAATAATCTAAACATAAATGGTAGTTCTGAATATGGAATGTTTGCTGGTAATAGTATTAACTTTAAAGGTATGGTTACTAGAGATTTATTTGTTGCAGGTAATCAAATAGTAATTGATAGTAGTGCTAATATAGCAAGGGATTTATATGTAGCAGGTAATACTATAACGATATCAGCAGACATTAAAGGAAATATCTTTTTAGCAGCTAGTGAGGTTATCATTGATTCTAAAGAAATAAGTGGTGATGTCACTCTAAATAGTGGTAAGTTAACAATATCTGATAATACTAAGATAAATGGTACCTTAAAATATAATGATAATATAGATTATTCTAATACTAATGCTAGCATTAAAGAGATAAAAACATATCATGTTGATGAAAAGAGTAAGGATGAGGTTATACCATCAATTAGTAGTATTCTATTAGGAATAGTAACTAGTTTCTTAGTAGCTTTAGCAATATATTTACTATTACCAGCTAGCTATAAGGTACTTGATGAAGTTAAGAAAGATAAAGTATTTAAAACTTTTGGAAATGGTTTTCTTTTCTTGATAGCAGTACCGGTTATTTCTGTAATATTAATGATTAGTACTGTTTGTATGCCACTTGCTATTATAGCTTTAATCTTATATGGAATAATTATTTATCTATCAAGTATTATTTCATCAGTTTATTTTGGTAGATTAATAGGTAATAAAATCTTAAAATTAAATAATATTTATTTACAAATATTAATTGGTGTAGTAATTACTAGACTAATAAGGTTAATTCCTATCATTGGTGGATTATATAGTTTTGTAATTGTTATCTTGGGAGTAGGTTTAGTTTACAATATGATGGTGAAACTTCATAAAGAAGCACTTGACTAATACCTATTAAAAGGTTACACTTATACTGTTAATAAGGGAGTAGTTGGCATGTTAGAATCTAGCATGTAATAAAGTCAACATCATGATTTTTATCTGGCTTTATTATAGACAATGAGACTTGTTTGCAAGATATAGAAAGCAGACTAAGTCTCTTTTTATATCAGAAAAGAAAGGAGTAGAAGATGATATTTTTAGAAATTTTATTATTAGTTATAGGATTTGTTTTATTAGTTAAAGGAGCAGATGCTTTTGTAGATGGATGTAGTAATGTTGCTAAAGCTCTTGGTATACCTAGTCTTATCATTGGTTTAACAATTGTAGCTTTTGGTACTAGTGCACCGGAGTTGGCTGTTAGTTTAATTGCTTCATTTAAAGGAAATAGTGCTATATCAGTTGGTAATGTAGTAGGTTCTAATATTTGTAATATGTTATTGGTACTTGGTGCTACTAGTTTATTTGCTACTTTAAATTGTAAAAGAAAGCTAGTTACAAGAGACTTTGTTTACTTATTCCTATCTTATGTTGCTTTATTTATAATAAGTGTAGGTACTTATATAGAAAGTGGTAAAGTTGGAGCGATTAATAGAGTAAATGGTTTATTACTTGTTTGTTTTCTAGGAATTTATATGTATTCTTTACTAGGTGATGCTAAAGGTAATATGAAAAAAGAAGAAAACTCTAGAGAAAAAGTGACTTTCAAGGAAATACTATTTATTATCATAGGACTAATTGCAATAGTAGGTGGTGGGGAGTTAGTTGTTAATAGTGCTACTGCTATTGCTAAAATAATTGGTATAAGTGATAGTGTTATTGCTCTTACAGTAGTAGCTGTTGGAACATCACTTCCAGAATTAGTAACTAGTATCGTAGCTGCTAAAAAAGGTGAGGATGATATTGCTATTGGAAATGTAATTGGTTCTAATATCTTTAATATTCTTATGATTTTAGGCTCTTCTTCAATAGTTAATCCATTAACAATAAGTTATAATTCTTTGATTGATATGATAGTAATGGTTATAGCAGGTATCTTAGTATATGGATTTGTTTTAAAGGACCAAAAGATTACTAAAACTAGAGGAATATTTATGTTGATATTATACTTTTCCTATGTAGGTTATTTATTAGTTAGATAATGGTTGTGATAAACCATTATCTTTTTTGTCTTGGTTGAAAAAAATTAATTGTATAACATTGAAATTATAGATGGGTATTGTAAGTAATTAGAATTTTATATGGTCTTTTCAGGAAAAAATTTAATTTACTGTTTATCATAATTATGGGAGGAATGTAATTATGAATTATGAAATTGATGGATATCAAAATGAAAACGAATTTGTTATGAGCTTAAATAGAAAGAAATTTTCTTCTTTATTACCTAATTTTCAGGATTTACTTCTTAATCTTTATGGAAATCTTGATAATGACAATGTGGTTTACTGTAGAAAGGATTATGAAAAGAAAAAGTTTGATATTGAGATAATTGTAAATGGCATTATTAAGAGAATTAGTATCAAAAAAGGTATTAATAATTCAGTCCATGTCGAAGGAATCTCTAGCTTTATTCATTTTCTAATTGATTCAAATGTATCTAGAGAAGCTGTTATAGAATATTTACGTTATCATTATGCCGATGGAACGCAAAATGGTAGGGGAATTAACAGAATAAGTGGTCATGAGTATAAAGAACAACATCAATCTAAAATAGATTATATTAATGACCAAATTAATAATCCATATGTTTTAAGAAGAGCTATCAATAGATTTGTTCTACAAGGTAAAAATTCAGCTATTAAAGTAGATGGTATTATTTATGGTACAGTTAATGATTTTCTATTTATTTCTAGTGATGATGTTATGAATATCTTGAGGTCAAAACAAAATATTTACTCAACTGTGGTACATTTTGGAAACTTATTTTGTCAGCCGATGACTAGAAATCTAAATTATAATCCGAAATATGAGAAAAAAAGATTCTGTGTACAAATTAAATGGTATAGTATATTTGATGATATTATGGAAATTAAAAATAAAAATATATTAGATAATATAGAAAATATTCCTAGATAAATTTATACTAACGTCGTTATTATATAACTGTTTATCAGTGAACTTCCAAGCTAACTACGGGAGGTTAAACACAAAAAAAACCAATTCATTACTGAATCAGTTGTTATTTTAAATGGAGCGATAACAAAGGTTATTCAAAACTACTAATAGTAAAAGTTTATAAACAACTAATCTATACAAGTATAATAACATACTTTTTAGATTTTTGAACAAAAAAGTTCAAGAAGATCACGATAATAAGAAAATCAAAAATAAAAACTGATTATCTTGTAGAAAAAATAGTGTCAATTTTTTTGGCTTGAAACTATTGAAAAAACAACACTTTTAGTATATAATAACCATCACATTTAAGGTGATACTTTGTATTAAATGACTAAAAAAGAAAAAATTATTGATTTTTACATATAAGAAGTAATAACTTCTTTATTAAAAAATGAAGTTAACAGAAATAGATGAATTACATAATTTTGTACAATTATTATGGAAAGGGTGATTGATGTGATGTATAAAATAGAATTTAATGATGAAATGACAATAGAGGGTATTATTGAAAGCTTTAAAAATTTGGAAGATGCAGAAATCGAATCATATATAGAAATAGATGGTGTAAAAATACTTTGGAAAGATAAAGATAGAGATAATAAAATAAAAAAAGTATTACAAAAACATAAAATGAAAAGAGAACAAGATAATTGCATAAATAAAATAGATAATTCAATTAATCTTGTAGATACAGAAGTAAAAGAAAATGATGATATGAAAAGAGTTTTTGATAGAAGGCAAGACTTATACTATTTGTCACAAAATAAATTATTTTTGTTTGAACTTGGTACAGTAATCAAATATACTCAATCAGAATATATTGACGAAATGATTGAATTCTATGTATCTATTTATGGAGTTAGATCGAACAATATAAAAGGAATTGAATTGTCAAGAGATTTAAATTATATGTCTGAACTTATATTAATACTAAATTACAATTGCACAGATGTTGAAAAGAGATTTAAAATACAAGAAATTATTAATAGAATTTCTGACAATGAAGATGAAAAATATAAATTTGCTATTTCAGTTGGAAGAATTGAAAAATATATAATAGATGGTAAAAAAATAAGAAAGTTATTATTTTTAGATATATTAAATGACAAATTATCAGTAGTAAATGATGAATTAAATAAAAAATTAAATAAAAAGTTATTTTAGTTTGAATATTAAAGTACATTGATTCTGCTTTCTTTGTCGTGAATAAAGTGTTTCTTTCATCTTACTAATCTAAACCATATGTGAATCATTATTACATAGTGTTGAAACTCGAGACCGTTATTCCGAAATACATAAAGTTCAAAATAATTTAATTACGAGATTAGTAGCAATGCTATTCTTTTTTTATACCCTATTTTAAAGGAGATGATGTAATTCCTTATTATTTAATTATAAATATTTAGCATATCAAAAAAGATGATAATGAAATTATCTCTCAAAATCATCTTTTTCTTTATTTAATTTTAAATCTTTAATATCATCATCTAAAACATTATCTTCATACATATCATTAACTACATCAATATATTTATCAGATTTAGATAAAATATAATTATCTTTATTTAATTTAGAAGATTTTAGTTTATCAATTTTATCTTTTATATCTTTAGAATTTTGTTTTAGTTCTAGAGATTTTTTATTTGCTTTCTCTAAATTTTTATTATTCTTTTCAAGTTGCTTTTTTAGTGCAATATAGTTATCCATATCAGATACATGAATATCCATATTTCTTCCTTTTTGTTTTTTCTTTAAAGTTGAATCTAAATTATACTCTTGGTTAAATTCTTCAATACATAAAGTTCTCATTTTATTTTGTAATATAATTAAAGATTCTTTTGTAAATACATCTGATTTACCAACTTGTTTTCCATACCATTTTTGTTTTTATATTTTATTGGAACACCTACGATATGCATATGTTGACTTGTTTCATCATAATGAATAATAGCACTAGCTACTTTAAAATTAGGAACTAATAATTCTAAATCATTTATACTTCAGACATTTTACTTTTAAATTCAATATCTTTTGTATCCCAATATTCTTTATCTCCAAGTTCAATAATAATCTCACATGCTAGATCTTTTTTTTCATTATTAGAAACATTATCAAAATAATCATCTATCATACGACTTGGTCTAGATTGTTTAGAATTATATTCAAGTCTAGCATTTTCAAATTCATCTAAATAAAGTTGTTTAACATCTTCTAGCGGTGAAGAAGTACCTCTAATTATTTCAATTAGTTCTTGTTCATTATCTCTATAATTATGTTTATCTACTTTTGATAGTTGTCTTACGTTTTGAATAGCATTATTTGGTAGTGAAGTTGTTTTACTTAAATTATTTTTTCTATTTTGTTTAGATATATTTTTTCTGTTTTTATCACTACCTAAATGCAGAGAATAAGCAAGTTCAGCCATAGATTTTCTCCGTTCAGAATGCACCAAATTGGTGCTTATTTTGTTTATCCAAAATTTCTAACCCCCTAGGAATTTTGTACGTTCCATACAAAATATCCAGT
>OBKV01001886.1_pt1 | contig 12419 bp, 10 predicted proteins | sample 1517301 | NCBI WGS metagenome assembly OBKV01 (sample SAMN04571685, study PRJEB22368) | human gut metagenome | biome: human gut; material: stool | host: Homo sapiens | place: Luxembourg | collected 2012-06-29 | reverse complement strand
GGTCCTGGAAGAAACGATATCATCTACAGAAACGCAAAGTAATTTTGACCTGATTCACAGGAAAATCAAATAACAGAAAAATAACAGGGACACTTTCCGGTAAGAGATTATTGGGGAGTGTCTCTTTTGTTATTGTAAATGGATTTCTATTTGTGGTGTGAGGAGATTGTGGAATAAGATTATATTTGTTATGATTATTGTAAAGTTGTATTAACTGGTGAACTAGAAGAGGAATCTATCGGATTTCCACAAAAGTTCTGATGGATGAAAGATAAACTTATTTAATCTTGGTTTGACATTATCGGTAGTGTTTCGAAGAGTATTTAAACATGGATTACTTGATGCGGCCTATCATAATATATTTGATTATGATGAATTTATTGACTATGTAGTAGTTTTGAATAGGGTATAGAACTGATTGCAGATATGAAATGGGGAAAATTACTTGTATGAAAAATAAATTATTTGTTATAGGTAATGGATTTGATCTGGCACATGGGCTTCCGACTAAATTTGATCCGGATTTTAAGAATATAGCCAGAAGATATGAACAGGATAATTTTTGGAATTTATACCAATCTCGTGAGGATGATATTTGGTCAGATTTTGAAAATTTACTGGGATATCCGGATTTTAATGCTATCGAAGAAATTTTCTATGGTTATGAACCAGATTATTTATCAGAAAGAGAAAGAGATAGAGATGCGATTATTTATCAGGTGGAACTGAATGGAAAATTACAGGATGCATTATATGTGTTTGCAGATAATGCGGAAAGAGCCTTAAGTAATATACAAAGTAATGTTCTTGTTAGGCAAATTCTTGATCCAGATGGATATTATCTTACTTTTAATTATACGCATACACTTGAATACATATATGAAATTCCAGGGGAACAAGTTTTACATATTCATGGGGAAGTTGGAGAAAATAATCTAAAATTAGGATATCCAAAAGGAAAATTTTTACCTGAAAAATACAGTTATGATATAAGAGGAAAAGGAAGAGGTTGTTATAGTGAAATAGAAATAGAAGATTATATTGTGAATATAGAAGATTATTACATTAGAACAGCGTACGAAGATTTGCTTGAGAAATGCAAATCATTTTATAAAGATATCAGACTTGATTTATTAGACGAATTTCTGGACGAGAAACGAAATATAGATGAGATTATTGTTTATGGGCATTCTTGTGCAATTGATTTTGAATATTTTGGTGATATAAGAGAAAGATATCCAGCTGCATATTGGAGGTTTTATGTAAGAGGCGAAGAACAGAAAAGCAATGTCAATTATCTAATAACAAAATATGGTATTAATAATTTAAAAATTATTAATATATGAAATTGATGAATATCAAAAAGTTTCAGTGACAATGTTAAATTCTAAACTAAACCAAAAGGATGTATTGATTAATGGTGTAATTGGATTGTATAGTTAGTCAAGAAAAACTAATGATATAGTGAAAAATGGATGGTTCATGAAACTGATTTGGATAAAGAACATTAAGCAAATTAGCTTGGAGATTTTTCCAAAGAATATTGATATGTTAAAGAAACAATATTCAGACGGATATGAGATAAAAAATTTAGTAGAATTAAATGGAGATAAATTGGTATTTGGAGGAATGATAATGGTACTTGAAACAGCGCGGTTACTATTAAGGAAATATACTTTGGCAGATTTTGACGTACTGTTTGAAATCCTGTCCGATGCAGAAACCATGCAGCATTACCCTAAACCTTATGATGAAGAGATGACAAAGCACTGGATTGAATGGAATATTCAGAATTATCAAAAATATGGCTTTGGTATATGGGCTGTGATCTTAAAGGAAACCGGCAAATTTATTGGCGATTGTGGGATGACCATTCAAAGTATCGATGGAGAATTGCTTCCTGAAATTGGATATCACATTAATAAAAGATATTGGAGAAAAGGGTTTGGGAGCGAAGCTGCAAGAGCGGTTAGGGACTGGGCATTTGAAAATACGGAATATAATTGTTTGTACTCCTATATGAAATATACAAATGTTGGATCATATTCTACAGCAATTGCAAATGGAATGAAAAAGGTAAAGGAATATCCCGATGCAAAGAATGAGACTTCATACGCGTATGCTATAACACGAGAAGAATGGAGCAAACTTAACCGATAAATTCCAGTTTGTCTGATTCACGCACAATTTAATAACAAATTTACATAGCACTTTAGCCAAATGGTTAAGGTGCTATTTTTTTACCACAAAAGGAGGAACGAAATGTCATATAAATTAGTAATTGCTGAGAAGCCTTCGGTGGCACAGTCCATTGCAAAGGTAATCGGTGCAGATAAGAGAGAGGACGGCTATCTGGTGGGCAATGGTTATATTGTCAGCTGGTGTGTGGGACATCTGGTGGAGCTTTCATCACCGGAGTTTTATGATGAGAAATATGAAAAGTGGAGATATGAGGATCTTCCAATCCTGCCATCAGAATGGAATTACCAGATTGCAGAAGCAACCCGAAAGCAGTTCGGAATTCTGAAAAAACTGATGGAAAGAGAGGATGTAACCGGATTAGTGGAAGCCACTGATGCCGGACGAGAGGGAGAGCTGATCTTCCGGCTTGTATATGATCAGGCAAAATGCAAAAAGCCATTCGAGCGTTTATGGATTTCTTCAATGGAAGACCAGGCGATTTCGGATGGCTTTTCTAATTTGAAAAATGGCAGGGAATATGATGATCTCTACCGGGCGGCACTATGCAGGGAGCGAGCGGACTGGATTGTGGGAATGAATGCAACCAGGTTATTTTCAACTCTGTATGGACAGACACTGAATGTTGGAAGAGTCATGACACCAACGCTTGCCATGATTGTACAGAGAGAGGCAGAGATTGATGGATTTAAGCCGGAACCAATTTACAGACTGTCCATCAGCTGCGGAGGCATTACGGCATTATCAGATCGTTTCGAGAAGAAACAGGATGCAGAGAATATCCTGAATGTGCTGAAAGAACAGAAGACCGCACAGGTGACAAAGATTGATCCGGCAGATAAGCAGGAGAAGGCACCACAGCTCTACAGCCTTACAGCGTTGCAGAGGGATGCCAACCGTTTTCTGGGATTTACGGCACAGCAGACACTTGATTATACACAGAGCCTTTATGAGAAGAAGCTGGTAACCTATCCGAGAACAGACAGCCGTTTTCTCACGGAAGATATGGAAAACATAATTCCTGATCTGGCAGGAAAGATGGCTGCAAAATTTGGATATACCAGAAAAATGGCGGTTCATCCGAAACAGGTAATCAACAACAGCAAGGTCAGTGATCACCATGCAATCATTCCTACGGTCAATGTGGCAGATGCAGAGTTTGGTAAACTGCCATCCGGGGAGCAGAAGGTATTGAGCCTGATTACAGCCAGACTGTTATCGGCTCTGGGAGATCCGGCAGTGAGAAATGAAGTGGATGTGGAATTTACCTGTGTAGATACAGTATTCAGGGCAAAGGCAAAGAACATCAGGGAAAAGGGATGGAGAGAGATTCAGGAATGGATCATGGGAGGCAGTGCAGAGAGCACAGATTCTGAAAATGACAGGAAAGAAAAAAGTGAGAATGCTGATATGCTGGCCTGCATTGCAACTCTGATCAACGGAAAGTCTTATCCATTACAGAATCCTAAGATGGAGAAAGGAAAGACCACACCTAAGAAACATTTTACAGAGGACAGTTTATTGTCTGCAATGGAGAGAGCCGGAGCGGATGAGATGCCGGATGAAGTGGAGAGGAAAGGAATCGGAACCTCCGCAACCAGGGCAGCGACGATTGAGAAACTGGTTCGTATCGGATTTGTGGAACGTAAGGGAAACAAAAAGACAAAGTATCTTCTTCCGACACATAAGGGAGTTGCACTGATCACGGTCATGCCGGAGCAGATCCAGTCCCCATCCATGACAGCGGAATGGGAGCAGAAACTTCTGGATGTGGAGAAGGGAGCATTCCAGGATGCAGAGTTTATGAACGAAATCGAAGGGATGATCACGGAACTGGTCAGAACTTATAAGATCATTGAAGATGCAGAAGTGCTCATGCATCCGGTACTGGAAGAAATCGGAACCTGTCCTTGCTGTGGCAGGCATGTAGTCGAGAGGCAGAAAGGATATTCCTGTGAGAACAGGCAGTGTAACTTTGTGCTGTGGAAGCAGAATCGATTCTTTGAGGCTCTTGGCAAAAAGATGACAAAGCCTATAGCTGTAAAACTTCTTTCTGATGGAAAAGTGGCACTGAAAGGCTGTAAGTCAAAGAAGACCGGAAAGACCTATGATACAACGGTCATCATGACAGTGGATGAGAACCAGAGAGCAGTATTTGAACTGAATTTTGAGAAGGGAGCAGACAAATATGGAAAAAGCAAAAACAAGAAAGATTAAAAAGTGGGATGAAGTACACGGAGAGCATGAGGTGGAAGTATCGGATAATACCGGAGGATGTGAGCCGGAAGAGATGGCTGGAGCCAGCCCTTCCATCAGCAGAAATCCGATGAGGAGCATCGAGGATATGGTGGAGCAGAACGACAACAGCTTTGACGGTGTGATCAATAATGTGAAAGTGGAACCGGCAGCAGGCACTTTGGAAATCGTACCGGATGATAAAAAATCAGTGTTGGAGAAACTAAAGGAACAGAGTAAGCAGGTGCTGCCTCCTGCGCCTGTTTCTGATAGAAAGCCGGTTCCGGGATGTTGTTTTGAAAGAGAGTTCCAGGGATGGTAGAAAGATCAAAACGAATTGAGCTGAGAGTGACAGCAGATGAACTCAGGCAGATTCATGAGCGTATGCAAGAGGCTGGTATTTCCAGTCTCACTGCATATATGATCCGGATGGCACTTCATGGATATGTCATTGTGATGGATCTTTCTGACTTAAAAGAAGTCCTTCGCCTTTTACAGATATCTGGCAATAATCTGAATCAGTATGCAAAGAAAGCGAATGAGACAGGCAGCATTTATCATGAGGATATCGAAGAATTGAGAACAAATCAGAAAGAGATTTTGCAGGAAATGAGAAAAGTGCTGGACAGACTGACAGCAATTATGTAAGGCAGGTGAGAAGATGGCGGCAACAAAACTGATAGCAATGCACCAGAATAAAGGCCGGAGTGTGATGCAGTGTTTGAAGGATAGGACCGATTATGCCATGAATGGAGAAAAAACGGATGAGGGAAAATATATCTCATCTTATCATTGCAATCCGGAGCTGGTCGATCTGGAATTTGCTCAGGCAAAAAAGGAATATCTGCATAAGACATGGCGACAGCCTAAGGGAGATGTGATTGCATATCAGATCCGCCAGTCCTTCAAACCGGGAGAAATCACACCGGAGGAAGCAAACGAAGTCGGATATGAAACAGGCATGAGATTCACAAAAGGAAAGCACGCATTTATTGTGGCAACTCATGTGGACCGGGCGCATATTCATAATCACATCATTTTCAATTCCACCAATCTGGAATGTGACCGGAAGTTCCGGGATTTCTGGTTTTCCGGAATAGCATTGCAGAGACTCAGCGACATTATCTGTCTGGAGCATGGGCTTTCTGTCATTCCAAAGGTAAAGCCGAGTGAGAGGCAGCGGAGAACAAAGTACCCGGAACGTGTGAGCATGAGGGATGTTATCCGGGAAGATATTCTGAAATGCCTGGATCAGAAACCGGCAGATTTTGAAGAACTTCTGAAACTTTTACAGGCAGAAGGATATGAAATCAAGAGTGGAAAGCATACCGCAGTCTGTGGAAAAGAGCAGAAACGTTTCATCCGGTTCCGCTCACTTGGAGAGGATTTTACAGAAGAAAATCTGAAAAAAGTGATTGCCGGAGAGAAAGAGCTTCCCGAACGAAATGAAAAAGTGCCAGAACGGAAAGAAGCAAAACCGGAAAAGCGTAAGTTTGATCTGGTAGTTGATATTCAGGAAAAAATGGCACAGGGAAAGAACGGAGGATATGTCCGGTGGGCGAAAAAATATAATGTGAAACAGTTTGCGGAATCTATTCTGTTTTTACAGCAGCATGATATTCACGATAAGGAAACGCTGGATGCATTGGTGGACGGGAGCTCTGCAAAATACCATGAGCTTATGAAAACCATCAAAGATGCAGAGGAGAAGATGGCAGCAAATAAAGTGATCAAGACTCACATTATCAATTATGCCAAGACCAGGGAAACATATATTGCCTACCGAAAATCAGGATACAGTAAGAAATTTTACGAGGCACACCGGGATGAGATTACTCTTCATAAGGCAGCAAAGGAAGCATTTTCAAAACTGCCGGATGGAAAGATTCCAAAGGTAAAGGATCTGAATGAAGAATTTGCAAGACTGCTTTCAGAGAAAAAAGCAGCTTACAGCGAATACAAGAAAATAAAAAAAGAAATGCGGGATTATCAGATAGCGAAGCAAAATGTGGAATCCTTCTATGCTGCTCAGCAGAGCTGGGACATAGAGGAAGACATGAAAAAGAAACGGCAGCAGGAAAGATAAGCATACGGGCAATCATCAAAAATATAAATTGGTGGTTGCCCTCTTTTTTATATTCCGGCAGAGCAGGAATGTATCAGCACTCACGAAGTGAGGGCGCGGCTTGGCATCGAAGATGACATTCTAAGGGGATTGGGGATGTGCCTCCAACAAGCAAAACGCGCTCGTGTACGTACGAGGGCACTGCTTGCTAACTTAGTGATTGTCGAACCTACCTTGACAGCCCTTAAAATATAAAGTACTATATGATTAGTTTTAACTAACTCGAAAGGAGGGCATACAATGACAAATCAATACATGACGAAGCTGTACCATGATCTGCTCTCCAACTCTCCGCAGACAGTGACAATAGATATTCCGGCTGATATGGGAACAGGCCAGATTTCACAGGTTGTTACAAAGCAAGGTGCTGTTGTATCCGACTGGAAAATGAACTATTTTTCAGATATGAATGTGCAGGGTGTAAGCTGCGAAGATTATATTCAACTTTTATTTTGCTTCAATGATGGCGTATCGTGGAATATTGCAGATGCGCGTCAAAGTGTCAGCATCCAGAAAGGCGAATCCTGCATTTATCGAGGACATGGTAAAATGGAATACTTGTGTTATTCCGGGAAGAAAGATTTTCTTTTCAAGAATATAAAAATTCCCATGCCCTATTTTCACAAAATTTTGAATGACTACTTTGAAGATAGTGAAATAAACGCTTATGAAAAGAAATTACTGACAGGAATTTCAAAAGTGAGCGTTACCCCGTATATGGAACACATTTTTGCGGAGGTAAAAGATTTTACGCAATATCGCGGCGGGTTGGGATACCTGTTTCTGGAAAGCAAGGTCTTTGAGCTGCTATCGGTATATTTGAGCGAGGTCCTGGAGCTGAGTATTCTCGCGTCAACCTACGTTGCAATTTCCAGAAGTGACCGGGATTCCATCATAGAGGCAAAGCGAATTATTGACAGCCAGCTTGCCCTGGCTCCGAGCTGCGAGGAATTGGCGCGGCAGGTCAATATCAGCACTTCAAAATTGACGAAGGGCTTTTCCTCCCTGTTCGGAACATCGGTTCATGCGTATGTCATCGACCAGCGGTTAGAAAAGGCGGCAAGCCTGCTGTTAGAAAGTAATTTGAATGTCAGCCAGGTGGCTATACTGGTGGGATATTCAAAAGCGAGCAATTTCGCAGCGGCGTTCAAAAGGAAATACGGAGTGAATCCGAAAAACTATAAAGCAGAAGCTACGATTGGATAAATGCAAAAATACTGATTTTGGGTAGAATAAAATTGGTTTTGGGTTGGAATCGTGGGCGCAAATTGCTATTATATGTGGTGTGGTTAGAGAAAACTAACCACACCACATTTTCATTTTCTCAGAGATAAGGAGGATACTGGTATGAGTTCCCAGAAAAAAAGTTCCCGGCTTGAGGGAAAAGATTTAATTACTATCGGCATCTACACCGTCATCTATGTCGTGATTGTTATGCTGGTGGCGATGCTTGGCTTTATCCCCATTTTTATTCCGCTGATGGCGGTGCTGTGCCCTTTGATTGGCGGCATCCCCTATATGCTGTATGTTACAAAGGCTAAAAAATTCGGGATGACTGCAATCATGGGTTTCCTGATTGGCCTAATCATGGTGTTCTTCGGCAACGGCTATCTTACTATGGTAACTGGTCTCGTTGGCGGCCTGTTGGCCGACGTGATCCTGAAAAAGGCGGACTACAAAAGTGCAAAGAGCACAGTTCTTTCCTGCGGCGTGTTCAGCATCTGGGTGTTTGGCAACTTTGCTCCCATTTTCCTGAACCGTGAAAGCTATATGGTAATGTTGACTGAAGGATACGGCGCTGAATATGCAGCTACCCTTAATACATATATGCCTATGTGGATTGCGCCTATTCTGCTGGTTGCCTGCTTTGTGTTTGGCCTTGTCGGAGGTGTGATTGGGAAAGCCATTTGCAAAAAGCACTTCCAGCGTGCCGGTATTGCATAATGGCGCGGGAAATTCTGCTCAGCAAAAAAACAGAACAAGGGTTACGGCTCGATCCGCGTACAAAACTGTTGCTCATCTTCATCATAAGCATTTTTGTCATGGGTGGAACAGGCGGAGAAGCTATGGGGCGGATCCGCCTTGTTCTTTGTACGGTTCCGGCTATATTGCTGCTTACCTCGAAACAATGTGCAAAAGCTGTGGGCTATATTGCTGTGTTTTCTGCTTTTTATGCTGTTCAAATTTATGTTTTGCCGCACCTTACGGGAATATTGAATTTCCTCGTTCTGTTTACAACAGGATTCTTCTGCCGAATCCTTCCCAGTGTTGCGATTGCTGCCTATGCAGTGAAAACAACAACGGTCAGTGAATTGATTTCCGGCATGGAAAGAATCCATATGCCTAAAGAAGTGACGATCCCCTTAACGGTCATGTTCCGCTTCTTTCCAACTGTCTTTCAGGAGTCAGAAGCAATCAGTGACGCTATGAAAATGCGTGGGATTAAACTTGGAGGGAAAAAATCTTCAAAAATATTGGAGTATAAGCTGATCCCGATGATTACCTGCTCCGTGAAAATCGGTGAGGAACTTTCCGCTGCGGCAATTACCCGTGGCCTCGGCGCTCCTGTCAAACGCACAAACATTTGCCAGCTTAAATTCAATTTTGCCGATGTGGTGCTGATCTTGTTTTGTTGCTTTGTAGTGTTTTGGGCGATTGCTTCCCCGATAATTTCCGCAGGAGGGATTTTGCCATGATAGATTTTCAAAATGTTTCTTTTTCTTATGGTGAAGAATCCAGCGGCGGAGGGATTAGAAATGTCAATCTCACCATAAACACAGGGGAATTTGTTTTACTCACGGGAGAATCCGGCTGTGGGAAAACAACGATTACCCGTTTGGTAAACGGGCTGGTGCCTCATTATTACGAGGGCAATTTAGAGGGCGATGTCCTTCTGGACGGAAAAAGCGTATCAGATACGCCGCTTTATGACTTGGCTGCTATGGTGGGATCTGTATTCCAGAATCCCAAAAGTCAGTTTTTCAACGTGGATACGGATAGTGAATTAGCCTTTGCCTGTGAAAATTTAGGCTATCCTCAGGAGGATATCCTGAAAAGGATTGACCGGACAGTTTCCGATTATCATATTGAAGATTTGATGGGGCGAAGCGTGTTTGCTCTGTCCGGGGGCGAAAAGCAAAAAATAGCCTGTGCTTCATCAAGTGTATTGCTGCCGGGAATTATGGTCCTGGACGAACCATCTTCTAATTTGGATATGGCTGCTATTGATGACCTGCGGCAGGTCCTGAGCCTCTGGAAAAGGCAGGGCAAAACAATTCTGATCGCAGAACACCGCCTTTACTACCTTCACGATCTTGCAGATCGTGTGCTGTATGTAAAAGATGGGGAGATTGAACGGGAATACACGCCTGCTGAATTTGACAGCTTATCGGATGGCACTCGAAAAGAAATGGGGCTGCGGCCGTTTTCTCTCTCGAAGTTGAAGCCTGCGAATCAGTATCAGGCGCATACAGCTAAACAGATGGAATTTCAAAATTTCTGCTTTGCGTATAAAAAGCGGGAACCGGAAAGCCTCCATATTCCGAGTGCAGAACTGCCTGTTGGAGAAACGATTGCCATTATCGGTCTGAATGGCGCTGGAAAATCTACTCTGGCCCGCTGTATTTGCGGACTGGAAAAGAAGTGTGGCCTTTTGCAGGTTGACGGGAAAACCCTTGATTGGAAAGCCCGGCTCAAACATTGCTACATGGTAATGCAGGATACCAGCCATCAGCTATTTACCGAAAGCGTGACGGATGAAGTGCTTCTGAGCATGGACAACAAGGATGGAACTGTTGTGGATAAAATCCTTAAACAGTTTGATCTGCTGGAATATAAAGACAGGCACCCGCTTTCTCTTTCCGGCGGGCAAAAACAGCGGGTAGCGATCGCGTCTGCCATTGTGAGTAACCGGGAGATCATTGTGTTTGACGAACCAACCAGCGGGCTTGATCTCAAACATATGCGGGAAGTTGCGCGTAGTTTGAAGTCACTCGCGGATCAGGGCAAAACGCTTCTTGTTATTACGCATGATCCGGAGTTGGTGATGGCGGGATGTTCGTATGTAGTCCATATGGAAAAAGGGCAAATAAAAGAAAGCTATCCATTGGACGAATCCGGCAGTAAAAAGGTTTTGGATTTTTTCCGAATCCGCCAGTGAATTTTAGAAATTATGAATGTCAGGGCCGCCTTGACTGGACAGAAAGATAATGATAAGAGGCCGCTTTACTTTGGCGGCCTCTTGTTTTTGAAGCACAGACAGTACGGCTCAATATAAGGAGGGCTTATGTTCAAAAAAATCTTTGAGTACGCAGGGCCATATAAGAAAAATATGTATGTGGCCACGGTCGTTGTACTGGTCAGCGTTCTTATGGGCGTCCTGCCTTTTGTGCTGGCCTATCAGGTCATTTCACCATTGGTTATGGGCGATTCTGTTGAGACAGAATTTGTTTTATTGCGTGTTATAGGGGTTTTGATCTGTCTTGTTTTGCAGGCGGTTTTATATGGATGGGGATTATCAATTTCTCATAAAGCAGCATATAACACATTGTTCCGGCTGCGGGTATCTCTGCAAAAGAAGTTTGAGAAACTTCCCCTTGGCATTGTGGAGGAAAAAGGGACAGGGACAATCAAAAAGCTGTTTGTCGATGATGTGGACAGCTTGGAATTGCTCCTTGCTCATTCAGTCCCGGAGGGTATCGCAAATTTGCTGATCCCGCTGGTGATTTATGTTGCTATGTTTTGTGCGGACTGGAAACTGGCTCTTATGTCTTTGGCCTCTATCCCGATCAGCCTGCTCTCCATGGTCATTATGTACTCTGTTGGAATGAAGCGCATGGGTCCCTACTATCAGTCTGCACAGAAAATGAACAACACGATCATTGAGTACATCAATGGTATGGAGGTTGTCAAGGTATTCAATAAGGACGCAGATTCCTATGAGCGGTTCCGCAAAGATGTATCAGATTATCGGGACTATACTCTGGCGTGGTACAAGGCGGCGTGGCCGTGGATGGCAATTTACAGCAGTCTGCTTCCATGCACCATTATTCTGACTTTACCTGTTGGCGCATGGTTCGTTCTCTCTGGCTGGTCTACTTTGCCTAATTTGATCTTGGTACTGTGTCTTTCTTTAAGTATTGGTATGCCACTGCTGAAATCTCTCGGTTTCCTGCCTACCATGCCCCAGCTCAACTATAAAATTTCTGCATTGGAGCAGGTGTTGGATGCGCCAGAGCTCCAGCAGACAGAAGATGCGTTCCACGGGAAAGATGACACCATTACTTATGACCATGTTTCTTTCGCTTATCAGACCACACAGCCAGGCCCGGATGGAAAGCCTGTTGTAATTGAGGATGAAGTTCTCCATGACATTTCCTTTACGGCAAAAGCTGGACAGAAAACAGCCCTTGTTGGTGAATCTGGCTCCGGCAAGAGTACATTAGCGAAACTACTGATTCACTATTATGACCCACAGAAAGGCAGTATTTCCATCGGTGGGCAGAAATTATGCGATATGAGCCTTGAAGCACTCAACAGCCGTATTTCCTATGTGGCGCAGGATCAATACCTGTTCAACACCTCTCTGCTTGAAAACATTCGGCTTGGTCGGCTGAACGCAACGGATGAAGAAGTGGTGGAGGCCGCAAAGAAAGCTCAGTGTATGGAGTTCCTTGAGAAACTTCCGCAGGGTATTCATTCAATGGCTGGTGATGCAGGAAAAATGCTCTCCGGCGGTCAGCGCCAGCGTATTTCTCTGGCAAGGGCAATCTTAAAAGATGCTCCAATTGTGGTGCTTGACGAGGCAACTGCCTATGCCGATCCTGAAAACGAAGAAAAGATGGAGGCCGCCATTGCAGAG
>OBKV01001882.1_pt1 | contig 12433 bp, 8 predicted proteins | sample 1517301 | NCBI WGS metagenome assembly OBKV01 (sample SAMN04571685, study PRJEB22368) | human gut metagenome | biome: human gut; material: stool | host: Homo sapiens | place: Luxembourg | collected 2012-06-29 | reverse complement strand
AGCCGGCGCAGAGCAGCTAGCTATCAGCTCTCAGGATCTTGCGAAGGGAGCAACGGAGCAGGCAAGTGCGGTTGACGATCTTGTGGAGAGTGTCGCAACCGTATCTGAGCAGGTAGAGGCGAACAGTAAATCCACCGATGTGGTGCATGACAAGGCAAAGGAAGTCGGCATGGAGGCGAATGTCAGCCAGCAGAAGATGCAGGAACTGACGGAGGCCATGGAGCGTATTTCCGGCACCTCCCAGGAGCTTGTAAGTGTGATCGGCCAGATCGAGAGCATTGCTTCCCAGACGAACCTGCTTTCCTTAAACGCATCCATCGAGGCGGCGAGAGCCGGAGAGGCAGGAAGAGGATTTGCGGTTGTTGCAGAACAGATCCGTATGCTTGCGGAGAACAGTGCGCAGGCGGCTGAGACGTCCAGACATCTTCTGGAGGCAAATCAGAGTGAGGTTGACCGTGGCAACACCGTGACACAGCAGACGGCAGAATCCCTGAACAAGGTATTGACGGAACTTGACGATATTATTCAGGAAGTGGCAAATATCCGTGTGTCTTCCGATCAGCAGGCAGAGTCCGTTAAGAGAATTGCAAACGGCGTGAAGGATATTGGGGATGTTATTCAAAGCAATTCCGCAGCTTCCGAGGAGACATCTGCTACCAGTGAGGAACTTTCGGCGGAGGCAGATTCCCTGGATGGTCTGATTACCAAATTCAAACTGCGGGAAGAGTAAATTGTCTGAATTTTTCGCTTTTTTAGAAAAACAGTTGACGGGAAAAAAATATGTGTTATAATCTTATATAGTGCAATGAATATGACCCAAACAGTTGAATATGCACAATACGCAACTGGAGGGAGGTTAGGTGTGAGATAATGTCTAGTGTAATTGTAAAAGAAAACGAGACTTTAGACAGCGCTTTACGTCGTTTTAAAAGAAACTGCGCAAAGGCAGGTATTCAGCAGGAGATTCGTAAGAGAGAACACTACGAGAAGCCAAGCGTAAAACGCAAGAAGAAATCTGAAGCAGCAAGAAAAAGAAAGTACAACTAATGTATGCAAAAAGAGTTACCGTTTCGCGGTAACTCTTTTTTTCGTAATAGAATTCAGGTCGCAAGCAGCCATGCGCGGCGTGGAAATCCGGCAAGCAGGATTTTTTCTGCCTTGTCGGGTGGAAACCTGGATTTTAGTATCCAAGTTCCTCGCCGATCAGAATGACTTTGATGCGTCCCTCGATGCCGCTTCGTCTTGTGATGACGACCTGGTTGCAGATACAGTCAGGGGACAGGCAGTCGGAACAGACGCCGGTAGCGGAACAAGGCGTATTTTTACCGAGACGCTTGCAGTTCATCGGTGTGGCGGTACCATGAACACGGCTTAATGCCTCGTCTACGTTTGCAGCCACTTTATTCATGCCTGCCATGACGATCACGTGTTCCGGACCGTAGATTAAGGCTGCCACACGGTTGCCGGTGCCGTCGATATTGACAAGTTCGCCGTCTTTGGTGATCGCGTTGGTGCTCATAAAATAAAAATCGGAAGAAAGAGCATCGTGATAGATCTTTTTTGTCTCCTCCGGCGTCTTTGCCTGGGCGCGGTCGAGCAGGGTGATTCCCGGATCGTGGCGCAGGGCGGTCAGCATTCCGGTATCCTCCAGGGTCATGGAGCCGCCGAAAGATACTGTGCAGCCCGGGGTAAGGAAAGAGAATGCCATCTTTTCAGCGTCCTCGACGGTGGCGCAGTAGTAGCCTTCCATGCGGCGTCTGGCAAGATTTTTGATGATGGTACCGGCAAGCGTTTCATAATGCATTTGTCTTGGGTTCATAATGATGCCTCCTTAAATGGTAATCGTAACTATGTATAGTATAGCACAGTTCGTGCGGTGTGTCGCTTGACATTTTTCGCGCAGCAGATAAAATAGAAGGGTCTTTTGAAAAAGAGATAAGGAGTGTGAAAATGAGTAAAAATTTCAAAAAAATGTTGTCTTACTATAAGCCATACCGCGGCATTTTCTGGGCGGATATGTTCTTTGCGACGGTGTCGGCTGCCGTTGCGCTCGTGATCCCGCTGGTGATACGCTATGTCACTTACACGCTCGTGTACGAGGATAAGGCGCAGATTATGTACCAGATCAAAATCATTGCGGCTGCGCTGTTTGCAATGGTGGTCGCGGACTGCTACAGCAAGTTCTTTATCTCGAATTACGGTCATGTGATGGGTGCGAAAATCGAGTACAACATGCGTGCCGAGATTTTTGAGCATCTGCAGAAGTTATCCTTTTCGTTCTATGATAACCAGAAGGTCGGGCAGCTGATGAGCCGGATCACGACGGATCTGTTTGACATCACGGAGCTGATGCACCACGGACCGGAGAATATTATTCTCTCGGCGATCAAGATCATCGGTGCGTTTGTGATCCTGGTCAATATCAGCCCGCTTCTGGCGCTGGCGGCGTTCATCGTCCTGCCGTTTATGTTTGCGTACGCGTATTACCTGAACGGAAAAATGCGGCGTGCGTTCCGCCAGAACCGTGTGAAGATTGCGGAGATCAACGGGCAGATTGAGGATAACCTCTCCGGTATCCGCGTGGTAAAGTCGTTTGCCAACGAGGAGATTGAGAAGAAAAAGTTTAAGATTGGAAATGCGGGATTTTTGTCTGCCAAGAAGAACAGCTATCATTATATGGGAAGCTTTCAGGCGGGATTGGGCGCGTTCACGACACTGATTCAGGTCAACGTCATTCTCGCCGGAACCATCCTTATTGCAAACGGTAAGGTCAATGTCAGTGATCTTGTCACATTTGTGCTCTACATCAGTGTATTTACCGATCCCGTGCGGACATTGATCGATTTCACGGAGCAGTTTCAGAACGGGTACAGCGGTTTCGAGCGCTTCTGCGAGATCATGGAGATCGAGCCGGACATCAAGGATCGGGCGGATGCAAAAGAGCTTACCGATGTGCGCGGAGATATTACTTTTGAAGATGTGTCGTTTCAGTACGAGGAGAATACTGAACAGGTATTGCAGCATATCAATCTGACGGTCCCGGCGGGCTCTTACATGGCGCTTGTCGGAGCGTCCGGAGCGGGAAAAAGCACACTCTGCTCCCTGATTCCGCGGTTTTATGATGTGACGGAGGGGGCGGTGAAGGTCGACGGAACGGACGTGCGGGACCTCACCTTAAAGAGTCTGCGCGACCACATCGGAATGGTACAGCAGGACGTGTATCTGTTTGTCGGAACCGTGTATGAGAATATCCGTTACGGAAGACCGGATGCCACGAGGGAGGAAGTCATCGAGGCGGCGAAAAATGCCAATGCCCATGAATTTATTATGTCATTGCCGCAGGGATATGAGACTGACATCGGACAGCGGGGCATCAAGCTTTCCGGCGGACAGAAGCAGCGCCTCTCAATCGCGCGCGTCTTTTTGAAAAACCCGCCGATCCTGATCTTTGACGAGGCGACGTCGGCACTCGACAATGAGAGTGAAAAGGTGGTTCAGGACTCCCTGGAAAAACTGGCGAAAAACCGTACCACATTCGTGATTGCACACCGCCTTTCCACGATCAAGAATGCCGAGAAGATTCTTGTGCTGACCGAAAACGGCATCGAGGAAGAGGGAACGCATGAGGAACTCCTCGCAAAGAAGGGAATTTATGAAAAACTGTATCACATGCAGTTTCAGAAGCAGTGAACCGGAGAAATATTATAAAAAATATATGAAAAAAATGCATATGATTTGCAAAATGGAGGAAAAACGAGTAAAATATATGTGTTTTGGAACAAATGATGTATTGTAAGGAAAGGAAGAGATAGATATGACAAAGATTGACATTATTTCAGGATTCTTAGGCGCCGGAAAGACAACTTTCATCAAGAAGATGATTGATGAAGTGTTCACAGGCGAGAAGCTGGTGCTGATTGAGAACGAGTTTGGGGAGGTCGGCATTGACGGAGGATTTTTAAAGGATGCGGGAATTCAGATCACTGAGATGAACTCTGGCTGTATCTGTTGCTCACTGGTTGGCGATTTCGGCAGAAACCTGCATGAGGTGATCGGCAAGTATCATCCGGATCGTATCCTGATCGAGCCGTCAGGCGTCGGCAAGCTCTCGGATGTCATGAAGTCTGTGATTGACGTGGAGAAGGAAGAGGATGTAAAGCTGAACGGGCTCATCACGGTTGTAAACGCATTAAAGGCGAGCAAGCAGATGAAGGCATTCGGCGAGTTTTTCAATAACCAGATCGAATATGCAACCACTGTTGTGTTAAGCCGCAGCCAGAATGCAACGCCGGAGCAGCTGGAGCTCTGCGTAAAGCAGATTCAGTCCATCAACGATAAGGCTGCCATCATCACAACCCCGTGGGATTCCATCCGTGGAGAGCAGATTTTAAAGGTGGTAGAGGGACAGGATTCTCTTGAGAGAAAGCTGATGGCAGAGCAGCATGCGAAGGAAGAAGCCGAGGAGCATGAGCACGAGCATCATCATGACCATGACGAGCATGACCATGAGCATCACCATGACCACGACGATCATGATCATGAGCATCATCACGACCATGACGATCACGATCACGACCACGAGGATCACGATCATGAGCATCACCACGACCACGACGAGCATGACCATGAGCATCATCACGAGCACGGCGAGAACTGCACCTGCGGATGCCACGATCATGAGCATCACCATCATCATGCGGATGAGGTGTTTACAAGCTGGGGAAAAGAGACGCCGCATAAGTTTACCAAGGCCAAGATTGAGGACGTCTTAAAGACTCTGTGCGAGACGGACGACTATGGAACCATTCTCCGTGCGAAGGGCATGGTGGAGGATGAGAACGGCTCCTGGATTTATTTTGACATGGTGCCGGGGGAGTACGAGCTGCGTGACGGCGAGCCGGATTACACGGGACGTCTGTGCGTGATCGGAACAGATATCGACGAGCACAGATTAGAGGAGTTATTTGGAATCGCTTAAGCTGTGAAGACTGCCTTTTAATAGTGAGATAAGACAGAGAGGAATAGAACATGCAGGAGATACCGATTTATTTATTTACCGGATTCATGGACAGCGGCAAGACGACACTGATCAAGGAGACACTGCTTGAGAACGGGTTTGCCGATCAGGGAAAAAGTCTGATCATCTGCTGTGAAGACGGAGAGGTGGAATATGACGAGGCGGAGCTGAAGAAAATCAATGCAAGCCTTGTGATGGTGGAGAACGAGGAAGATTTTACCGCTGATTTTCTCAATGCCATCAATATGAAATATCTGCCGGATCAGGTGTTCATCGAATATAACGGAACCTGGGGAATGGATACGCTCACCGAGACGGAGCTTCCGCGCGGGTGGATGGTGGTGCAGTCCCTTGCGACCGTGGATGCGACCACCTTTGATATGTATCTTGCCAATATGCGCACGATGATTATGGAACAGCTGTTTCAGGCGGACGTCGTGATCTTTAACCGCTGTGACGACAGCACGGATAAGGGAAAATACCGCAGAAATGTCAAGGCGCTCAACCGTAAGGCACAGCTTGTGTATGAGCGCGCGGACGGATCGCTCGACGAGCGCGAGGAGGAGCTGCCGTTTGACATCTCGGGAGATGAACTGGAGATTACAGATGCGGATTATGCAATCTGGTATATGGACTGCCTGGACAACCCGAAGAAATACGAGGGGAAGAAAGTCAGCTTTCTGGCGCTTGTATACAATCCTGACAAGCTCAAGAAGGGCATTTTTGTTCCGGGACGTTTTGCGATGACCTGCTGTGTGGAGGATATTACCTTCATCGGATTTAAGTGCAAATATCCGGATGAGGATAAGATTCCGCACAAGTCCTGGATTCATATTACCGCGCAGATCAAGGTGGAGTTTGCAAGAGAGTACAAGGGAAAAGGACCGGTACTGTATCCGATTTCCATTACACCTGCAGAAAAGCCGGAAGACGAACTTGTTTATTTTTCATAGGAGCAGAGTGCGTGGGCATTTTTTTGAGAACCTCCTTGCTGGCAGAATGCCGGCAGGGAGGCTTTTTGTTTAGAATGTAATACAATGAAAGAAAATACCGGATATTTACAAAAATGTGCGAAACATCTACAATGTAAGTAATAAAGTGTCATATTGCAGTATGAACGGAGGAAACAGATGAAAAAATTGGGTTTAGGGCCGAAAATGATTTTGAGCTTTCTTGTGGCGATTGCGGGAAGTGTTGTGATCTGTGGAGTGATTACATACAGCCGTACGAAGAATGTGTTAAACAGCAACATGCAGCTCACAAGCGAGCAGACGTTAGAGAGCGCGTTGAACAGTCTGCAGACGTATGAGAAGACGATCAGCCTTCCGGTGGATCTGCTGACGCGCAAGACTTCCATCAAGCAGCTGGAGTACGAGGATCAGTTTGATGACTATATTGCCAACGTGCAGGATGAACTGGTGGCGGCGTGCAAGGTAACGCAGGGAGCGGTGCGAAGCTATTATGCGACGTCCAGCGGAAAACTCATCACCGGATGGGTGAAGTACGAGGACAACGGTGATAAGACGGCGATGAACACCATCGAGGAAAATGTGGATCTGTCCGGGGAAGACTGGTATGTGAACTGCCAGGGCAGAAAGGCAAAAGTAAATTCTATTTTCAGCTATATCACACAGCCTTATGAGGATCCGCAGACAGGCGAGCAGATCTTCACCGTAGCGCAGGAGGTCAAATACAAAGATGTCTTAATGGGCGTTGTGGCGATGGATATTGATGCGGCGCAGCTGGAGAATTATATCAAGAATATCCGCATTCTCAACACGGGATTTGCCATGCTGATCGATGCGGACGGCAATATTGTGATCGACAGTGACAAAAATACCTTTGCGGACGGAAATGTGACGGGTCTGGAATTCTGGACGCCGATTTCCGGAGAACTGAAGTCTCTGGAGGAGCAGAAGAGCGCCCTGGAGGAAGCGGGCGATGAGAGCGCTTCCGACATCACACTGGAGTCTGTATACACGATGCGTGCAGATGGCATGGACTGTGCGGTGACCGCGATGACAGACCAGGTGACAGGCTGGATTCTTCTAGGCTGCATCAGCGATGTCGAGAACACCGGCAATCTTGCGAAGATCAACGGTGCGCTGGTATTTGCGGGTGCGTTCGGAGTGATCTTCGGTATTGTGATCGCGCTTATTACCGCGTACAGCCTTGTGCGTGAGATCAAAAAGATTGAGCGTGCGACAGCTGCTGTGGCAGAGGGAGATTTTACCCAGACGATTGCGGTCACCAGAGGAGACGAGTTCGGTGCGCTGGAGACGCATTTTAACGATATGGTCAAGGATGTATCCACAGTGATCCGTGAGGTGGAGGATAAGTCCAGACATATTTTAGAGACTTCGGATCATATTTCCGAGATCGCGGGAGATACCAGAAGTACGATGGGACAGGTCGCGGAGGCGATCTCGAGCGTGGCTGACGGTGCGGTGAAGCAGGCGGAGAGCACGCAGGAGGCAAGCAGTGAGGTGGACAACCTCAAGAACAGTCTGGAGTCCTCCAGAGATTGTGTCAGCGAGATCAACCAGATGACCGAGGAGACGAACCGGATCAGTTCGGAGGGACTCGGCAGCGTGAAGGATCTGATCGAAAAATCACAGAAGACCGTAGAGAAGTCGAGTATGTCCCTTGCAGTGATGAATGAGATGATTGCCAGCATCGGCAAGATTTTCTATATTTCCGATGCGATTGCGGATATCACGGCACAGACCAATTTGCTTTCCCTGAATGCGTCTATTGAGGCGGCGAGAGCCGGAGAGATGGGCAAGGGATTTGCGGTCGTTGCAGACGAGATCCGGAAGCTGGCGGATGAGTCCAAGGAATCAACGGATGAGATCAAGAAGATTATCACCGAGATTACGGATAAGTCCAAGCAGGTCGAAGAGACCATGCAGGAGAACGAGGAACTTCAGTCGGAGCAGCAGAAAGCGATTGAGCGCACGGAAGAGGTATTCCGTCAGATTATCGCTCAGATTGAGCAGCTGAATGCCGGCATGGAGAACATCAACCGTCTCAATGCGGATATGTCATCCAACAAGGATACGGTCGTAAGTCGTATGGAGGCGATTGCATCCGTATCGGAGCAGTCGGCAGCGGCGACGGAAGAGGTCAATGCATCCACGGATCAGGTCAATACGACGATGGCAGACATCACGGACTACACGAAGACACTTCAGAATATCGCGCAGGATTTGGAGCAGACGATCGAGAAGTTCCGTCTAATGGAAATTTAAAAATAAGGTTGACAAATACACGTTAATGTATTAAAGTATATGACATACCGATAAACCTTTGAGAAAGAGTAGTAGGCATTTATCCGAGATCACAGAGAGCTGCAGGCGGTGGGATTGCAGTATGGAGGGATTTGTTGAATGGACTTTTGAGGGCGGCCTGAACAGTGGATACGCAGGTAGGAGCCGCCGGGAACCGGACCCGTTATCCATCCGGCATGTATGATAGTGCATGAAGTGAGTGGACATTTTGTCAAGATGAGTGGTACCGCGATAATATTAGTTTATTACCGTCTCAAGCAATAGCTTGAGACGGCTTTTTTTATGTAATAGGAAAAAGGAGGAAATGATTATGAAAAAGAAAATGATGACAGCAGTTCTTGCAATGACGATGGTGGCAACAGCGGTGGCAGGCTGCGGAAGCAGTTCCGGCTCCGGTACGACCGTGGAATTGACCAATGAGGCAGGAGGAGACGCGCAGGCGGAGATACAGAAGGCAGAGGCAGACCAGACAGCGGCGGAGGGAACCGTATATAAAGTCGGTATTGTACAGTATGTGGATGATGCTTCCTTAAATCAGATTGAAAAAGCGATTGAAGCGGAACTCACAGCAAAAGGAGCAGAGCTCGGAGTTACCTTTGATTATGCGGATTACACGTTCAACGGGCAGGCAGATCAGTCGATTCTGACACAGATTGCAGCGGATCTGGTGGCGGATGATGTGGATCTGATTATCCCGATTGCGACGCCGACCGCAGTCGTGATGCAGAGTGCGACCGAGGAGAATCAGATTCCGGTTGTATTTTCCGCGGTGTCGGATCCGGTGGGCGCCGGACTGGCGGCAGATGTGAACGCACCGGGTTCCAATATTACAGGAACGTCAGATGCCATCGACACGGCAGCGATTTTTGATCTGATGCTGGCGGCAAATCCGGATACCGCAAAGGTCGGACTGCTCTATGATAAGAGTCAGGCTTCCTCCCTTGGTGCGATTGAGGACGCAAAGGCATACTGCGATGAGAAGGGAATCGCCTATGTGGAGAAGACCGGTACGACCTCTGCGGAGGTGCAGGCGGCAGCAGATGCCCTGGTGGCAGAGGGTGTAGACGCAGTGTTTACCCCGCAGGACAACACCGTCATGACGGCAGAACTTTCCATCTTTGAGAAGTTCATCGATGCGGGAATCCCGCACTACACAGGAGCGGACTCCTTCGCATTAAACGGAGCATTCTGCGGTTACGGAGTCAATTATGAGGAGCTTGGTACAAAGACAGCCGATATGGCAGTCGATATTCTGGTAAACGGAGCCGATCCGGCGGCAACTCCGATCGAGACCTTAGAGCGCGGAATTGTGACCGTAAATACAGAGACGGCAGAAGCACTTGGACTGGACTACTCCATGTTTAAAGATATGTGTTCGGAAGTTATTGAGACAGTAACGGCAGAGGAGTTTGAATAATATGGGATCAATCATCACTTTATCGATCGTGCAGAGTGCACTGGAACTGGGATTTATTTATGCACTGGTTGCGCTTGCACTGTTCATTTCGTTTAGTATTTTAAATATAGCGGATCTGTCAACGGACGGATGTTTTACGCTGGGATGTGCAGTGTGCGCTTCGGTTACGCTGGCAGGACATCCGGTACTCGGACTTTTGGCGGCGATGGCTGCCGGTGTGTGTTCCGGTTTTGTGACGGCATTTTTGCAGACCAGACTCGGCATACAGTCGATTCTGGCAGGAATCATTGTCAACACCGGACTTTACACGATCAATATTGCGGTGATGGGATTCGCCTCCAACCTGAATCTGTTTGCCTGCGATTCCGTATTTACATGGGCAAAAGACGCGATCGGCGGAACCTGGTATAAGCTGATCGTGGCGGCAGTGATTGTCGCACTGGTCGGCGTATTGATCTCTCTGTTTTTAAATACGAGACTCGGACTTTCCATCCGGGCAACCGGGGATAATCCGGATATGATGATTACGATCGGTCTGTGCGTCGCCAATGCGCTGACGGGACTCTCCGGCGGACTGCTCGCGCAGTACCAGAAGTCCTGTGATATTAACCTTGGAACCGGCATGGTGACGATCGCGCTCGCCAGCCTGATTATCGGAGAGACGATCATCGGAAAGGGCAGCATGTTAAAGCGGGTCATCGGCGTGATTCTGGGAAGCTGTCTATACCGTTTTATCGTGGCGGTGGCGCTTCGCCTGAATGTCCCGGCAGAGTGCTTAAAGCTGGTGTCCTCCATTATTGTGGCGGTGGCGATCGCTTTCCCGTACCTAAAGAAGCAGGCGGTGTTCTACCGGCAGAAACGGGCGGCAAAAGCGGAGAATGAGCAGTATATTGCGGAATTACTGAGAGAAGAACGGATGGGAAAAGGAGGAAATGCGTGATATGGCAGCAGAAAGAGAATCCATGCTGATTATGAAAAATGTCAGCAAGACCTTTAATCCCGGCACCGTCAATGAAAAGTGTGCCCTAAACGGCGTCAATCTGACGCTTGGCGCCGGAGATTTCGCAACGATCGTCGGCAGCAACGGCGCAGGAAAATCTACCCTGTTCAATGCAATCACCGGAGCTTTTTTCCCGGACCGCGGTCTGATCATGCTCGGCGGGGAGGATATTACCTATCAGCAGGAGCATGTGAGAAGCAAAGTGATCGGTCATCTGTTTCAGGATCCGTTAAAGGGAACGGCGCCGCACATGACGATCGAGGAAAACATGGCGCTCGCCTATCTTCGGACGACAACCTCCCGGAATGCATATTTCAGCAGGATCAACGCGGCGGATAAGAAAAAATTCAGAGAGCAGCTGGCGCTGCTTGACATGGGATTGGAAGACCGCATGAAACAGCCGGTGGGACTTCTCTCCGGCGGTCAGCGCCAGGCACTCACACTTCTCATGGCGACGATGGTCACACCGAAAATTCTTCTTCTGGATGAGCACACGGCAGCGCTCGATCCGGCGACGGCAGAGAAGGTGCTGCATCTGACCAGACAGATTGTGGCAGAGCGGCAGATCACCTGTCTGATGGTGACGCACAACATGCACCAGGCGCTGACGCTCGGCAACCGGACATTGATGATGAACGCGGGAAACATTGTGTTGGACGTTGCGGGAGAGGAACGTGCGGCGATGTCGGTGGATGACTTGTTGGAGCAGTTTGCGCTCCGCGCGGGAAAGGCGCTCGATAACGACCGTATCCTATTTTCCAAAGTGGAGACACAGGAGTAGGGCGCAGGGAGAAAAAACGTCACATACAGTCCGAAACGAAGTCGGAATAGCAGATATAAACAGAAAATATGGGAAAAGCCGTTGAAATGTAGGGGCTTTTCCTTTATTATATTAAGATAGTACAAAGGGCGAGGAGGAAATTATGTATCCGATTGTTAAAAAAGAAAAGCTGGCAGACAAGATCTATCTGATGGATGTCAAGGCACCGCGTGTTGCACAGTATTGCGAACCGGGACAGTTTGTCATTGTCAAGATTGATGAGCAGGGGGAGCGTATTCCGCTCACAATCTGTGATTATAACAGGGAAGCCGGTACGATCACGATCGTATTTCAGACGGTGGGAGCTTCCACACAGCGCATGGTATCCTTGGAGCAGGGGGATGCGTTCGCAGATTTCGTGGGACCGCTTGGATGTCCTTCTGATCTGATTGATGAGGATATCGAGGAACTGAAGAAGAAAAAGATTGTGTTCATCGCGGGCGGCGTCGGTACCGCACCGGTGTATCCGCAGGCAAAGTGGCTGCATGAGCATGGTGTGGACTGTGATGTGATTATGGGATCCCGCAATAAGGATCTTCTGATTCTTGAGGATGAGATGCGGGCAGTGGCAGCGAATCTCTATGTGACGACGGATGACGGCTCTTACGGCTTTCACGGAACCGGCACGGCGCAGCTGCAGGAACTCTGGGATCAGGGCGTGCGCTATGATCATTGTGTGGCAATCGGCCCGATGATTATGATGAAGTTTGTCTGTAAGCTGACAAAGGAACTGGGAATTCCGACGGTGGTTTCCATGAACCCGATCATGGTGGACGGTACCGGAATGTGCGGCGCATGCCGTCTGGTTGTCGGCGACGAAGTGAAGTTCGCCTGCGTGGACGGACCGGAATTCGACGGACATCTGGTGGATTTCGACCAGGCGATGAAG
>OBKV01001879.1_pt1 | contig 12446 bp, 9 predicted proteins | sample 1517301 | NCBI WGS metagenome assembly OBKV01 (sample SAMN04571685, study PRJEB22368) | human gut metagenome | biome: human gut; material: stool | host: Homo sapiens | place: Luxembourg | collected 2012-06-29 | reverse complement strand
GGCTACTCGCCCCCAAACCCCTCGGTGTTTTCAGGTATAGATTATTAAGCCTGAAACCCCTCAGATTTTTGCACTTCTATTGAGAACTTGCCTGTTTCTGTCAATGAATAAATTCCTCGGTATTCGTTGTTAAGAATTACTTCTACAACTTTTCCTGCTACTCCACTCTTGGCTTTTGGTTCTTTTGGTGTATAGTATGGTTTACTGGCAAAGTCGTTCCAAATTTCTGTGGCAATACGGTTTCTTAGGCGGAACAAATCTACTTGTCCTGCATCTAAAATCCAGTTGTTATCTTCTCGCATTCCTAATAAAGAAATTTCCTGTTTTTTCCCCTTTTCATTAAGGGTTTTAATTTTATAGTTTCTCTTATGTTTATCAGCAGTATTGGTAGAGCCTCCTCTCCATTTGGCTTTGAGAAATGTTGTTACAGGTTCAGTTTCTTCTGGGGCTAACAAAGAGAGTTTTCCATTTGAATAGTTATAATCAAATGTTCCCTTTAAGTCGATAATAGGCAAGAATGTAAAGGTAATTTTAGTATTAATATCTTGTTGTCCTTTTTTTGCTTTCAGGGTATATTCCTTGTTACCTTCTATCTCTTTGAATACAAAAGTGTTTTTTATTTTTGTATTCTCTATACTCAGATTATTCCATGCTGAGTCTGTATCCAGTGTGATGATGGCAGTATAATCCTTTCCAAACGTTTCTTCTGGAATACTAGTCATATAGCTATTGGATAATTTATCATATACAACAGACTTACCATTGATTTTGAATTGTGCATAAGATGTCATACTTGCTGTTAAGCAAGCTATTAATAAGATGCTAAATTGATTGATCTTTTTCATATATTTATTGTTTTTATAAACAGATACTTATAGATATTTTTGAAGTTGATGCTGGATGGGTAAAACGATAGCTTTCTTTGCTATCCTTGCTGTGAGGATAATAAAAGCGAGGGATAGGATGAATTGGAATTCCTGATGTGGATTTCCTGCTCCATATCGTTTCAGAAATATACTCTGTATGATGCGAAAGCAGAGATTATGACAGAGAAATATTTCAAAACTGATGCTGCCTAGCCATAGCAAGAGTTTATTATGGAATATCCTAATAAAACAACCTTTACCTTGATCTCTTGCTGTAAAATAGAACACGGTTATGGCTGATGGTATCCAATAAATAATGGCACAGCGAATGTTCGGATTGCAATGGATTGATAGGAAATACATTGCGATAAACAGCAATACCACTCCCATATCCGATAGGTTTACTTGCCAGAAAGAAGTTGAGTTTGTTATCTTATCTGCTATTTTTTTACCTTTTTCTGATCTGCATACTTTATATAAAAGGATACCTATCATGAAATCTATCATTCTGAATAATGGGTGGGTATAAATGTAGCTGGCTGAATAATCTGCTTGTGCACAGAGCGAGATACTGATATAAACTGCCATATATATACTTATTGTTGCTAATAAGTATAACCAGGAATGTCGCATAATCCAAGCGTATAAATACTTAAATATAAGATAGAAGAAGATAAGATCAGAAATAAACCATGTAGCTGCATTGAGATGAGCCATAAAGTCATGTGCCGGATACCAGGTTTGTATCAACAGCGAATGGGATAGAATCTGATACCATGGTAATATACGCCCTAATCGCCAATCCATTAATATGAGAATGGCGAGAATCAGAATATGCAGAGGATAGAGTTTGATGATACGGGAAAGGAAAAAAAATCTGTTTCCCAATACTTCTTTCTGTAGTTTTTCTCCTTTGCTTAAAGAGAGTACAAAACCACTGATAACAAAGAAAATGGCAACAGGAAACTCGCCCAAGTAATTGATTAAATCTTGGGATATGGGTAGGGTGGAATGCGAAATCACAATCATTAGGATAAGAATGAATCGCAGGGAATTGAGTGTCCTGATCATGATGCCTTTTCTTTGTTATAATGTTATTCTATTCTGTATTGAACAAGAATGAATCTTATTTCTTTTTCAGATACTCTGCCAATTTTGCCACGGCTCTTGCTCTATGGCTGATGCCGTTCTTGATTTCCTCACCCAGCTCAGCAAAACTCTTGTCGTAGCCTTCTGGTACGAAGATTGGGTCGTAGCCGAAACCTTCTGTGCCATGCTTCTCTGTGGCGATTCGACCATTTACAATACCCTCAAACTGGTGTACTTTCTTGATGCTGGTGCAACCACAAGGACATACATTCTGTTTCTCAATATAACAGATAACCGTGCGGAAACGGGCCTGACGATTCTCCTTGTCAGCCAGTTCTCTCAACAACTTGGCCATATTAGCCTCGCTGTCGTGATCTGTACCTTCTGCATATCTGGCACTATGAACACCAGGAGCACCATCAAGAGCTTCTACTTCCAAGCCGGTATCATCAGCAAAACAACTGATATGGTAGTGGTCGTAGATATATTGTGCCTTTTGTAAAGCATTCTCTTCCAATGTGTTACCAGTCTCAGGAATATCTACATCGCATCCTATTTCCTTCAAGGATACTACCTCATAGTCGCTGCCTAAAATATCACGGATTTCTTGGAGTTTATGCTGATTATTTGTTGCAAATACTATCTTCATAATTTTTATTTTCTCAATGGATATTAATAACTTGATATCAAATCTATATTGAAGACTCTACATTCAAGCAGTTATTTCAACTGCTTGATGTCTTTATCTTTGATTTTCACTTTCATTTCATCGAATCCCTCGCCATATACACCGATGACGGCACTCTGACTGACAAAGGCATTCGGGTCGATGATTTTTACAATACGGAAGATGGTGACGCTCTCGTTCTTTTTAGCCAAGATACAGAGCACTTTCATCTCATCACCCGTGTACCAGCCGTGACCATCAAGAATCGTCACACCATGATCCATCTGCATACCGATGGCGTTGGCTATCTCCTGATATTTCTTGCTGAATATCATGAATTGTACACTCTCTCGCTTGGCATTCATCACATAGTCGAGCACCAGGTTCTCTATTACCATCGTACAGAGACCGAATACTACCTTTCTTACTGCATCAATCGTAGTGAAATCTGGTTTGGCATTGAAGACGAAGAAGGAACTGCCCACGATGAGGAGATCCACAAAGATGAGCACTCGTCCCAGCGAGATGTTGTGATATTTGTTGACGATGGCAGCGATGATGTCCGTTCCACCCGTACTACCATTATGCAGAAAGACGATGGCGAGTGATAAACCCGTAAACAGACAGCCGATGATGAGCGACATGAAGTCCTGTCCCTCTCCCAATATCTGTACCATCTTGCCATCTTCACCTATCATCCAGTCTTGCGCCAGAGCCAAAAATAGGGAGAGCATGATGATGGCATAGATGGTCTTCACCATGAACTTGAATCCCAGTATCTTCAGCGCTGCAAGCAGCAAGGCGGCATTGATGAGAAAATACGACAAATAGATAGGTATCCCCGTGCCATAGTAGATGACAGCAGCAATACCCGTTACGCCACCTGTTACTATCTGGTATGGAAGCAAGAATATGGTCCATCCAAAGGTGTAAATCAAGAGGCCTAAAGTAATGTAGAAGTAGTCCTTGACCTCATTCTTTATTGTTTGACTGATTGCTATTTGCATATTATTTTCCTCGTATTTTAAAAGTAGTTAAGGAGTTAAAGGGAGTTAAGAAGTTAAGACAATCGCTTTAGTATTCGTATATCTTCTATTGATAGGATATACAATTGTCTTAACTCCTTTTACTCCTTAACTCCTTAACTTCCTGTTATCTATAAATTATTTTTTCAATACGACGTTGACAATCTTCTTCGGTACGATGATTACCTTCAGCACGTTGAATCCTTCCAAGTACTTCTGGCTCTTCTCGTCTGCCAATACCTGTTTCTGGATTTCCTCGTTAGGAGTATCCACAGGGAATGTCATCTGGAAGCGAGCCTTACCATTGAAGGAAATGGTGAGCTGCATATCGTTCTCCTTCAGATACTGCTCATCATACTTAGGCCATGCTGCATCGCAAACGCTGCCCTGCTCGCCAAGTGCTGCCCACAACTCTTCTGCGATGTGTGGAGCGAATGGAGCGATGAGGATGACGAGATCTGTCAGGAGTTCCTTGTTGCGGCACTTCTGCTGACCGAGTTCGTTCACGGCAATCATGAAGGCTGAGATAGATGTGTTGTAAGAGAACTTCTCGATATCCTCGCTTACCTTCTTGATGAGCTTGTGAACGCTCTTCAGGCTCTCTGGCTTAGCTGCCTCGTCGCATGGCAGGAAGTTGTCAGTACGGTTCTCGTAGAACAAGCCCCAGAACTTCTTCAGGAAGCGGTGGCAACCGTCGATACCATTGGTATCCCAAGGCTTGCTTGCCTCTACAGGACCTAAGAACATTTCGTAGAGACGCAGGGTATCAGCACCATACTTCTCGACAATCATATCTGGATTTACCACGTTGAACATACTCTTAGACATCTTCTCAATAGCCCATCCACAGATGTACTTGCCATCCTCCAGGATGAATTCAGCGTTCTGATACTCAGGGCGCCAAGCCTTGAATGCCTCGATATCCAATACATCGTTGCTTACGATGTTTACATCTACGTGGATAGGAGTTACGTCGTAATCTTTCTTCAGATTCAAGCTTACGAATACAGGAGCCTTATCGTGGTCATCGCTGTTGATGCGATAAACGAAGTTAGAGCGACCTTGAATCATACCCTGGTTCACCAACTTCTGGAATGGCTCTTCCTTGCAGCTTACGCCGAGGTCGAAGAGGAACTTGTTCCAGAAACGGGAGTAAATCAAGTGACCGGTAGCATGCTCGCAACCACCTACGTAGAGATCTACGTTCTGCCAGTACTCATCAGCCTCCTTGCTTACGAGTGCCTCGTCGTTGTGAGGATCCATATAGCGGAGATAGTAAGCAGAAGAACCTGCGAAACCTGGCATGGTGTTGAGCTCCAGTGGGAATACAGTCTTGTTATCTACGAGACTCTTGTCAACCACCTCTTTCTTCTCAGCATCCCAAGCCCACTTCTTAGCGCGACCCAATGGTGGCTCACCCGTCTCTGTTGGCTTATAGGTCTCAATCTCAGGCAATTCGAGTGGCAGGCACTCCTCTGGAACCATCTGTGGCATTCCGTCCTTGTAATATACAGGGAATGGCTCACCCCAGTAGCGCTGACGAGAGAAGATAGCGTCACGAAGACGATAGTTTACCTTTACTCGGCCGATGCCCTTCTCGGTAACAAACTTCTTGGTAGCTGCGATAGCCTCCTTCACGGTGAGTCCGTTCAGAGAGAAGCCATCCATGCTGCTCTTGCCTGCTACAGGTGAGTTGGTTACGATACCTTCCTTGGCATCGAAGCTCTCCTCTGAAACATCAGCACCCTCGATAAGAGGAATGATAGGCAGGTTGAAGTGCTTGGCAAAGGCATAGTCACGGCTATCGTGAGCTGGCACAGCCATGATGGCACCTGTACCATATCCTGCCAATACATATTCTGAAATCCATACTGGGATTGCCTCGCCGGTGAATGGGTTGATGGCGTAGCTTCCTGAGAATACGCCGGTTACGCTGTGGTTAGCCATACGGTCCAACTCTGTACGCTTCTTTACATAGTCGAGATATTTCTCCACTTCTTCCTTCTGCTCGGCAGTAGTTACCTGCTGAACATATTCGCTCTCTGGAGCCAGAACCATGAAGGTTACACCAAACATGGTATCGGCACGGGTAGTGAAGATGGTGAACTTCACGTCGCTGTCCTTTACAGAGAATACTACCTCTGTACCCTCAGAACGGCCAATCCAGTTTTTCTGGGTTTCCTTGATACTGTCGCTCCACTGGATGGTCTCCAAACCGTCGAGCAGACGCTGAGAGTAAGCAGATGTTCTCAAGCACCATTGCTGCATTTTCTTCTGGATGACAGGATAACCGCCACGCTCACTTACACCGTTTACTACCTCGTCGTTGGCAAGTACAGTACCTAAGCCTGGGCACCAGTTCACCATCGTCTCGCCGAGGTAAGCGATGCGGTAGTTCATCAGAATCTGCTGCTTCTTCACGTCGTCGTAGCTGTTCCACTCCTCAGCTGTGAAGTCAATCTGCTCGTTCTGAGCCACGTTCAAGCCCTCTGAACCTTTTTCCTCGAAACGCTTGATGAGCTTCTCGATAGGCTGAGCTTTCTGACAGCCGTTGCAGAAGAATGAGTTGAACATCTTCTGGAAAGCCCACTGAGTCCAATGGTAATACTTAGGGTCGCAGGTACGAACCTCGCGGTCCCAATCGAAGCAGAAGCCAATCTTGTCGAGCTGCTCGCGGTAGCGGTTGATGTTGGCTACGGTAGTTACCTCTGGGTGCTGACCTGTCTGGATAGCGTACTGCTCAGCAGGCAATCCGTAAGCATCGTAACCCATAGGGTTCAGTACGTTAAATCCGTTCAAACGCTTGTAGCGTGCATAGATATCGCTGGCGATATAGCCAAGTGGGTGACCTACGTGCAAACCAGCTCCTGATGGATAAGGGAACATGTTGAGCACATAGAATTTCTTCTTGTTTTCATCCTCTGTCACCTTATAGGTCTTGTTCTCGACCCATTTCTGGTGCCATTTCTTCTCGATTTCTCTGAAGTTGTATTCCATTGTTGTTATCTTATTTATTTTGTTTCTTATTCTTTGTAATTTTCCGTTTTGATAGGTTTTCTGCCTCATATAATCTTATATATAATAAGGTATAACTCTATTCAAGGTGCAAAATTACATTTATTTTGGCATACTACAAAATAAATAATATTATTTTTTAAGAATCATAAGTTTTATTTCATGATTCCATTTATGTTTTTGGCAAGTTGCTCTGGTGAACTGGCACCTACCAATACGCTGGTAACGCCTTTCTGCTGGAGAATCCAGGCGAGAGCCATTTCTGCGAGTGTTTCTCCACGTTCGCCTGCTTCGGCATTCCATTGCTTCAACTGCTCCATCAACTCCGGTGTCAAGGTACTGTGCTTGAGGAAATGTTCCTTTGCCATACGGCTATCCGATGGGATTCCGTTGAGATAGCGGTCGGTGAGGAGACCTTGTGCTAAAGGTGAGAAGGAGATGAAACCGATGCCATTCTCGTGGCAATAGTCGAGGGTTCCATTCTCCTGCGGTGCACGGTCGAGCATGTTGAGTCTGTCCTGGAAGATGAGCAGTGGACAGTCGCGCTCCTTGAGATATTTGTCAGCGAACTTCAGGGCTTCCAGTGGCCATCGGCTGATGCCGAGATAGAGCGCCTTGCCTTGCTTCACGATATCTACCATCGCCTGAAGTGTTTCTTCGAGCGGTGTGTTAGGGTCGTAGCGATGACTGTAGAAAAGATCTACATAGTCGAGGTTCATGCGCTTGAGACTCTGGTCGAGACTGGCCATCAGATACTTACGGGAACCCCAGTTGCCATAAGGACCTTCCCACATATCATATCCAGCCTTGGTGGCAATGAAAAGTTCATCACGATATGGACGGAAATCATCTTGCATGAGTCTGCCCATCGTTTCTTCGGCACTACCATAAGGAGGACCATAGTTGTTGGCCAGGTCGAAGTGGGTAATGCCATGATCGAAAGCATAATGAGTAATGGCCCTGCTGCGCTCGTAAGGATCTACTCCTCCGAAATTATGCCAGAAACCAAGACTTATTTTTGGTAAGAGAACTCCGCTCTTGCCACATCTTTTATAGAGTGCCTCCGAGTCTGTGTATCGGTTGGCATCTGCAGTATAGATTCCTTTTAAGTCCATATTCTTCTTTTTTTTTAAAATATCTTTTGCAAAAGTACGAATTATCTTTTGTATATAAAAGTATAAAAAGTACGACATCGCCATCTAAAGCCCCTAACATCCATTGTGACAGATACGAAAAAGGAGTCAGAACATTATAGCCTTACTCCTTAATACGTATTTTATAAAATGTGAATACACATTTACAACGATTTGCAATATAAATCTTTCATCTTATCCAAATCAGGCAAAGCCTTCTGTAATTCTTCAGGCATATCCTGTTTGGTTTTATATGTTGCTACTCCCATTGGGCTGTCGTAGTTCCTCACAACAATGTCAACAAAAGCCTTGTTCATTTCTTTGCATAACACAATACCAATAGAAGGATTTTCGTGTGGCTTTTTAACAGTAAGGTCTAATGCCTGTAGATATGTACATAGTTGTCCCAAATATGAAGGCTTGAACTTACCGTATTTTAGTTCTACGGCTACCATTGCTGCAAGTTCTCGACTAAAGAACAAAAGATCTATGAACATTTCTTCTCCTTCAAGTACGACACGATACTGGTTACCCATAAAGATAAAATCCTTTCCGAATTGAAGAATGAAATCGCGCATGTTTCTTACAATTTCTTGCTCAACTACACGTTCGTCAATATCCTCTATCTCCAATCCCAAATTTTCAGTATTGATGAAATCAAGCAAATATTCATCCTTAAACATTGATATTGTTTTCATAGATTGCTTGAAGTCTGGTATCGCTTTCGGAAAATTGTTAGGCATATTGCCTTGATGGTGATATAGATCATCAGATAAGTATTTCCGTAATACATACTTGTTCCAATGGTGCAAGTTCACTTGATGTATGTAGTAGATACGCTCATCTAAAGTGGTAGTTTTATGCAAAATTTCCATATGATGAGTGAAACTAATGCCCACAAAATCCTCTATACGTAAGTCTGCTGACTCTATAGGTCTGTTAATACAAAGGAGTGTCTTTTCTCCTATTTCAACACCTTCTTCTATCTTATTTTCAAGCTGTTGTAATTGGTTCGCCAATGGCGAACCAATTGAAAGGCATTGCCATTCCTCATAGAAGATACGCATTTTCTTCAAGTTGCCTGAAGAAAAGCCTCTTAATCCTGGTAATTCACGCTGCAATCTCTCACTAATACTATCAAGAGCTTTTGCGCCCCAATGTGCTTGCTGTAAATTGATAGACACATAACGCCCTATACCATAATATAAAGACAACTGTATGGCATTACTTGACTGGCTCGCCTGTGCTTGAGCTCGCAAAATTGCCCCTTTTATGGTTTGGACAGCTTTATCTACTGTTATATTGTTTTCTTCCATTATACTCTGTTTTGATATTATTTACAAAGGTAGTGCTTTTAGCCTTTAAGCCACTATTGCACACCCCCCTTCTTTGAAAAGAACGTAAAATCAATAGTATTATTGCGATGATTGTACTTTTATTAATCGCTTCACTCGTTGTACGGTACTTACCCCTTTACCACTCAACTTCGCCACATCCCGAATGGAATACCCCTTGCGGAGCAAACTAATAACGTCCCTATATTCGGTTCTTATTTGTTATTCCGTTTTTACTGAGCCTACCTTGCGTCCGAGTTTCCCACCTTTCTCTATATACCGCTTCCTTCCTGACTGCAATCGGAAATATTATCACGTTCCAATTGCGCACAGGTCGAAAGCGTGGCTATCATTATGGGGGCAAAGAGGGACTGATGTCCTTCTTCGTCCAATAATGTAAGTTGTTCCTTTTGTATGTAGAGGTTAATGCCATAGTCAATGAGTTGCAGACAATGGGCAATGTGAACATGGTTTACATAATCTGAAAGCAGACAAGATACGCAAGCGCATATCGCATTACTTTGGCTTGCAACCAATAGTCTTAGAATCTTGGATAACGTCTTTGACACTGTTACGAAATGCCTATAGACACCATTCAAGAGTGTAGAACAAAGTAAGCTCCGTCATGCCTGTCTCTCCAAGAAAAATTGCTCATTCTACTAATCGCCCAACATCATACACTTTGGGGTAATATCGGTGTAATCGAAAGTTAAATACGTTAAATTATTACCTTTTCGTATCTAAACAGAATCCACACAGTCACTTTTCTACCGTTTAGAGTGTATAATACTGATAATCAACTAATAATAGATACTGGGGATGTGAAAATCTAACGTCAATAGTGCTGCCTTCTAGTTTGACAGGAATGGGGGGTAGAGATTTTTATGGATGTACAAAGCTTGCAACAATTTATGCGTGTATGAATGTTCCTCCTAGATATTATGATACTCGTTATCCCGACTTCTATTATCCTTTTGAATTTGGAAGTAATAGTATTATGAATGGTGTGAGGGACAATGCTATTCTTTATATTCCTAAAGGTTCGTTCTCTGCTTATTCGAAAGCTGTTGATTGGAGAGACTTTAAGAATATTGTAGAGTTTGAACCTACGGGTGTAGAGAATATGAACATGGCGAAGAAAATTACGGAAGTTTCGAGGTATGCCCTTGATGGTCAACGTTTAGACCATCCAAGAAAAGGACTTAATATCGTAAAATATAGCGATGGTACAGTGCGTAAAATCTTGGTTAAATAAGCCTTCAAACTTCACCCATTCTCTTTTGTAGAATAGAGAGGATGGGTGAGTTTACTATAGTCTTTTTTGCAGCCTTTGGCTGACAATACTACCCATTTTATAGTCGAAAGTAAAATGAATTGAGAAAAAGTCGATTTAGTTTGTAGTTTAGTCTTTTAGGCAACTTATAGGAACGACCCATACACCGTCTTCTCGTTGGTAAGCGTATGAACCAATGCCTATCAGTACCATCATGAATGAAGGGGTCTTCATCTTGGTGGTGTCAATCTTGGTGGCAAGTTCCTTTAGCGAGGAAGCACCTTCTTCTATTAGATTATCACCACCTAATTTGATTTCAACAAGCCCATAATCTCCATTCCGAAGATGTACTACAGCATCACATTCCAATCCATTTTTGTCCCGATAGTGATATACGTTACCTCCGATGGCATCCGCATAAACTCGCAAGTCTCTTATGCACATGGTTTCAAATAATAAGCCAAATGTCCCAAGCTCATTAATGAGGTCTTTGGGACCTATACCTAGAGCAGCAACTGCAATAGATGGGTCAACGAAGTATCGGGTAAAAGATGTGCGGATGGCAGTCTTGGAACGTAAGTTGGGATTCCATGCTGGCATATCCTCTATAACGAATATCTTTTCCAAAGCCTTGATATATGAGCCTATTGTGTCGTCATCCACGCTCATTGCATCATTGGCCTTCACATCTTCCTTTATCTTGCTGATGGAAGTTTGTGAACCTTGGAAACGAGCGTACGAACGCATTAATCGCTTGGTGCGCTCAGCATCTCTGGAAACATCGTCAACTCTTGATATGTCAATGTTTACGACGGCATCATAATAGTCGAAAACACGTTCCAAGGCAATGTCTTTGTCTTGCAAGGTGGCTTTTGGCCATCCACCTCTACATACAAGATAGGCGATGTCATCGATGCTTTTTTCCTCACACATGGCGACTTTAGCTTTACCTAAGAAAAGATCGTTGAGGCTGATAGTGCCTTGTGAATCTTCCGATTCCCACAGACTCATAGGGCGCATCTTGATTCTGGCAAAGCGACCAGTGCCGCTATGCCATATTTCATCGGTTTTGGCAGGTACTGCAGAACCAGTCAAGATGAATTGTCCTTCTCCGTCTCGATGGTCAACCTCGAAACGAATGGTATCCCATAGGCTTGGTGCTAGTTGCCATTCATCTATAAGTCTTGGAGCCTTTCCTTCCAATAGACTTTGAGGACTCATCTTGGCAAGTTGCATATACATGCCGCTCTTCTTCGGGTCATTCATATAGAGGATACTTTTGGCTTTTTCCTCTGCGGTAGTAGTCTTTCCACACCATTTAGGGCCTTCGATAAGTACTGCTCCCATGCCTTTGAGTTTTCTTTCGAGGATATAATCGACGATTCTATGTTTGTATTGTTTCATACCATTTTTCTATTTGTTGGCAAAAATAGCATAAATATCTGAAACTCACAAACATTTTAAGTACTTTTAATGTGCCGTTCGGTAATTTGGCTGAGTTTTATTCGGTAATTTGGCTGAGTTTTATTCGGTAATTTGGCGGAAATACTATCTTATTTTAAGAAGAACTCGCTGCAAGCCCAAACTAATGAGCTTGCGAGCGATTTTCTTCTGAGGTTTTGGTTAATTCTATCATACTTTACATGTTTTTATTTAGCAAACAGCTTTCCGATGAGATTTAAGAGGTTAGAGACAGTCTCCTTGCTCTCCACTGGAATCTTGATGGATGTCTCGCCAGTCTGCTCGTCTTTCTCTACGATGGAATCTACTAGTTGTGCTGTGGCTTCTGGCGACTTCAAGGTTTCTGCCAAACCAGAGAGGAAGGAAACGCCTTGGGCTACCAATTCCTTAGGTTGGGATGGGCGATGAGAAGTGCCAGCGCCTTGTGTTTGCTGAGAGTTGCTGTTTGTATAGTCAGTTTTTCCTTCTGGAGTCTTGGCTTCTGTTGGTCTCAATTTTTCAGTATCAGCAGTAGGCTTTGGAATGTCTGCCTCAGTTGTATTTGTAGAAATATCCTCGGAAGTTACAGAATTCTCATCCTTTG
>OBKV01001870.1_pt1 | contig 12493 bp, 11 predicted proteins | sample 1517301 | NCBI WGS metagenome assembly OBKV01 (sample SAMN04571685, study PRJEB22368) | human gut metagenome | biome: human gut; material: stool | host: Homo sapiens | place: Luxembourg | collected 2012-06-29 | reverse complement strand
AATATTATAACTTTGCCCTTTGCTATAAATTTCTCATTTTCAGCTTTAGCTATTATTGTTGTTTGTACATATTCAAATGGAGGTAATAAAACACTTAAAAACCTCTTAACAACCAAATCATATATTTTTCTTTCTTCTGATGATAAATTTGAAAGAATTGGCTTTTCCTCAGTTGGAATAATTGCATGGTGATCACTTACCTTTGAATTATCTACAAAACTCTTATTTCCTTGTATCTTTTTTCTTAAAACTTCCTCTGCACTAATTTTATATTCTCCTATAGAAATTGCCTTAAGTCTATCTGGTAAAGTTGCTACAATATCTGTAGTAATATATCTTGAATCAGTTCTTGGATAAGTTAAAATTTTATGATTTTCATATAATCTTTGCATTATATTTAATGTTTGTTTTGCTGAATATCCAAAAATCTTATTAGCATCTCTTTGAAGTTCTGTTAAATCATAAAGTGCTGGAGAATATTTTTTCTTCTTAACACTATTAATATCTATTATTTCACCACTTGCACCATTTACCTTTTTAGATATTTTATCTGCAAATTCTTCATCAAATATTTTATTATTATTATCCTTGTTTATCCATGACAAAGTATATCCCTTAGTTTTTGCATTAATTGTATAATAAACTTTTGGCTTAAAGTTTTTTATATCTTTTTCCCTTTGTACAATCATTGCTAACGTTGGTGATTGAACTCTTCCTGCTGATAATTGAGCATTATACTTACAAGTTAAAGCTCTTGTAACATTAAGTCCAACAAGCCAATCTGCTTCTGCTCTACATACAGCTGCTCTATATAAATTTTCATATTCCTTACCATCTCTTAAATTTTTAAATCCATCTAAAATAGCCTTATCTGTTTGAGAAGAAATCCACAATCTTTTAATAGGTTTCTTAACACCAACCTTTTCAATTATCCATCTTGCAACAAGTTCTCCTTCTCTTCCTGCGTCAGTTGCAATTACTATTTCGCTTACATCTCCTCTATTCATTTGCTTTTTTACTTCATTAAATTGTTTTGATGTTTTCTTTAATATCACTAACTTCATGTGTTTAGGCAACATAGGAAGTGTTTCCATCTTCCATTCCTTGTATTTATTATCATATCCTTCTGGATCCATTAAACCAACTAAATGTCCCATTGCCCAAGTTATAATATATTTATTTCCCTCTATATATGAACCTTTATTATTATTACACTTTAAAACCTTCGCTAAATCTCTTCCTACAGATGGCTTTTCTGCCAATACTAATATTTTACTCATTTTTAATCCTTCTTCCTATTAAAACTCTAACTAATTATATCATAATTCTTTAAAATCACATACTTTCTAAAGATTCCTTTTAATTTTAACTTCATAAATTAAGTAAGAACTTATTCCCTTTAAAATACTAGATACACAAATACTAATCCAAATTCCACTTATTCCAAAAGGCTTAATTAATAATATTGCTAATGGAATTCTAAAACTTGTGAATATAATACTAATTGTTGCAGGAATTTTAGGCTTACCTATACCAGTAAACATACCATTTGATATCATTTCAATAGCACTAAATATTTGTGAAAATGCTACTGCGCTTAAATAACTTGCTGCAATCACAGTTGTAGCTTCATCATTTATAAATATCCTAATTAATTGTTTATTAAATAAAAGAAATATTATAGCCATCAATATTGCATAGCTTATCCCAACTATCAATGCGCTTTTATATCCCTCTTTTATTCTTTTTAATTTTCCAGCACCAAAATTTTGGCCTGTAAAACTTGCTACTGCTCCATTTAAGCCTCCAATTATCATATATGCAATTGACTCTATTTGAACTCCTATTTTTTGAGCTGCAATTGCTTCTGCTCCAAATATAGCTATTATCTTAGCTAAAATAATATTTATAACAGTAAACAATACTCTTTGAAATGCCATAGGTGACCCAAGTTTTATTATTTCTTTTATTTTTTCAAAATTAATTTTTAAATTATATTTATAAGTAAGTATTTCATTTGCATTCATTCTAAATAAAATGAACATTATAATATTTGCTATTAAAGTACTTACTCCAGCTCCAACAACTCCAAGTTTAAATATATATATACATATAGGATCAAGAACTATATTTAAAGCAACACCAACCCCATTTATTTTAAATGCCAATTTGTTGTTTCCAAAACTACCCAATATCCTTGTATACATCATATTAAAAAATGCAAAAAATAAAATTGGTGCATTTAAAGCTAAATAATAATAAGCATTCTTTTCTACTTCACTATTATTTAAATTTAAAAATCCTATAAATTTTTCTCCTAACAAAATTAAAATCAATCCAAAAACAATACCTATTATTATATTTATCACTATTCCTGAATTAATATATTCTTTTATTTCCTTTTCATTCTTTTTGCCAACTGCATGTGCAACTTTTATTCCTGTTCCAATAACAACTAATGAGTTTAATGCATTTCCAATGTTAACATATAAACTTGATGAACCAATACTTGCAACAGCATGACTTCCAAGTTTTCCAACCCATATCATGTCAATTAAATTATATGTAAACTGCAAAAGCGAACTTCCCATTATAGGTAATGCTAATGCAGCTATAACAGTTATTACTTTTCCTTTAGTTAAATCTATTTTCTTCATACTATCTCCATTCTAAATTTGATATGTTGATTATATATATTTATCCTTAACTTATCAATATATTTTATAATATATAAATTATTTTATTATATACATTTACAATTTGGTATTTATTCTATTAAATGGTATAATAACCTATATTCATATTCTAAGGAGGATAATTATGAAAAAACTAAACAAATTACTTATATTGTTATTTTTGATTTCAACATTGATATTTCAAATTAGTTGCTCAAACATAAACAAATATAATGAAGTATTTAATTCCTATATTGAAAAATGGATTTTAGGTGATTATGCTGGAATGTATTCACTTTTAACATCAGATTCTAAAAATTATATTGATGAAGATACCTTTATCAATAGATATAACACAGTTTATTCTGCACTTAAATTTAATAATTTAGAAATTTCTCTTAATAATGATCTTATTAAAAATGATGGTTATTATACTGCATCATTTACTTTAAGTGGAAACTGTATTGCTGGAGATTTCAGTTTTAATAATTTTAACTTAGATATTTACAAGGAAAATGATAAATACCTTATAAAATGGAATGAAAGTTTAATACTTCCTGAAATGATTAAAGGTGATAAAGTTTATGTAAAAACTTCAAATCATATAAGAGGTAAAATATTAGATAGAAATGGAAAAATATTAGCAGAAGATGGACAACTTTCAGTAGTTGGAATTCATCCCTCAAAATTTAATACAGAAAATCGTAATGAAAAAATTACTGAGTTAGCAAATATATTAGATATAAGTGAAGAAAGTATCACTTCTAAATTGGATGCAAATACCAATCCTGAATTTTTTGTACCCATAGTTAATATGACTTCAACAGATGAAAAATTGCAACTTCTTAGCAATAAAAGTGAAGATGGCATAATTATAAATAATAAAACATCACGAGTTTATTATGGTGGTGAAGCTTTTGGAAGATTAATTGGTTATGTAGGAAATATTACTGCTGAAGAACTTGAAAATAAAAGTAATGATGGATATACTTCAACCAGCTTAATTGGTAAAGCTGGAATAGAACAAGTTTTTGAAGATACTTTACGCGGTGAAGATGGAGCTGAAATTTATTTAAAAAGAAATTCTGAAGAAATAAGTATATTAAAAAAAGAAACCATTAACGGAACTGATGTTGAACTTACAATTGATTCAGCTTTACAAAATAATTCTTATGCTCAATTAAATAATGAAAAAGGTGCTGTTACTGCCGTTGATCCTATTACTGGAGAAGTTTTAGCATTGGTTAGTTCACCTTCTTATGATTCTAATATGTTTACTACTTATGTAACTAAAACTAAAGCTGCTGAAAGAGAATCTAATAATTATTCTGATACAGTAAATAGATTTAATAAAACTTATGCTCCTGGTTCTACAATGAAACTTATAACTGCTGCTATTGGATTAAATACTACTTCTTTAAATCCTAATGAAAAAGTTGAAATAAACGGATTAAAATGGCAAAAAGATAGTAGTTGGGGGAATTATTTTATAACTAGGGTTGAGAATATAAGTGCTGTATCATTAAGAGAAGCAGCAAAATATTCTGATAATATTTATTTTGCTCAAACTGCTTTAAAAATAGGAAGTGAAGATTTAATTAATGGTATTAAAAGCTTTGGTATTGGTGAAAAAATGAATCTTGAATATCCTATGACAAATTCTAGTATTTCAAATACAGGAGTTTTAAATAATGAAATTTTATTAGCTGATACTGGATATGGACAAGGTGAATTAATGGTTACACCTTTAAATATGGCACTAGCTTATAGCGCACTCGCAAATAACGGTAATATTATGACTCCACGATTAACTTTATCAAATAATAATACAAATGTTATTTGGAAAGAAAACGCTATAAAACCTGAACATTTACAAACATTAATAGATGACTTTTCTGCTATGGTAAATGATGAAGATGGACATGCTCATATAGCTAAAATTGAAGGATATAATATAGCCGCTAAAACTGGTACTGCTGAAATAAAGTCATCTCAAGATGATAATAACGGAACTGAAAATGGATGGTTTGTTGCTGTAGATACTACTTCATCTAAATTGTCTATTGCTGTTATTATTGAAGATGTTAAAAATAGAGGTGGTAGTAGCATTCCAATTCCTATGGTTAAAAATATCATGGAAGAATATTTAACTAGATAGTTATATATTAAATAATATTAGAGGTAATGAAAAAATCATTTTAAGTTTCTTCATTATCTCTTTGTTTATAAAACTAAAAGTACAATTAAACTCTTATAACTTCAACTTTATATCCATCTGGATCAGTTACAAAGTAATAATGTGGCTTTTCTCCTGGAAGTCCCTTTAAATCAGTAACTTCATATCCCATTTCAATATGTTTTTCTCTTAATCCTTCTATATCTTCACTGCCTATTGCTGTATGACTAAATCCATTTCCTAATTCATATGGCACTTCTGGATTATAATTATAAGTAAGTTCTATTTCATATCCACCTGGAGCATCTGATAAATAAACTAATGTAAATTTATGCTTTGGAAAATCTTTTCTTCTTGTTTCAACTAATCCTAAAGCTTCTTTATAAAATTTTAATGATTTTTCTAAATCCATTACTCTTATGCAAGTATGCAACATTTTTACTGACATAATATTCCTCCTTAAATCAATACTATTTAAATTATAACATATAAAACTTTATATTCCAGCTTTTAAACTAACATTATAATTTAATAACCTTTATTTATATAACGATTATTCCTTATTTACTACATTATCATTTTGAAAAAATTTCTCATATATTATAATGCTTTATTATTTAAGGAGAATTTATATCATAAATGACATATATTCAAATATTCATGACCTTATCCAGGCATGGACTCATCAACCATATTTTCTAATAATGAAGTTGTAAAGATATTAGGAACTAATATTATAAATAATTCAATAAATTTTACTACTCTTAATATAACAATAATTGAAATTTAATGGGATGTCGCATTAAGAATAAATACTACAATATATTGTATTAATTTTTATTTTTAAAACAATATATTGTGTATAAAAATTTTAGTGCGACAGCCCCTTATATTCCTCTAATCTAATTCATTAATTTGAACAGTTTTTTCTTTAGCCTTTTTCTTTTGCTTAGGCTTTTTTTCATTTCTATTCTTAGCCAAATTAAAATTCACCTCCATAAAATTAATTAATTTAAAACTTCATAACAAAGAAGTCTAATAAAATTACATTAATTAGGTTACTCATTTTTATATAAAACAATACCAGTAATTAAATCCATAAAATGCATTGCCTAGAATTTATAATTCAAACTTTCAACATTTTTACTATAATTATTTATATTTACTTATTTCTTATCTATAATAATCATATAAAAATTCATTAAAAGACTTAAATATTATCTATTGTTTTATATATTTAATTTTTAAAACAATTTAATAAACAAAATCAATAAAATATTCATTTATTAAAAGTATTTTCATAATAAATTAATTATTAAGAAATTTGTTTATAGCTTGTAATTACACCCTTTATATTATTTTCATATAAATATTTGCATATTTCTTTTGCATAAATTAAAAGCTCATCATTATCAACTTTATTTATAATTGCCCTATATTTAGCATTAAAACAATCTTTAACATTTTTTCTTTGACCTTCTTCACTACCTAAAATATTAGCTATATCCTTAGTATTAATTTTATGATTATAATTTTTCCTTAAAATCTTGCATACTTGCTCTGGTCTATGACAAATTTTATTTATTGATTTAAATAAAGAATCTATCCCTGCAACACCAACAACCATTGTAGTATTCTTTAAAATAACCGGCTCATAATTTGCAGGTACCTTAAGTGGATGCATCCTTGCTCCATCAGCTTCAATAAGTAAAAAATCACATAAATTTATTAATTTTTCTGCTATTTTTTCTCCACCCCCTACAATTTTTCCATCTCTATCCTTAATTCCAACTGTAATTAAATTTTCACTTTTAAATCTTTCTATTATTTCATTTACATTACCTTTAAAATCTATAAAATCCTCTGGCATATGCATATGAGTAGTTGTTGTTACTACAATCTTTTTTCCTAATTTACTTAATTCTTTTGCTAAAGTATAAATTGATGTTGTTTTTCCTCCTCCTCCAACAAAAGAAATTATATTTTTTTCTTCAATATTTATTTCTAGAGCTTCATATAAGAAATTTTTTTGCTCTACTTCATAATTTAAATAATTAAAAATTTTCATATTACTTCCTTATATTTAAATATTATCTATATTAATTGTATAAACTTTTCCCATATTTATAAATATATTTTTTAATTAATTAAAGGATGTAAAAGATTTATTATAAAACAATCATTCTACATCCTTTAATTAAAATACTATTTATACAAAAATAATTATATAAAAGATAAATTATTCTTTATATAAATTATCTTCTAATATTTTATTTGCTAAAATTCCTATATTTACTTCTCTTGTATCCATATAAACATCGATTATTCTATCTACTAAAGTTACTTCAACATATTCAATATCTTTTCCATCATCATCTTTATATGTAATTATATCATAAGTAATTATCTCTTCTTTAAGCTTTTTTTTAGTTATCATTTGTTTCTCCTTAATTATATTAATTTCAATAATTCATTAAAAGATTTTATTGATTCATTATATTCCTCAACTTCTCCAAATCCATATTCTGCAAATATAAATGGTACTCCTGCAAATTTAGCTGCATTTGCATCACCTTGTGTATCACCTACATATATAGGATTTTTTAAATTATTTCTTTTAATGACTAATTTTATATTTTCTCCTTTTGTTAACCCTGTTCTTCCTGGACATTCATAATCACTAAAATACTTGTCTAACTTATGTGATTCAAAAAAGCTCTCAATATATCCATTACCACAATTACTAACAATAAATAACTTATGATTTTTATATAATTCCCTTAAAGTTTCCTCTAATTTATCATATAGTGTTGCACCATGCTTACTTAAATATTCATTTTCATATTCACAGCATTCATTTATTATTTTCATTTGCACTTTTGATTCTATTCCTGGAAATAATATTTCAGCTATTTCATCTAATAGTTTCCCCATACAAGGCTTTAAATCTTCTATGCTTACTTCTTTTCTTTTTAAATTATATTTAGATACTATGCTAGTCCATGTTTTAGATACTTCTTTTGTTGAGTCCCATAATGTTCCATCTAAATCAAATATTATACCATCAACCTTCATTTCTCTTCTCCTTAACCTTAGTTTCTTAATTATTATATCATTTTTTTACATTGTTATCATCATAACTTTACATTTATTACACTTAATAATATTTTAAATTAATTGTAACACATATAAAAAATATTAATAAACTATATTAATAAACTATATTTTCACAAATGATGGTGATATTATGAAAATTTTCAAAAACACAATATTTTATGCTCTTATTAAATGTTGGAAAGAAATAGCCATTAGTGACAAGGCTTTAATTATAATAATTTCTATTCTTTTAGTTCAATGTGTTTATAATTTATTTACACCTGAACCAGTGAGCAGCAATGAAATTACAATTTGTGTAATAGTTCGTACTACTGTAGCTTCTATTTTTGGATATTTTTTAAGTGAAAACTTTTTAAATCATAATAGAAGTCAACAAAAAAATTCTAAAACTGAAATTACTGTTACTTCAGATGATAATATTAATATAAATGATTATTTAAAAACTTCTAATAATAATAATAATAATAATGTTACTTCTAAATTTAAAACAAAAAACAAATCAGCTACTGTTCAAACAGAATCTAAATATTATATATGTAATAGAACTTTACAAGTGATTATTGCTTTAAGTGTCTGTATAATTACTTTAGGTTCATTGCTTATAGCACATGATTTTCATTTAATTTCTGAAGATACAAATCCAACAATAATTCAATTTAGGGATTTAATTGCTAGCTGCATTGGATTTTTATTAGGAAGTTCTAAAAATACAACTAAAATTTGATTCAAAAAAACATGGGGTTGTCTCACTAAAAATTTTATACACAATATATTGTTTTAAAAAATAAAAATCAACACAATATATTGTAGTGTTTATTCTTAATGCGACATCCCCATGTTTTTACCATTCACCCATTAATCTTCTATAAAGCTTTGAATACTCTTGTGCTGAATTTCTCCAAGAATAATCCTTTTCCATTCCCCTAAAAGCTATTCCATTCCATTTATCTCTATGATCAAAATATATTTGCTTAGCATAATTTATTGTATTAAGCATTTCATGTGCATTATAATTTGCAAATGAAAATCCTGTACCTGAATCAGAATAAATATTGAAAGGTTCAACAGTATCTCTTAAGCCACCTGTTTCTCTTACAATAGGAACGGTTCCATATCTTAATGCTATTAATTGAGTTAATCCACAAGGTTCAAATCTTGATGGAACAAGCATTGCATCAGCTGCTGCATATATTTTATGTGCCCTATTATTAGAGAAATAAATATTTCCTGAAACCTTACCTTTTAATTTCCATTCAAAATATCTAAACATATCTTCATATCCTTTATCACCAGTACCAAGCACTACTAATTGAGTATAATCATCTACTATTTGCTCTAATACATGTGCAATTAAATCTACACCTTTTTGATCTGTTAATCTTGATATTATACCAATCATAAACTTGTTATCATCTTGTTCTAATCCTAATTCTTGTTGTAATGCTCTTTTATTTATTTTTTTATTTTCTATGAAGCTATATTTATTATATTTACTAAATATTTCATTATCAGTTTCTGGATTATATTCATTATAATCAATTCCATTTAAAATTCCATATAATCCTCCACTTTTTTCTCTAACAACACCATCAAGTCCTTCACCATAATATTCACTTTGAATTTCATTTTTATAAGTATTACTAACTGTAGTTATATAATTAGCATAAATCATTCCGCCTTTTAACATATTAGCATCTTTCTTATACTCCATATCTGTTGGTCTAAATACATAGTCTGGGAAATTAGTTATACTTTTTAATGTCTTTATATCCCAAATTCCTTGGAATCTTAAATTATGAATTGTCATAATAGTTTTTATATTATCATAAAAATGATTATCTCTAAATATACTGTGAAGATAAACCGGTAAAACTCCAGTTTGCCAATCATGACAATGTATTATATCAGGTCTAAAATTGATACTTGGTAACATGGATAAAACTGCTTTACTAAAAAAACAGAACTTTTCTATATCAAATCTAGTATCTCCATACGGAGTACTTCCATTAAAATAATGTTGATTATCAATAAAATAAAAAGTTATTCCATCATATTGAGTTGTTAAAACTCCAACATATTCACTTCCATTAACATCACCTAAATTCATATAAAAATGTGTAATATATTTAAAATCACTTCTATAATGCCATGGTATGCACATGTAATTTGGTATCACGACTCTTACATCAAATTCTTCTTTTGGAAATGATTTAGGAAGTGATCCTACAACATCTGCTAGTCCTCCCGTTTTAATAAAAGGCACACTTTCTGAAGCGACAAAAAGTACTTTTTTCATTTTTAAAAATCCCTCCATTTTTAATCTTTCATATCATGTACTTTACTTATCTATAATATTATTAATATAAATATCACTAATATTTTACCATACTTCCATTTATTTGAAATGATATTTTTTTATTTTTTTAATATTTATTAACATTCTTTCTGTAAACCTTTTTAAATGATATTTTACTTTATTTTTTTCATTATTTTTACCATTTTGTTAATAAATATATTATTTGGTAAAATATTTGTCTATATTTTTATAATATGCTATAATAACATTAATAAAAATATTTCTATATTATAATTAAAAAGGGATGAGATTTTTATGAAACATAATGCTTATGAAATTATGAAAGAAATGTGGTCAATTGATGAAGAAATTCAAAAACTTACAAGTGATTTAAAGAAAACAGAGCAAATAACACAAAGAGAATTGCTTGAACGTCGTATCGATTCTCTATATGCAGAATTTTTAAAATATAAACACTTATTAGAAGATATAGAAGTAAATGAGTTATAAAAATAAATTAAAGTACTAAGCTAAATTTAACTTAGTACTTTAATTTATTTTATTATGCAATTTTATCTATTGAATCATCTTTACTGCCATATTTTTTCTCGTATTTAGAAATTAAGAAGAAAGCAATTAATCCAAATACTATTGGACCTATTAATTGAAATCCTGTAGAAACATAATCCTTACTTTCAATTGCTGGTTGTAATATTGTAAATATATTAGCAAAACCAACTGTAATAGTTACTATAATAGCCCATATTGTTGCAACTGTTTTATTTTTAAAGAAAATAAATGTTTTCTTTATATTATCATTTTTTTTAAAATAAATAAATGCAACTGCTAAAAACATAGTAGGTATTGTCATTGCAACATTACCCATAAGTATTAAATAATCTAAAAAGCTTGAAGACTTCCCTCCAGTTATTACAACTATTGCAATAATAGCTACAACAGTTATACATTGAATCCACATAGCATTTACTGGCATTCCATTTTCTTCATTAATTTTAGTCCAACTTTCTGGCCATATTTCTTTTGGTGTACCTTCTATTAATTGTTTTAATGGTGAATAAATTAATGTAAAAAATGCCCCTAATAATGCTAAAAATATTGCTAAACCAATATATCTAGCAAACCACACTCCCATTAATTCAATTCCATGAGATGATAATCCAAATACCTTTCCAAGTTCTACTCCCAAATTTTTAATTACTATATATGCAACATTAGCCATTTTTACATTAGATGCTGAAAGTACTTCTTGCCAATTAGTAAATAATCCAACCATTAATATTGCTAAAGAATATCCTACACCTATTACTATTGCTGATATTTTTATTCCCTTTGGGAAATTCTTGTTAGCATCTTCTGTTTGGTCTACAAGGCCTCCAACTGCTTCTAATCCCCCATAAGCAAATATTGCAAAAACTAAAAATCCTAATACTGCTAAAACAGTTCCATATGCTGGATTAGGAGAATTAACAAATTCAGAAATATTTAATGGTTGTGCAGCCTTAAATCCATTAGCAAAAAATATTATTAATGATCCAATAATTAATAATAAGTTTGCACTTGTTACAAATATTCCTCCTATTGATGCTACCTTTGCAATACTCTTAATTCCTCTTGATGATAAAAATGTAATTAATATTACAAAAACAGCGCCTAATATTCCTAATGTTTGAGATGAAGTTAATCCAAATAATGACCAAGTTGAAGTTCTATCCTCTCCAAATATTAAATTTGAAAGTGGTATCCAAATTGATGATGAAACACTTACCATCCAAACTATATATGATGCAAACCACATAAATGTACCTATAAATGCAAATTTTCTTCCTACTGATCTTTGCATCCAAACATAAATACTACCTTTTTCATCTTTAAATGCAGCTCCAAATTCAGCCATCATAAATGCATATGGTATAAAAAAGCATATTGCTCCAAAAATATACCAAGGAATAGCTGAATATCCCATAAGAAAATATGCTCTTGGAATATTGGCAAATCCAAATACTGACGTAAAAATCATAAGTATTAATGCCATCAAACTTAATTTGCCTTTATTATTCTTTCCCATAAAAATTCCTCCTTAGTTTAATTCAACATAAAAAAACTTGTTAATTTTTTATAAAAGATATATTACCAAATTAAATTTACTATTTCCACATTATTATTTTTATAAAGTATTATTTAATGTATAATTAAATTAAATTTTTATTA
>OBKV01001868.1_pt1 | contig 12495 bp, 9 predicted proteins | sample 1517301 | NCBI WGS metagenome assembly OBKV01 (sample SAMN04571685, study PRJEB22368) | human gut metagenome | biome: human gut; material: stool | host: Homo sapiens | place: Luxembourg | collected 2012-06-29 | reverse complement strand
AAAGTACTAACTATTTTCCATTCCACCAAATATTTCAAGAAAAAAGTTTCAAAAATAGCGCGATTTTAACATTTGATTACATATCAAAGAATAATTAATGCAAGTTCACATTATAATATACATACGCGATCCTGCCTGTGCACGCTGGTATGCATACACAGGCATAAACATAATATGATTGGAAATTTGAAAAGCGAAACGAGAAAAACCCTTCACCGCCCTTCATCTCAATCTAAAAGACGCATTTATCCAAAACCCTTTCTACAAAGAGATGTTGCGGTTTTCTATCAGGTATCGTAATAGGCTTATTTTCAGACAGATAAATGCTTCTATAACGACTGAAAGTGGTTGTCTATTAAGACAAAAATGAGTCATCTATTAAGACTAAGAAAGGAAGGGGGCATTACTCCATGATGCATTTTACTCATAGGATTAAAGATGCAGATTATAAAATCAGCCTCATCTTTTTCGGCTTATCCTCGAAAGAAGATTCTCTATCTCGTGTTATCCAAAGATACACAATGGGCGGTCATAATGTAAACCAAGACGTGATAGAATATAACTTCACGAAAGGCATCAAACGAGTAAGAGCCTCTCTACCACTTTTCGAAAACATCCTTTTCATTGATGGCACTTCCGATTTTGGCGACATTGTTGCCATTCACATCGAGAAATCAGGCAAGCATCAGATAACAGATCACCCAGCCGAGTGGTTCGACAAATACTTCAAAGATGCATTCGATGCGCTTATTGACGGCGAGGAAGAATTGTTCTTTTACAAGATTCTAGCAAATCATTTTATACCCAATCCCCCTCACATTGATGATTCTGATATTTTCATCGGCAGATAACTTGTGGCGGAGCTTGGTGATGAAAACATGGAGACTGCGGGAATTGAAGAAGCTGTCATCGCCCCATAGTTTCAGGAGAATATCCTTGCTCTCTACCACATTGTTCTTGCTCTCCACAAGCATGCGAAGGATTTCTGATTCACGATGTGATAGTTCTGTATCCTTACCATCCAACTGCAGAATCTGACTGGTAACATTCAGGCGATAACGACCGATGGAGAGCCATTGACCAGCAGCATCCGGATTATCAGGAGAAACATTCCCCCCTTCCTGTTCTTCAGAAAAAATATTTCCTGCAGAAACCCGATGACAAAGCGACTTGATACGGACAATGAGCTCCTGGATGGCAAACGGCTTCTTCAGATAATCATTGCCACCCAATTCAAATCCCTCTACCACATCATTCACAGCCGAACGAGCCGTGAGGAAAAGCACAGGAGTACGGGAATCCGTCTTGCGGATACGGCGCACCATCTCGAAACCATCCATTTTGGGCATCATCACATCCGCTACCAGCACATCAGGCTTCTGTTCTGCAAACATACGAAGCCCCTCTTCGCCATCATGCGCCGTGCGCATCTCGAAGCCCTGCGCCTCCAAGGTGTCGCTCAGAATCATCGCCAAAGATGTTTCGTCTTCTACCAGTAATACTTTTATCTTATTCATTGTTTCTTTTTTACTTTTTACTTTTTTACCCTTTTACCTTTAAGAAAATGCAGGGTAAAGCAGCTTCCTTTTCCCGGCTCGCTTTCTACGGAAACAGAACCGCCCATTTTCTCCATCAGGCTCTTGACATAGAAAAGGCCGAGACCATAGCCCTTGACCGTATATTTATTGCCATCCGTCACCCGATAGAACTTGTCGAAAATATAAGGCAATTTATCGTGGTCAATACCGATTCCATTATCTGATACGGAAACCAGCACTTCATCCTCGGCTTTTCGGAAAGCCTTGATTTCTATCTTCACGCTATCTTCAGAATACTTGATGGCATTGTCTATGAGATTGCTCACGATGTTTGAGAAATGCATCCGGTCGGCATGAACCATCAGATTTTCCGGTTCTACAGACAACGAAACATTCACTTTTTTATCCATTCTTACTCCTGATTTCACTTTCAGCTGATGCTGGGAGATTAATGGTTCAATCACCTCCTTCATTGGAACTTCCACGATATTGAGCAGCATCGATTTCCGTCGTTCCATACTCATCGACAGAATCTGTTCCACCAATCCGCTGAGCGTCTGCAACTGCTCCTGGGCGATGGTGAGATACTTGCGCGCCTTATCAGGATGCTGGAGCATTCCGCAGTTCAGCAGGGAGTCGGTGGCAGCATAGGCTACGGCTATCGGAGTCTTCAATTCGTGCGTGATATTATTGGTGAAATCACTCTTCATCTCATCAAGCGTCTTCTGCTTGAGCATCGTATGAATCAGGAACCAGAAGACGAAAGCCAGGATAAGAATGATGAAGAGCGATGTGGCAAGGATGCCTGCCATCTGGCTGAGCACAGTCATCGTAAGCGGCTCTAGAGTAAGGACATATTTCTCCTCATTCGCCTCCCCCTCATTACAAACCACATATTGGTATTGTTTGGCATTGGCGGAAGGCACATACCCCTTCGTCGTCACTTTCGCCAAAACCTTCTTTCCTGCTAAAAGCTGAATCTGATGCGGAAGCGGATGAATATCGTCGCCCACCAATAAACTGTCTGAAAGCATCTTGATAACCCATGCACTGTCATAGTCATTGATGTCTGGTTTGGCGATTTCATTCAATTTGCCAAACAGCGCTTGTTGTACCATAGTTGCCAGCTTGCCCGACATCATCATCATCAATTCCTGGTCCTTGTCATCTTCACTGCGCTTCTCTTGCTTGGTAAAAGTTGTTTGAACAGACTGAACGATCTTTCCTCCACGAACCTTTTTCACCTTTACCTTTTGATCTATATCATCGTCTTCATCCATAGAAAAAGCAACAGAACCCGTCAGTTGTCTATGAGGCCCTTTATCATCATTGCGCAATCGTTCGATTCGCTTCTTCATCTCCATGAAGTGAGCGTACTCCATTCCACCCTTAATTTTCGCTTCAACCTCCTTTTCCTGAGACTGATAAAGCCCCACGAGCCAATAGGTCTGATATGCGAAGATGCAGACCAAAGCCGTGATGACAAGCGTAACTATGTATTTAAGATGCAACTTCATTCTTTCCTTTATTAAAGATTTTTCCAGATGAATTAAATACTCATTTTCTGAAAATCGGATAAACCTCCGTGGTATTCTTCCATCCCCATTTACCATTCTTTTGTGGCGCAAACTCTCGTCCCATCTTGGCTCCTATCCCCCAATGTTGATTGAACATCACTTCCATGAAGCCACCATAGCTGCTCTTGGGATTGAAGGGAGACATGATGACGCTTCGAGGGTCAGAGGTTTTCGTTGGAACATATTGTCCATAGAATCCCACTGTGAGCCAGTCGTTTACCTGATAAGCCATTCGTCCACCAAAAGAAGCTTTGGTGAGATTGCCCAATCCATATACTCCCGTGTTTATCTTTTCTATCCCGACATAAGGAGAAAAAACAAAACGCCCGAAATTTTGTTGATAAACAACCCCTGCAGTCTGCCTATTCATCAGTCCTGGGACTTCAATACCCGAAGAATATACCGCCATCGTACCCAAATTCGGGGAAGGAAGAGAAATATGAGGTATTGCATTCGGCGCAATCTCCAAAGGTTTTCCTTCTTCCGACATCCAAGGTGCATTCGATTCAGAGTAATAAGATTTGCCTTGAAGTACAGGAAATCCACCGAGCGAAGGACGAGAATATTCCAACGACATACCTTCCTTAGGTAAAGATGCCTTCGGAATGGAATCCAAAGAAACACTCTTCACTTCCTGTGCTTGCATTACCAATGTACAAAAGCAAGCCATAACTGTCAATATGAATATTCTTCGTTTCTCTTTCATGCTTGCAAAAGTAATAAAAAAGAAGATAAGTAAGATACTTTTCAGGAAATTATTTCTGATTTGATAAGACTAAATAACACTTCTGATAAGACTTGATAATCAAAATTCCTTGCTGACACGAGATTTTTACAATACTTTTGCAACCGAAATCGGGAGTTTTTCCGAAAGAACGATAAAAAGATAAAAAGAATATGAAAAGATTGGTTATATTAAGCGCTTGCCTGGCCATCAGTCTTGCCGACTGGGCACAAGGAAACAGAAATGATTCCCTGAGAATGGACAGCATTATCCATTCCCTCCCCGATGTGATGGTAAAAGGCAACCGACCTATCGTAAAGGTGAAAGGAGCAGCATTGACCTATGACCTGCCTCAACTCATCAAAAACCATCCGGTGGATAATGCCTATGAAGCCATCAAGCAACTGCCTGGTGTGAGCGAACAAGATGATGCCTTGACTCTCAACGCCCAATCCGTAACCGTGATGATAGACGGCAAGGCTACCACCATGACGAGCGAGCAGCTTTATTCACTTCTGAAAACGATTCCTACCAGCCGCATCGCCAACGCTGAAGTTGTCTATTCAGCCCCAGCCCGCTATCAGGTAAAGGGACAAGTCATCAACCTCCTGCTGAAGCACAACACAGGCTTTCACTCCCTGCAAGGCGAGTTCTTCGGCGGCTACACCCACCAGAACCGCAACAGTTACACAGAGCGCGCCTCCTTACTCTTCACCAACAAGAAATGGGAAATAGACATGCTCTATTCTTTCGGTCATGGCAAGAGATATTATTACTATGAAAATGAGTTTGCCCACACCTTGACTGATGGCACTTCCTATGCCTTCTCTACACATAGCGACAATATCAAACGCCATCTCAACCACAACATCCGACTGGGAATCAACTATCATCTGGCAAAGGATCATCAGCTCAGCTTTGCCTACACCTCACAACTCAATAACACGAGAGGAACTTCAGAGGATGATGGCGATTTCACATCCCTTCTCAGAATCCATGCCAAGAGTCAGTTTCACAATTTCCGCCTGGATTACTCTACCCCATTCGGCTTCTCGGCAGGAGCAGAATACACCTATTATAATTCTCCGGATGAACAATGGCTGAAAAGCAGTCTCTACGACGAGATTTACGACATCACAAGCCAGCAACGAATCGACAAATGGCGCGCTTACCTCAAGCAGGAGCACGACTTAGGAAAAGACTGGGGCTTGAACTACGGCATCAATTACACCACATCAAGAGACAAGAGTTTGCAGGAAAACAACAACAAGTCTTCTGATGGCAACACCATTCAAACCGAAGATCAAATGTGTTTCTACATCGGAGCCAGCAAGTCATTCGGTCAAAAACTCACGATGGAAGCATCGCTCATGGAAGAATATTACCACACCCCAATCTGGGATGAGTGGAACCTCTTCCCTACACTCTCCATCACCTATCTTCCAAAAGCTGGACACATCATCCAATTCGACTTGGATTGCGACAGAGATTACCCTACCTATTGGTCGGTGAAGGACTTCACCACCTATAATGCGGGCGGATATGGAAAGATTGTTGGAAACCCGACGTTGAAGCCTTCACGAGACCTCAGCCTCTCGCTTACCTATATTCTGCACAGCAGATACGTGGCAAGTCTCTTCTTCAACAACTCGAAAGATGAATTTCGTCAGCTTCCTTACCAGAGCGACAAGAAGAAGGAGATGGAATACAAGCATGTCAACTTCGAACATGTAAACCAGGTAGGCTTGATGCTCACAGTCCCAATCAACATAGGCAACTGGTGGCAGAATCGCCTTACCTTCACTGGCGTTTATCAGAACGACAAGAATTCCCACTTCTATGATCTTCCATTCAACCGCAGCAAATGGTTCTGTCAAGCCCAGTGGAACGGCACTTTTCTCTTTGGCAAGCATGTGCTTCTCAACCTCGATGCTTCCGTCCATACCGACGCCATCCAGGGAATCATCGACATCCCAGCCTCAGGCTATCTCAACGCTGCCCTCACCTGGAAGCCTCTCAAGGATGACAAGTTCCAGCTGAAAGCCTACTGCAACGACATCTTCGAGACAGGCGACAACCATCTGCACGACACCTACCGAGGTCAGCACGTCATCAACAACATGTACTTTGGCAGAATCATAGGCCTCTCCCTCACCTATCGTTTCGGCGGCTACAAAGCCAAGCAGCATGAAGAAGTAGATACTTCCAGATTCGGGAAATAAAAACGAGAAAAGCTCACCAAGACCCTCAAAGTCCTGGCGAGCTTTCTCTTTTCATATCAGAATTTTATTTCACTTTCACTTCTATCACATTCTTCGCAGCCTCAGTACTCGAACCACCTACGAATATCTGATATTTGCCGGGAACCACACGCATGGTATTGGTCTGGGAATCCCAACCCTCGAAACTCTGGCGAGGCAGACTGATGGTTACCTGCTGCTTCTCGCCTGCCTTCAATGTAATGCGCTTGAAGGCTTTCAGGGTCTTGATAGGACCCTCAGCATCATCCATTCTACGGATGTAAACCTGCGCCACTTCCGTTCCTTCCCTATTACCTTTATTAGATAAAGAGAAACTCAAGGAATAAGCCGAAGAATTCTTCACTTTTCGTTCTTCACTCTTCACTTTCTTCAAAGCCGGCTTTCCATATTCATACGATGTATAGCTCAATCCATGACCGAACGGGAAGAGAGCCTCTCCCTTAAAGTAACGGTAGGTGCGATTCTTCATTGTATAATCGAGGAAATCAGGAAGATCATTCACGCTCTTATAGAAGGTAACAGGAAGCTTGCCCGATGGATTCACCTCGCCAAAGAGTACCTTTGCCACAGCTTCGCCACCCCGTTCGCCCGGATACCAAGCCTGAAGGATAGACTCCGCATTTTCGGTTTCAGGAACCATGGCAATGGCACTGCCCGAACAGTTGACGAACACTACTCGCTTGCCTGCCCGATGCAACATCTCCATCACCTTGCGCTGAGCCTGCGGCAACTCGATGTCGGTTCTGTCGCCACCCTTGAAACCCGGTTCGGAGACCTTCATCTCCTCACCTTCAAGACTAGGAGAGATTCCGCCTACGAATACCACCACGTCTGCATCGCCAACTTCAGCCAGAAGCTGAGACTCGGTTGGCGTATAGTTCTTTACAATGTCAAACTGCATCACCGCCATATCGGTCTTCTGGAAATAATCCACCTGTATCTTCATCGGCTTTCCCGCCTTCACGGAAATTGGCTTGTTGAGCATCTGTACACGGGCACGTCCCTTCCATACATTCGCCACCGTATCGCCATCAATGATGAGTCGGTAACCGTCATCGCATCCCATTCTGACGTTCAAGGTTTCATCCGCTTCCGGAGTAAACACGCCCTCGTATCGGGCAGAGAAATTGGTAAGATTCACGCCCGGTGCAAAGACGGTATTTCCGCCATTGCTCTGATTGATAGGCGACGTCATCACGGCAGTAGCCACAGGCTCGCCCTTCATCTCGGCATTGTTCCAATAAGTAGCCTTCATCCCCTTGCTGCCATCGGCAGAAGTCAGGAGATTGAACCGGCTTTCTGAAACTTCATTTCTGGTCAACGTGCAGGCAGGAATATACTTGGCGTCCTTTACATATTTTCTGATGCCCTGCAGGATGGTGGTGGTAGAAGTAGGATAACCCGAATAGTTGCCCCACTGCATAATGGAATCGTTGGCGTTCGGACCCATCACGACTATCTTCATTCCTGATGATTTCAGCGGCAGGAGATTGTTCCGGTTCTGAAGAAGTACAATGCCCTCTTCTGCCATTTTTTCAGCCAAGTCCTTATGCGCTTCGCTGGCAATGACCGAAGAAGGAATCTGAGTCCACGCCACCTGCTCGTCCTGATCGAAATCGCCCAGACGGAATCGGGCTTCCAGCAGGCGCTTCAAACTCTCGTTCACTTTTTCCTCGCTGATCATTCCCGTATTTACCGCTTCAGGGAGCGAACGGTAAACGCTTCCACACTCCACATCGGTTCCAGCTCCTATCGCCTGCGCCGTAGCCTCAGTCGGAGTCTTCGCCGTACCATGGCGGCCAGGCACATAGAAGTCGTTGATGGCTCCGCAATCGGAAGTTATCAATCCCTTGAATCCCCATTCATCACGGAGAATCTGACGCTCATATCTGGCATTGCTACAACATGGCGCCCCGTCAATCCGCTGATAGGCGCACATCACCTCAGCCACATTTCCATCCTGCACCAGCGATTTGAAGGCAGGCAGATAGGTCTCCCACAAATCACGCTCAGGCAAATTCTCCACATTAAAACTGTGCCTGTTCCATTCCGGACCGCTATGTACGGCAAAGTGCTTGGCACAGGCCAGGAGCTTGACGTATTGGGGAGATTGTGAGGAAGCCGTTGCCAGAACTCCCGGAGCCGACATCGGTTTGCCATCAAAGGTCTGTCCCTGCAAACCATTCACCACGGCAAGTCCCATTCGGGTCGTCAGATAAGGATCCTCGCCATAGGTTTCCTGTCCACGTCCCCATCGTGGGTCGCGGAAGATATTGATGTTCGGAGTCCAGAAACTCAGACTCTGGTAGCGCTTGATGCTGCCGCTCTTCTTCGCCTCCTGCGCCTTGGCTCTCGCCTCATCGCTCACGGCAGTAAACACCTTATATAATAAGTCATCGTCCCACGAAGCCGCCATGTGCATCGTGATAGGGAAAACGGTAACAAAACCGTTTCGCCCCACTCCGTGCAGCGCCTCGTTCCACCATTGAAACTGCGGAATGCCCAATCGGGCAATGGCTGGCGAAGTATCCATCATCAACTTAGTCTTCTCCTCCAGGGTAAGACGGGAAAGCAAATCATTGGCTCTTTCCTCAGCAGAAAGGTTAGCATTCTGATAAGGAAGGAGCTGCTGTGCACTGGCAGAAAGCGGCATTGCCACCTGCATCGACATTTGCATCGCCATCTGCGTCATTATAGAAAGTAGTAGTTTCTTCATTTTTCTTAAATGTTATAATCTTTGTTCTTGTGATTGTTTTTAATCTCGGTGACAAAGTTACATCTTTTTTTGAAACCACCGCACAAATTGGCAGCAAAGTTTAAATTATTTAGCTTATTATGTCAACTTTGTCATATATCAGCCGCTGGCACGCAAGTTGCTCAACATAAGAGTGAAAGCTGAAGCTAAAAGACGAAGGAGTTCGAAAGGACAACGGAGTTTCGAGGCGAAGGCAATCAAAAGAACAGATAAATAAATAACAAACAGAAATCCCGACGGAGCCGCAAGGAACCGAGAGGATGAGTAAAATAAAAATTGGAGGTTTTAATTATGTTGTTAGCACGTAGAAATAATAATTCAGATTGGTTGAGTAACATCTTTGATGATGTATTCTTTGATACTGACGCAACACCACGTATGAATGCTACAGCTCCTGCCACTAATATCAAGGAGACAGATAAAGATTACATCATGGAGGTTGCAGCTCCTGGCTTGAAGAAGGAGTGGGTTCGTGTAAACATCGACAATGATGGCAATCTGAACATCGCCATCGAGAACAAGATGGAGCACAAGAATGAAGATAAGCACGAGCACTATCTGCGCCGTGAGTTCTCTTACAGCAACTACCAGCAGGCCTACACACTCCCTGAGGATGCCGACCGTGAGAAGATTTCAGCAAAGGTAGCTGATGGTGTTCTTGAGGTTCAGATTCCAAAGCTTACTCCTAAGGAGGAGACAAAGGCTACCAAGAATATTGAAGTCAAATAACAATTTCGCATAAATGATTGAGGGCAGATTCCAAAGCAATTTGGAACCTGCTTTTTTTTGTGTTTATCAGAACATAAAAAACAACTACAGAAACTAGGCAAATAGCGCCTACTTTATTATAGGTATTTTATGAAACCCCCTCTATATTTCATCACAAAATCTTGTAGATTAGAATATTAATATGTAATTTTGCAGGCTGAAAGAAAATTCCAAACATCGTCTTTGTTTGAATTTCTGAAACTAAAAATGAAAAATAATGAAGAAAACAATTCCTGTAATAGGCATGGCTTGCAGCGTATGCTCTGCCAATGTTGAAAAGAAACTGCAGTCGCTCGAAGGCATCAACTCCGCCTCGGTTTCCCTGGCGAGCCGAACTGCCCTGGTAGATTATGACCCCGACATTATTTCTCTGGAAGATATGAAACGGGAAATCAGCAACGCCGGCTACGACCTCGTTATCGAAAACGACAGAAGCGTGGAGGAAATCAACCACCGTGAGTTCACCCTCCTGCGCCGCCGAACCCTCGCTTCCTGGATCTTCGCCATCCTGACCATGTGTTTCTCCATGGGATGGATTGCCAATAGCAGTTCCTTCGCCAACCAGATCTGTCTGCTCCTGGCACTAGCCAACCTGCTCTACTGCGGCAAACAGTTTTATGTTTCCGCCTGGAAGCAGCTCCTGCATCATACGGCAAACATGGATTCACTCGTGGCGCTCAGCACCCTCATCGCCTTCCTCTTCAGCACCTTCAACACCTTCTTCGGAGAAATGGTATGGGGAGCGAGAGGCATAGAATGGCACACTTATTTCGATGCTTCCGTGATGATCATCACCTTCGTGCTGACCGGCAGATGCCTGGAAGAAAAGGCAAAGGACAGTACGGCGAGCAGCATCCGACAGTTGATGGGAATGCAGCCGAAAACCGCCCGACTGGTGACTTACGAGAAGATAGAAGGCACCAACGACTACAAGATGGAGGAAGTTCCGATTTCCACCATTCAGATAGGCGACATGATAGAAGTAAGAGCCGGCGAGAAGATTCCGGTGGATGGCGTGGTTACCCAGGCAGAGAGTTTCATGACTCCCGATGCTGCCTATGTAGATGAAGCGATGATCAGCGGCGAACCGACTCCGGCGATGAAAAAGGCAGGCGACAACGTGCTGGCTGGCACCATTCCGAGTCAGGGAAAGCTCCGCATGAGAGCCAAGCAGATTGGCGAGAACACCGCCCTGGCACACATCATCCGCATGGTTCAGGAGGCGCAGGGCAGTAAGGCGCCCGTGCAGCGCATCGTGGATAAGGCGGCTCTGATCTTCGTTCCAGCCGTGGCAGCCATCACCCTCATCACCTTTTTAATATGGTGGCTGATAGGCGGCAACGCTGCTCTTCCTCAGGCCATCCTTTCAGCCGTAGCCGTATTGGTCATCGCCTGTCCTTGCGCCATGGGCTTAGCTACTCCTACCGCCCTGATGGTGGGCATCGGCAAGGCGGCGCAGAAGCAGATTCTCATCAAGGATGCGTCGGCGCTGGAGAATCTCCACAAGATCAACGCCCTCGTCATCGACAAGACCGGCACCCTCACCATTCCTAACCAGAACATCGATTTCACCAAGCAGGAGGATTTGGATCTGGAGACGAGAGAGACCCTCAAGCCTCATGCCCAGGAAGCGATGAAGCAGTTGCAGGAAAAGGGAATAGAGGTCTATATGATGAGTGGCGACAAGGAGGAAGCGGCTCACTACTGGGCAGAGAAAGCCGGCATCAAGCATTACCAGAGCAAGGTGCTGCCTGGCGACAAGCAGGCATTGGTAAAGAAACTTCAGGACGAAGGCAAGCAGGTAGCGATGGTGGGCGACGGAATCAACGACACCCAGGCCCTGGCCCTTGCCAACGTGAGCATGGCGATAGGAAAGGGAACAGATGTGGCGATGGATGTGGCGCAGATTACGCTGATGAGCGACGACCTTCTGGCGCTTCCGGAAGCCGTAAAACTGAGCCAGAAGACGGTTCACATGATTTGGCAGAACCTCTTCTGGGCGTTTATCTACAACATCATCTGCATCCCGTTGGCAGCCGGAGCCCTTCATATCTTCGGCATCGATTTCCAGATAACCCCGATGTGGGCAAGTGCCCTGATGGCCTTCTCCAGCGTCAGCGTAGTGCTCAATTCGCTGAGATTAAAATTGTCATAAATAAAATAAGGCTGCCAGCGATGTTTATAAAATACTGTCGGTATGCAGCAAAATCATCATGAAATAAAGCCCTCATGATGCTTCATATTAAATAGGCGTACGCCCCTCGCAATGAGGACGTACGCCTTTTTTTATCAAAAGGGAGACAGCTCTTTCTTCACGTCGAAGCAAGGACAGCCTTGGCCATAAAGGCATGCATGGAGAGGATGCACGTGCTCTTCACGTCCGTGCCACACCTCATTACGCAAATCAAGGAATGCAAGTCTGCAAAGACTTTGCATCAGCTGGAGGGGCGTTTTAAAAAGTATGACCTTGTCGTTGTGACGAATTCGGGTATGTCTCATGTGACAAGGAGGCAGGAGAGCTACTCTTCAACCACCTCTCGCTTAGGGCTGACACCAAGTCCACCATCATTACGACAAACCTCGCCTTTGATCGATGGGGAGAAATCATAAAGGATAAGGTGTTGGTGACTGCTCTGGTTGACAGACTCACACACAATGCTTTCTTGGTAAACATGAATGGGGAGTCATACAGATTAAAAGAAACTAAGAAATTTTATGAGCAAAACAGATGATTTTATGGATTTTATTTGGTTGTTTGATTATTTAAGCATACCTTTGCAAGCGGTTTGGAGTGGTACACTTTTTAATTAGTGTTTACTGAATAATTTATAACTCTCTGATATTTAAGTTTATATAACTTTATTTCTTCGTT
>OBKV01001851.1_pt1 | contig 12574 bp, 8 predicted proteins | sample 1517301 | NCBI WGS metagenome assembly OBKV01 (sample SAMN04571685, study PRJEB22368) | human gut metagenome | biome: human gut; material: stool | host: Homo sapiens | place: Luxembourg | collected 2012-06-29 | reverse complement strand
TGCCATAGATTAACACAGTCTGTCATAGTTATCAGATATAACTGATAACTATAACAGTTTTGTACTAATCTATGGCAATATTCAGAACAGCAGTTAATTTCCTACCGGAATCTCCGTGCGTTTCCCTGCTGCCGATACAGCATAAAGTTTATAGCTACTATCCCAGTTGCCGGAAAGAGTGAACATATCGGTAGTAGAAGAGGTTGTTTCACCACTAGAAACAAAGACAAGTTTACCAGTCTGATCCTTCACCTCATAAGCCACTACATTCTGCCAATTCTTGATTGTAATGGTATTACCGCTTCGTGTTGCATTTGTTCCGGATATTACTTCAGGCTTGTTCTTATACAATTCCCATGTATTGTCCGAAATATATTCCAAAGCAATATTCTGCAATTTGTCATATCCCAGATTCTCCACTTTCTTTTTCAGTTCATCAACCATTTCTTCGGTAACTTTCAAAGTTTTCGTATCATAATCTTCAATCGACCTGTCCACAGGTGTCAGGAATCCCCATTTTTCGAAGAAATCAAGTAAATTCACCTGCGCCGCCACACAACAATTATAAACGAAATCCATTTGAATCTGTCCCTCACTCATGCCACCATAATCTTTTGTACGAGCATACTCGAAAACATCCGGATAGAAACCGCCACGGTCCGACTGCTGAAGAGGAGTCCGCCCAAGCACTTTACCGAAGTAAAGCTCCAGTTGCCAGAAAGGAACCAACTTGCAAAACACATCATCCGAATCATCGAGATTTTTAAAATCAGCATGAGAAGCTTTCGGAACAATAATACCATTCCATGCCTTTGAATATCTGTTACGGTAAACCGCTCCCATATCCTCGGTTTGTATCCGGGAGGGTTGCCCGAAAATTGTAGTCTGCACATACTCGGACATGATATTATTGGTCACCTCCGTCAGTCCTATCCACTTAACGCCCGGGCGGGTCTGGTTGCAATGCCCGATTTCGTGAGCAGGTCCCCAGCAACCGGTGGTTTTCAAGACATTAGGATCACACACATCCCCCATGGTTGACTGATTGTAAGCCGTATGATATGCAGTAGCGTACATAAAAGAGTGATACATGACATTCAGATATATCCTGTTCTTGAACATCTTGTCATATTTCTCCAATCCGAGAAGTTGCATTTCACTGTGAGCAATCTTATCATAAAGATCAATCAATTCATTACCGTTTGTGGAAACATATTTCCTAAAATCGTTAGTTTCAAATGTCAAGTGTGCATACTTGCCTACCACATCAAAATATTTGTCCGTAGCTTTCCCCAACAATTCGCTCCAACGTCCCTGATGTTCTTCTTTCTGCGAATCAAAATAGCCATTCACTGTACCCGAAGCAAAATGAATCTTAACAGGCTGCGCTGTTTCCGCATCCTCCAATGTTTTGGTATGATACATCACATATACGAGTCCTTTCCCTGTCATCGTCAGTTTATTAATACCGCGATATAACGGATATGTAACTCCTCCGAAACCGTCACCTCCCGGTACGTCCAGGTTTTGTACTTTCATTCCGATGTTCTGTCCATGTGTGTCGCCCACCATTACAACCAGCGTCTCCCCTTCTTTCACCGAGATACCTGTCGGATTGTCAAGAAGGCTGTACGGGTTTGTTTTGTGGGTTTCCGACTGAATATCCGGATTCGGGAACGCCTTATAGTCCGCCACACGGAAGTTTCTGTGATACTTATCCTTGAACATATAATAAGCCAGATTCTTAAAGAAAGGATACTTGCAGTTCTCAATATCCGCTTCCGTGATTCCCGCTTTCAAGTTACTACACGTTTCATCTTCAAAAAGAGTAGAATAATCAAATGCATTCAGATTCTTGGCATAGAACTCCATTTCGGCACAAGAAGCAAATCCTTGCCCGTCTCCTGCTCCGCTTTTCACGACAAAACGGAAAGACTTAGCCCGGACCGTATTATCAAAGGTTACTCTGGTAGCTGTTGCCGAACCCTCAAAATCCTTATCCAGCAACTTCGTAAATACACTCCCGTCTTCCGAATACTGTATTTCCACTTCTTTAAAATGACCGTTATATCCTGTGGAACGGGGATAATAAATCAGATAATCCACATCAGACGCTTCCGCAAAATTATAGGTCAGCGTAATAGGGAAATAATTCGCTCCGCCATTCGACCAGCTCGAATGATACAACGTTGTATAGTCACCGTCAAAAGACTTTTCAATAGCATCTTCTCCCTGATGAGAAGTATCGTGCCCACTCACCACTTTCACTTTGATGTCACCTTCGATGTCTTCTCCCGCACCTCCATTATATTCATTCAGGCCATGTTGTGAAACCAAGACCGAAGCAGAAACCGGGGAGTTTTCTTCCGAAGCACCTTCCGGTAAAACCTCAGTAAAGACTATGGCTCCCTCTCTCTTTTCATCCAACGTACTACTTTTCACTATATAAGTGTGGGTAGACGTCACCATTTCCGGCGCGCGGGATTTTGCCTTTTCAGTAATCCAATCAGGAAACCCGGCACTCACTTCCACATTGGTCGTGACATTAAAAGTAATCTCTTTACCAATGACTTCCACTTCAAACACGTTCGTATCAATCAGGATAGCAGCTTCATAGCCCAGTTGCCGAACTTTAACCGTCTTCTTCTGCCCTTCCGCCGTTATCGTAATGGTAGCTTCACGTACCAATCTTTCTTCACTTTCGTCTACGGAAACTTTCAAGATCTTTCCTGCCACAGAAAGCGTACACCAGTTTTTATCCGCTTTAGCCTCCCAAGTCGGAGCATTCGTTGAAACCGTTATATTTTGCGTTCCGGCTTCACTTTTGAAATCCACCACTTCCTTATTAACGGACAAATCGACCACTTCCAGTACTTCATCATCACTGGCACAAGAAAAAGCGACAGCCCCCTGTATAAGTACGAAGAAGATAATCAAGTATTTTTTTATATGACAATTTACCATTTATCAGATATATTATTATGTAACATCTATTATTCAAAACATCCAAATAAAAAAGGCGGAAATCTAATATTATTCTTAAAAAGAAATATTCATATTTCCGCCTTAGTTATCAAAAAGACAAAATTTCCCCAATTATTTCAATGTCTGCATTCTACACTCCTTACTAATCAGCTTCAGGATCGACAACGCTTGCATCAACCTCAAACAGTTTAAATTCTGACATACTGAAAAAGACAGAACCTGTATTCGTATGATTCACCGAATAACGTATATAACGATAAGGTTTTGAATTATTTCCCATGACAGGCGATGTGTAGGGCGATGTACTCATCAACATGCCATTCTTAGCCTTTGTAAGATTCTCAATTAGTTCGAAGTGGACTCCGTCATTACTACCCATAATATCCACATCATCAGGAATATTATTTCCGTTACGCGCTACCGACTCATACTTGAAATAAGTAATCTCTTTCTTCGTATCTATCTGGAACCAGTGGGGAGCCGGAGGAACAGTCCCACTCCAGCTCGTATGAAAGTAAGAAGCAGTATTTCCGTCAATGAGGTTTGCGATAGGACCTTCCGATTTTTCCTGAGCATTCGTCGACAACTGGTCCACCGTCAACGCTATTTGTTTGGACTCACCAAAGACCACTTGTACCGGAGCCGGTTCCGAAACAGCCTTGATTGTCTGAACATTTCCCGCATCACCGGTTTCGCTATAAGACTGGACTTTAAATTCATATTCTCCAAACTTTTTACGTGTATCCGGAATCAACACACTATCCGCATAAACACTGGCCAATCTTACCACATCCTGTTCCAGCAAATAATCATAATAAGATACTTTTATGTATCTGATCGTATTATCATCAGGTGTTGCCCAACGAAGCACAATGTAACCGGGCTTGTTTTGAGTGTCAGCGCTCAAGTCGATCACATCAGAAGGGATAATAGGCTTTGCATCTTCGTCACTACAACTAGCGAATCCTATCAAAAGTAGAGTGACAGCCAATAGAAATATGTTTTTCTTCATAATAGTCATGCTAAAATTTAATTAATAATTAGGATTCTGTACCATATTAGGATTCTTGCTCACTTCTGCTGCCGGAATAGGTAACAAATACTGCCGCGGAGTATCAAAATTGCGTACATCAGGAAGAGTTTTCACAGTGGCAAACCCATTAATATCAGTAGCATCAATATTCATACCCTTCACCGGTACATTAAAGTATTTATCTCCCAGTTTCCAACGACGAATGTCCCAGAAGTTCTGCTGTTCCAGATAAAGTTCGATCATTCTTTCCTGTCTCACAATCTCTGTCAGTTTACCGTTCAGGCCACCATTTCCCTCATAACTGACAATCGGATTTTTTGCATTCTTCCAAGAATCCTTGACAGAAAGAAGTCCGGCACGTTCACGTATTCTATCCAGTTTTACCATACCTTTTTCAAGATACCCATCTTTATTATAAGCGATACATGCCTCCGCATAACTCAAATACAATTCCGCCAGACGAATAACCGGCCATGGGTAATCTTTAGAAGGTTCTTTTTGCGACTTGGAAGCAGCTACTCCCGGATGAACACCTTTTTTATTCAGGTATCCGGTTTTTGAGTAGTTATTGTTTCTACCTTGCTTACCACAATTACCTTGTTCTGTAAAATCTGTCAACCATTTCTTTCCTTCTGCCCGCTCGGCTTTCGCTACATAAGCGTTCTCTTTAGATTCTGTCTGGCATTCATAATAGCCATTCTGAAATGCAATCCATGCATAAAAACGAGGTTCACGGTCAACATTCAGTTTTATAGTTTGTCCTTCCCCATAAGTAGCACCATCGGGGAACGGAATTACCGAGAACCGATTTTGATAATCAAACTCAGGATCTTCGTCAATCGGGAGTCCGTTTTTCGTATAAAAACGTTCCACCATAGTCAAAGTCGGTGCAACTCCATTCCACGAACCGTCACTTAAATAAGGCAAGGATTTAGGCTGCAAACCATACGCACCTGCTTTACGGGTCTCTGCAAACAATACTTCTTTGGAATTGTCTTTATCCATAAATGTAAAACGCAACGTACGCTGTGTTAAATCTTGAGGTTCGGGATAACCGCTCAAGTCCCCTTCTCTCATCTCATATAAACTATATCCGTTGGACTCAGCCAGATTAATAGCCTCAAGTGCGGCATCAGCAGCCTTTTTCCACTTATTTTCATCATAAGAAAGAGGCATCAACGAACTACCATCCGTATTAACGAAGTCACTATAGTATTCTGTATTACCATTAAACAAAGGAGAAGCTGCATAAAGCAATAATCTTTAAGAGCTTTTGCAGCCACACTGGTTGCAAGTCCATATTCCGAACCGGTCCGGGTTGCAGGCAACCTTCTAGCAGCATCATCAAACATATCACAAGTCCACTGTACACACTCATCATAAGAGGTACGTCCCAATAAATTATCTTTGGGAGTATCCAAAACCGGCAATTCTTTCACCAAAACGACAGGACCATAGCATTTAATCAACAACATGTGAAAATAAGCAATCAGGAAATCAGCCTGAGCCACATAGCTGTCTATGGTTGCCTGGTCGATGCGGGGGACAGACGTAATATTCTTCTTTAACAGATAACACTGGCGAATACCCAGAAACAAATCGTTCCAGTAACTGATGATTAAGTTTCCCGAGGTATACACACCTTCAGCAAACTTTACGTAAGACTCTTGAGTAAAAGGGCTTATTATTTCATCTCCACTGAAGTCCAGACAGGTCTGTACCATATTAATCTGCGGTATATATCCATAACATGAATACAGGAATCTTTCTGCTGCTTTAGGACTGGAGAAGGCATCCTTATCGCTTGCTTTCTCCGCCGGTACCACATCCAAGAAATCACAGGAAACCATTGTAAATCCTGCAAACAATGCTAAAAACAGATATTTTATTATTTTTTTCATACTATGTAAATTTAATTATTGAAAGTCATTTGGAAACCAACATTAAAGACGCGTTGTGTCGGGTATTTCAAACCACTACCACCGCCTTGTTCCGGATCCCATAAATCAAACTTGGAGAATGTCAACAGGTTAGAACCGCTGATATAGAAACGCATTCTCTTAAATGTATACCCGAGCTCCATATTTTTCAGTTTCAAGAACGAACCGTCACGCATCCAATAATCGGAAGTACGGCCGGAGTTACCGGGATTCGTATTATTCAAACTTGTCTTACGGGTCAAACGCGGATATTTTGCATCCACATTCTGATTAGTCGGTGACCATCTGTCGTTTGCCACAAACTGCAACACATTACGCAGTGAATTGTCTCCGAAAGGATGGAATCCACTCATAAACAAAGAAGTTTTCGCTACTCCCTGGAAGAAGAAAGAGAAGTCCCAGTTCTTATATTTGAACGAAGGTCCGAAACCATATACGATTTCAGGAACAGTCGGATTTCCAATCCACGTCCAGTCGTCCACATCCACGATATCATCTCCATAACCATGCATATTTGAGACATTGAGATATTTAATATCACCGGCTCCCAATGTAGATCCCATTTGTTGATTGTAACGGTCTATTTCAGCCTCATCCAAGAACAATCCATTTGACAAATATCCCTGGCTCACATTAGTACTCTGACCCACTTTTGACTGAAAAGCATATTTAGGAGCTTCGTCATATTTAGTAATCTCATTGTGCGCATAAGTAAACGTTCCTTTAAAGTTCATATAGAAATCCTTGCTGAACGCCTTGTTGTAATCAATCGAAAGGTCGAGTCCCTGGTTTTTCATCTCGGCAAGATTACCGAACACATCAGTATTTCCGGTTCCCAAATATGTAGGAATAGTTCCTTTTTTCTGGAATATATCTCTACGGGTCTCACGGAAAATGTCAACAACAATGTTCAGGCTGTTCAATAATTGCAAGTCAATACCCAGATTGATCTTTTCTCCTACCTCCCAAGTGATGCTATTGTTTTCATAGCGGGTGTAAACAGGTCCGCTCAATCCATAATTTTGGTCGATACCGGTAGTAAATCCCTTGCCGGACAAGTTAATTGTAGGCATATAAATAAATCTTTCGCCACCGATCTGGTCATTACCGACCAATCCCCATGAACCACGCAACTTCATGCTGGTGATGACTTTACGCAAAGGTTCAAAGAAACTTTCTTCACTGATATTATATCCCAGTGCTATGGAAGGGAAAAATCCCCAGCGATGTCCTTTCGCGAAATTCTCCGAACCGTTATATCCCATATTGACTTCCGCCATATATTTTCCATCGTATGCATACGAAAGGCGGCCTGCAAGACCTTGTTTACGTTTAGGCAGAGAATTGATAAGATTGTTACCCGGTACATTATTCACGAGTTCATCCTGATTATAAAGCAACATGGCATTTACATCATGTCTTCCGAACGTGCGGTTATAATCTACCATTGCTTCCAAATAAATCCGGCGGTCTCCTGCCGTCTCGTTAGTACTATTCAAGTCAGTCGACACTTCATTACCGACTCTGTTTGTAGTATAGCTATATGAACCATCTTCATTCTGTTCATACGATCCCAACAGATATTTATTCCAGCCGGCGCTATATTTATTAATAGACTTCGACCAGTTTTTGAACGTACCCAACGCTTTGAAACGAAGCCCTTTAGTCAGGAAATCCAATTTCTGTTCAAATTCAAGAGCGGCGATAACCGTACTTTCAAACGTATCATTATATCCCGTAGTCAACTGAGCAACCGGGTTACCCTGATAAGCCGTAATCAAACGGTCCGTAGTACCCCATTTCACGTGATTGGTTGTTCCGTCCGGTTCATAGAAAACAGGTGCTTCAACCGGGCTTGAATTCATTGCATCTGCAAAAATATCATCAATTCCGCGGTTAGGCTCACGCAAATCACGAAGTTGGACGTTCAATCTTACGGATAACTTTGATGACTTGCTGAGATATGCGTTGATATTATTCTGGAAGGCATAGCGCATCACATCAATATTATTGTTATAAGAGAAAAAGTCCTTAGAACGGTTCTTCAACATACCCGATTCGTGGTTGACCGAAATACTTGAGAAATAATCAATCTTCTTTCCACCGCCACGGATGTTAAAGTTAACTTTCTCATTGAAAGCTACATCGTTAAACATCTCATCATACCAATTCACATCGGGGAAAACATACGGATTGAGTTTCATACGTGTACCGTTAATCTTGTCCTGACTATACAAAACGTCCGGACTGCCGTCGTTCTTTACAGCCTCGTTGAACAGTTCCATATACGTAGCTCCGTCCACGAACTTAGGCGTCTTGGTCGGTTGGCTGATTTGTCCCTCTACGCGGAAATTTATAATCGGTTTATCCAGGTTTTGTCCGGACTTCGTAGTAACAATCATAACACCGTTTGCACCACGGGTTCCGTACATTGCCGTAGCGGTAGCATCCTTCAAAATGGAGAATCCGTCAATAACCTCGGGATCCAAAGCATTCAAATCAGCCGAAGATACCTGTACACCGTCGATGATAATCAGAGGAGACGTAGCCTCACTCAAGGTTGAGATTCCTCGAATCCAGAAATCCGACCCGTCTGCACCGGGACGACCTGTACGCTGAACAGCAACCACACCGGATAAACGTCCGGCAAATGAATTGGAAAGATTCGTTGAAGGGACTTTCAATTCCGCCGGGCGGATAGCCTGCACCGAGCCTACCATACTCGCCTTCTTCTGTCCTGTTCCGTAAGCTGTCACCACAACCTCTTCAAGCGCCTGTGCATCTTCCGACAAATCAATAGCAAGTACTTTACGGTTGCCTACTTTCACTTCCTTAGCTGTGTATCCCACATACGAAATTTTCAGAACATCCTGCGGACCTGCCTGAATCACAAACTTACCGTCGATGTCAGTGATAACTCCCGTTGTGGTACCTACAATAGCTACACTCGCCCCAATGACAGCCTCGCCCGTGCGTGCATCCGTCACGACACCCACAATTTCCGTTTTCTTAGCTTGTTGGGCCGATTCCGTTTTACTCACTTTCAGAACAACATCATTGCCTTGAATCAGATAAGTGATTCCCGTATTAGCAAATACTTCGTTCAATACCTTATCAATCGGACCCGAACAATTGATATTTTTCAATCGAATGTTTTTCAAATCCGCCGCATTGTAAAAGAAGACATAATTACTGTTTTTTTCAATGAGCATAATAGCTTCTTTGATTGTAATAGACTGCCCTTTCACCGTGATATGCCCCTGAGCTCCAAGGACCGTCAACGGATAAAAAAGCAAAACCAGCACGATATACTTGAAATATCGCACGCTACTGTGAAAACTGAGTGATTTTCTCATGCTTTAATTAATTTGATTAGACATATGGTTAATAAAAATGGACTAGTATAAAACGATCCGGTCATCCGTCTGCCGGATATTTAGATTCAGGCTGAAACAAATCTTATTCAGTACCTTGTCCAGAGGCTCATTATAATGAATACTGCCGCTGAATGAGGATTCATCCTTACGTACTCCCTGTAAGAGAATATCAGTATGGTACATCTGGCTTACGATCTGAATCAATTGAGCCAACGGGACATCCTTGAAATTATATCTCCCGTTTTCCCAACTGATATTAGCGATATTGTCAATTTGCGTTTGTGAATCAACCGAGTTGTAAATGAGTTTCTGCAAGGGACGCATCACCGTTTTTTGCCGGGTAGACGGAACATTAAATTCAATCTTACCTTCAAACAGAGTTATCTCGCTACGGTGTGCGTCCTCTTGCTTTACCAAAAAACAAGTTCCCTTCACCTCAATAAATGCATCATTTATATATACCTGAAACGTATTTCCCTGATGTTTGCGTACTTCAAATAAGGAATTTCCTTCCAGCCACACTTTCCTGTCCCGGGCGAATGTTTTTGCATACCGAATCGAACTACCCGGCTGCATCCACACTTTTGTGCTATCAGGCAACACATATAATTGATTCTTTTCTGCGATTATTTTAATCGTTTTTTCTACTCCCATATCATCGTTTCCGGATAAAAACAGTAAACCGCCTATTACTAAGAGGATTACGACAGCAGCAGCCAGTGAGTGCCATAGTTCTATATGAACTAAAGCAAATCGGAGATAAAAGAAGGAGAAGAAAGGGAAAAACAGGAAAATCTTATCTTTTTTCAAATAAAATCGTTTTTTCTTGTAGGGATAAGCCGGGCTGCGGTGTATTTATATATGTAACACCAATTATTGAAGAACAGAATTGAAATGGAAACAAATACAGATAAAAGAAAAACATTAATAAGAAGACTTCTGGTTGAACAGTTATTGCCGGAAGAAAAACAGAATCTACTGAAAAGAAATTCGGTAGAAAACGAGATGAAAAAGCAATGGAAACAGTTTGAAGATGACCCAATAAAGTCGGAAGTAAAAAAAAGGATATGGAGGAATGTCCAGCGTAGATGTGAAGGCAAATCCGATACTTTAGTTCATATAGAACTATGGTAAGCTCTCCAGTATATTCTAAGGCATATTCTCACTCATCCGTATAATAATCCGCCAAAAAGAACGCAAATACTAAAAAATCTTTTTTTTTCAGAGAATAGATAGGGATACTGGTTAATTAGTAGTATTTATGTAAGAAATAAACATCTAATAAACTACAAAACGCATGAAAAACCTCTTGCCATTGAAATCACTCTTATCATTTGCATTATTGGTTTGTTCTACCAACATTTCTGCAAATAAAATTATCTCGGTTTCTGATTTCGGTTTAAAGCCCGACAGCCGCATCAATGCCGTACCGTTTGTACAGAAAGCAATCAATGCCTGCAAACAACATCCCGGCTCCACGCTTGTCTTTCCCAAGGGGAGATATGACTTTTGGGCACAGCACGCCGTATGGCTCGCCATTGAAAGAGATTATCACGAAACGAATACTTACGATGTCAATCCTAAAATCCTTGCCGTACTGCTGGATCAAGTCAACAACCTGACTATTGACGGCAACGGCTCGGAGTTTATCATGCACGGCCGTATGCAACCCTTCACCTTGGACCGCTGCCAAAACATCACCCTGAAAAACTTCTCCGTTGACTGGGAAATCCCTCTAACCGCCCAAGGCACCGTCACTCAATCCACCCCCGACTATATAGAAGTGGAAATCGACACCCGCCAATATCCTTACATCATAGAAAACAAACGGCTCACCTTTGTCGGTGAAGGTTGGAAAAGCGGGCTGTGGTCTATCATGCAGTTTGACCCTGAAACCCACTTCGTCCTGCCCAATACCGGCGACAACCTGGGATGGCGCCCTTATGATGCGACAGAGGTAAAACCCGGACTGGTACGCCTCGCCGATCCGAAAAGGGAAGCCAACAAACGTTTCCCCGCACCGGGCACTATCCTCGTGTTGAGACATAGTACCCGTGACCATGCCGGTATCTTCATCTACCACAGCACGGACACCAAACTGGAGAATCTGAAGTTATTCCATACCTGCGGATTAGGAATCCTGTCACAATACAGCAAAAATATCGCATTCAACGATGTCCACATCATCCCCAATGCCGCAAAAGGACGTGTATTAAGCGGACACGACGACGGCTTCCATTTTATGGGATGCAGCGGGCTGCTCAAAATAGAAAATTGCAGCTGGGCCGGATTAATGGATGACCCGATCAATATCCACGGAACTTGCTCACGCATCATGGAAGTTCTCTCCCCCACCCGTATCAAATGTAAATTCATGCAGGACATGAGCGAAGGTATGGAATGGGGACGCCCGGACGAAATGATCGGATTCATTGAACACAATACAATGCGCACCGTAGCAACCGGAAAAATGAATAAGTTTGAAGCGCTCAACAAGGCCGAATTTATCATTGAGCTATCCGCCCCGCTCCCTACCGGAGTAGAGGCCGGATACGTGATAGAAAACCTGACTTGCACACCGGATGCGGAAATACGCAACTGTCATTTCGGAAGTTGCCGTGCACGCGGCTTACTAGTATCAACTCCGGGAAAGGTCGTTATCGAGAATAACATATTCGAATCAAGCGGTTCCGCTATTTTAATTGCCGGAGACGCCAATGCCTGGTATGAATCAGGGGCCGTAAAAGATGTACTTATCCGTAATAATGATTTTCGTTATCCTTGCAACTCTTCAATTTACCAATTCTGCGAGGCTGTGATTAGTATCGACCCGGAAATACCGACGCCGGAACAGAAATATCCCTACCACCGCAATATCCGTATTGTGGATAACACCTTTCATCTTTTCGACTACCCGATCCTCTTTGCCCGCTCGGTAGACGGACTGACTTTCTCCGACAACACGCTGATACGTGACACGACTTACCAACCTTATCATTACCGCAAGGAAGGTATCACGCTGGAAGCCTGCAAATCGGTAGTCATCTCTAATAATAAGATCGAAGGGGATGTGCTAGGGAGAACCGTTAAATTCGACAGGATGAAATCGTCGGATATAAAGATTAGCAAGAATCCTTTTTTCCGAAAATTGAAATAATAAGTTCTGCTACAAAAAAAGTTTTTAGGTTCTTCTTCAAATTTGGTGGTAATTTAACCAGTCGGTGGTATCTCCATTCCCC
>OBKV01001829.1_pt1 | contig 12692 bp, 14 predicted proteins | sample 1517301 | NCBI WGS metagenome assembly OBKV01 (sample SAMN04571685, study PRJEB22368) | human gut metagenome | biome: human gut; material: stool | host: Homo sapiens | place: Luxembourg | collected 2012-06-29 | reverse complement strand
TGCTATCCATCTCCCACTTATAGAAGATGGGAGAATTTCGCACATTAAGGTTAAACATTTAAATCAAAAAAATAGAAAACATTAAGTGATTCCTAAGAATCGTTTAATGTTTTCTATTTTTATATTTATTCAATAATTATTATAATTCTCATCCTATATATAATATTTTTATAATTTACAGTATAACAATTTCATTAATTTAAATAACATCATAGTGCTATTAAACCTGATGATACAGAGGTATATGGAAATGCAAAAGTATAATTAACATTCCATTATGGCGCTATTAAACCCGAAGTAATTATTAAAGGTGAACTATTTGGCGTTAAAATTAACATTCCATTATAGCGCTATTAAACTTATCAAAATGGTTATTATGACTTTTCAGAAGCTTAATTAACATTCCATTATAGCGCTATTAACCCCTTTCAAGTCGTAGATTGTTATATCTTGAATGAAAAGATTAACATTCCATTATAGCGCTATTAACCTCTTTTCATTAATCACACCTCTTTGAAATATATAGGATTAACATTCCATTATAGCGCTATTAACCCCCGTTAACTTTAAAGCCACTATATATCTAGTTTGATATAGTAGTTTCTGTCTACCTCTTATTTTATAATAAATTTTATCAATACTAATTACCAACTTTAATTATAAAATAGCTACCATGTACTTATATTACTTATTTTGTCTACCACCTGTGTTTTTACACTATCTATGATAGACAATAAACTAATATAATTATTCAATTTTGGAACGCCTAACGGTCACACATTGTTAAGATTAACCCTTACCGAGTGATGATGGTATATAGTTGGTCAAAACCTTATATATTTAATCCATCTCCTCAGCCTTCGGCACTTTAAGTTACCGTAACTGCTATATATTTATATATAACATCAATACAATTATATTACATTATTTTGAATTTGTAAATAAAGATTAGTTTTATCAATGTTTACTTACGTGCAATATTTATTGCTGCATTATGATCTGCATTAAGAGTAAAGCCACACTTTTGGCATTCAAATTTATCCTGTGTTATTCTATTTTCTTCATCAACATAACCACATTTACTACATGTTTGTGATGTAAATGCTGGATCAACATACTTTACTTTTATTCCAACTCGCTCTGCCTTATATTCAATCATACTTTGTAATTGATAATATCCCCATTTTCCTAGTAAATTATTATCAAAACCTTTTTTATTAAGTTCTTCTAAATTAATTGTTTCACATTTATATTTTTTGGCAAATTCTATAATATTCTTTGATAAAAAATGATTATATGTTCTAGCAAAATTCTTTTCTTTATCTCTAAACTGCATTGTAGCTTTTAATTTATGTTTTCTTCCTTTTCCTCCATTAGAACTCTCTAACTGCTTATAAAGTCTTTCTCTCCTTGCTTTAAACTGACTTCTAACTTTAAAAAATTCATTATATGAACCAATTGATTTTTTAATAAATGTATTATCATTTAGACATATCATTGCTGGAACTTTTACTCCTAAATCAACCCCCAACACCCTTCCTTGTATTATTTCTTTGTTGTTTGAAATTAGATCATCTGGAATATTTATATTTAAAGCCAATAATAATTTATTATTTTTATCAAATTCAAAGGTACATTGTCCTAGCTTGTATTCTTCATTAATTATCTTGTGTAATGTATGACTTAATTCTATATTATCTTTTTGTCCTAATATTACTTTAAATTCTATTTTATTAACCCATCTAATAACAAAAGTATTTATATCTTCTAAATATGATATTTTAACATCTCTTCCCCTAGTCATTAAAGGGAAATTTCTTTTATAATTGGTAGCTCCTCTTTCCCCTTTTGCTAATCCATTTTTTAAAGAAGTGGAAAAATCTTTTTTAACTTTTTGTATTATAGCAGATTTACTATCTATACCTATGCCAAAATTTATATCATCAAATATATTTAAACTATTTTTGATAGTTTTCATATGATTTTTAAATCCATCACTTTTTATATCCATACCATTTGCATAGTAACCTGATAATAAGTAACCCATACATCTATTTAACCCTTGATACTGAGCATATATACTATCTCTAATAAACTTATACGTTCTATTTATCTCTTCAGCTTCTTCACTATTAACTATTAATTTAACCTTCCTTACTGTTATCATTTCTATATATCCTCATAAATTATTTTTTATTATAATTATACCATTTTTACATAATTATATCTATAATTAATAGTTTCTATACATTATTTTTTACTACATTATAATTTTATTGCTAAAACGTATTAATATAAATGTATATCTATAAAGAAAAAAGGCTATAAATTTATAGCCAAATGAATAAAAAACAAATTTAAGTAAATAATATAAATGTTAGTTTAAGAAAGCTTCTTAGATATTTGTTTAACTGGATGCTTACCAGTAGATCTAAGAGCTTTTTTGCTTTTTTTATAATATGAATTGTTTCTTTTATTTTTTTCCTTTTTCACATTGTATTCAAATTTATATATGTAATAATGAATTACAATTGGCAGTATTACTGCAATAATGAAGTATATGAAACTCCATTTCAAAAAAGCAAAAAAAGTTTATCTCCTAAATTCATCTTTATCTCACCTTCTTTCTTAAGTTAATTTAGAGTTTTTGCTCATTTAATTTTCCCCCTGAAATTTATAGTGTCAATTCTACAACGCCCTTCCCCAGCTACGCTGTGTTGTTTTTTGACACTGCCTAAAAATCACATGGAGATATACTTGTCAAAAATTAAAGCATCTTTAAAGGAGTTGGTTTTATTCAGTTTACACAAAATTTTTTACAGGGCCCTTCAATAAAAGAGATGGCCCTAAGCCATCTTTTTTCACATTTATTACAATTAAAACATTCAAAAATCCGATATTCTTGAAAATCTTCCATTCCACCTTAATGCACATGTACCCCTTTCACCATGCCTATTCTTAATAATTACAGCATTAATACATTCAGGATTTTCATCAGCATTTTTAGATTCATACTTTAACTTGCCAAGCCTAAACAGCTTGTCCCTATAAATTTTATCATCAAGCTTAACATTTCTATAAAGCCCTATTACCTGATCACTATCCTGCTCAATTCTTGCACTATCTTGAATATCACTAGATTCCAACTTTTCAACTGCTGCATCTCCCCCCTTCTTATCAACTATCCTATTAGCTTGTGCAATTAACACAACACATAAATTTTCTTCTACAGCCAAATTTTTAAACAAACCACTTATTTTCCCTATCTTATTAGTCATTAAATCCCTATCATTATGATCTACATATTTATTTACATAATCAACAAAAACAACATCAAGATTATTTTGAAGTTTATAAAGCTTAATTTCATTAATAAACTTATCAAGGTCATTTTCAATAGATACATAAAACTTATTATTAATTATTTTTGACATAAACTCTGCTATTTTACTTTTTTCACTATCATTAATAGTATTTTCATTAATTGATTTATAAGCTACAGCTGCATTACTTGAAGCCATTTTTGTAAATACTTCTCTCCTTGACATTTCTGAACTTCCATAAATAACCTTATATCCATTTAAAACTAAATTAGCTGCTACTTGAAGTCCAAAAGTAGTTTTTCCTGCTCCAGTTCTTGCAAATACAGTTACAACTCTTCCAGTTTGTAAATTACCTATATATCTATCAATAACCCTAATTCCTGTGCTCATCCCCTGATCTCTTTCTTCTTCATAAAGCCACTTAACATAATCATCATATTGTTTAGTTATTTCAAGTTCCTTTCTAATGCCACATTTATGAATTTTAACCTTTACATTTTCAATTTCACTTTCTATACTTTCAAAAGACATATCCTCATTTATCCTAGATGCCATTTCAATATAAAGATGTTTTTTATAATTATCAATTAATAAATCCATCTTTGTATTAAAAGCAAAATCACTTATACTACATGTAAATATCTCTGAAACATAAGTTACTCCATCCATTTCATTAATTTTCCCTCTATGATACTCCAAAAATGTTATTAATTCTACCTTCATTTTATTTTCTACCATTTCTAAAATTCCTAAATATATATTCATATGCTTAGAATATAAAAACATTTCTGGCTTTATCTTTTCCTTAGCTTTTATAATAAGGTCCTCATTTTTAAATAAAGAACCAAGTATTTCTTGCTCTAATACTATTTGACCATTACTTAACATAAACCTTCCCCAACCTCTACCCTATAATCAACTTTTCTTATATTCATTATTTATATATCTATATAACTTTCTATATCAAAATCATCTAATTCACTAACTCCCATAAATTCATCATTTGATGATTCAATAATTGATTTATACTCAAGCCACATATCACCATTGTCCATAAATCTACTAATTCCATTTGGCTTTGATAAAAAATTTATCAATGTCCATCTATAGCTATAATAATGATTTTGACTTATATAAACTTTTTTATAATTTTTTATTGATTTTATTATTTCTTCCTCTTTATAAATTTCTAAAGCTTTGTATATTGCCTTTTTAGTGCAATCCCTCAATACCTTTTCTTTATTAATATTTATGTTATTCCAAGTATTAAATATATTAATGTATATATTATTTATATTATTATATATATAATCCTTTAAATAATATTGATTACTTTCATGACAGTTAGTAAACCCTTTATTTTCAATGCTTTCATCATCATTTATATAATTGAAAGCAGTATTAATTTGACTAGTAGCCATTTGTTTACTGGTATCTATTTGACCTTTATTTATTTGATTACTAGTATTCTTTTGACTACTACTTATTTGATTACTAGTCCTAACCTTACTTTTTATATTTTCATAATTATAAACTTCATGAACATATTCATTATTTAAATAACTTTTGGTAATTTTATATTTATTTATTTTTCCTGTTTGTTTTATTATTTTAAAATATCCCTTAGTTTCTAATGAATTTAAAATATTTAAAAGTTTTCTTTTTCCTATTGGATTACAAATATCCAGTAAACTAGCAATTGAAACTTCAACTTCATCTTTATTTACTTCATTTATTATTGATAAAATACTAAAAAATATAAACTTTTCATCTTTACTAATTTCCTTATCACTGAAAATATATTTAATAATTTCATGATTCTTTCTCATAACTTCTCCCCCAAACTATTAAGCTGAGCTATTATTAGCCAGCTTAATATTTTAATATTTAACTCCATATAAGTGAAAAATCATATTCATGTAAAAACTTATTAATGCTTGTCTCATATATTGAAGTTGTAATTAAGTTTGGTTGTATAACTGTAAGATTTATATACTTGCAATCCATTTGTGTTGCAAATTTATCAATTACCCCAATTCCTAAAATCATACTTTCATCATCATTATTAACATTTATTATGTCAAGTTCCATTGGTACTATTCTTATTACTTCCACAGTTTCATTAGTAAATAAAATCACATCACAAGTTTTTAATAAATCACCCTTTTTATTATTAATTTTTACTTCTTCATTAAATAAAATTCTTACCTTTCCTTGCTCACTAATTTCGCTTATTCTTTCAACTACTTTTTCTAATGCAATTCTTGATAACATTTCTATAAAATCTGAATATCCATAAGTAATTGTTAAATTTATAAGTGAACTTTTATATTCCTCACCTTTTACAAATTCATAATATTTCTTTAACTTTAATATTATAAGTTCCTTAATATACTTATCATCTAATTGCATAAATAAATTTTTATTATTCATAAATATCCCCCATTTCCCATTAAATTTACCTTAGCTCTTTTATCTTATAAATTAATTATAAAATATTAATGTTGCAATTTTATTACTTTTTGCAACTTTTTAAAATTTTTTTGTTAATTTTTGCAACATTTAAAATTTTTTCTATTTTTACTATTCCATTTTTTGTAATATTGTGAGAAAATAAATATTATATTAAAACCTAAAATTGTTAATTTAAAATAAAAACTGTTAATTTTTAGAATCTAATATTTATTTTTGTTATAAAAATAAATATTATTAGAATTTATAAGTATTTTTTAGGAGGAATGTTTATGCGTAGAACTATTTTATTAGTAGATGATAATTTAAAAGAATATGATGAAATTATTAATGCTTTATTTAAAGAAGGCTTTAAGGTTATTTGCTGTGATAATGCAGAAAGTGCACTTTCTACATTAAAGAAAAATGATATAGATATAATACTTTTAGACTTTGTTTTACCTAAGATGAATGGAATAAAATTTTTAAATACTATCAGAAATGACAACGTTAACATATCTGTTATAATGTACACTTCTATAAATCATTATCTTTTTCAAAAAGAATGTCTTTCTTTAGGCATATCTGACTTTGTTGTTAAACCTTGTTATAGTGGTTTATTACTTAAAAAGATAAACTTTATTTTAAATTCACAAAACCCAATTTCTAATTTGACTAATAATGTTTGGACATATAATGATTTAAAAATTGATTTTTCCTCTAAAATTGCTATGTTAAATAATGAGGTAATTAATTTAAGTAAGACTGAATTAGAAATTTTAAAACTTTTTATAAAAAGTGAAGGTATTGTTTTAACTCGTGAACAAATATTAAATTCTATTTGGGGCTCTTCTCAAGTTGTTAGTGATAGGACTATTGATGCTCATATATGTAAGATAAGGAAAAAGCTTAATTTAACTTGCCTAAAATCTGCTTCTGGATATGGCTATGTTTTAAAAAGCAAGGGAATTTAGTTTGTAGTTGGTAGTTTAAGGTATAAATTCAACTAATGCTGAATTTAAAAATATATATTTTCAAAGGAGCTATCCCATTAAGAATAAATTATATATTTTAATGCAAAAACTTTCTTTTCCAGTATATGTTTTAAATGTAGCCACTAAAAATTAAATAAAAAGGAGGATTTTATTATGGCAAACAAAACTCTTGAAAGTACTGTATTATCAATCGAGGTGAAATCTGGTACTGATAAAGATGGTAACCCAAGATTTACAAAAAAGAAGATAGGTAACTTAGTTTCAAATGCTGCTCCTGACAAAGTTCAAGCTGTAGCATTATTAGTTGCTAACTTACTTGAAAAAGATACTGGTTATTTTTATGTAACTGAAGTATCTCAAATTGAAGAATAATAAATAAAAAGGAGTGTGTGAATTATGGAATATACATTAACTATGACTTTTTTAACTGAATCTGGTGAAAAAGCTGCATTTACTTTATCTGGTGTTAAAAATAATGTAAGTGAATCTGAGGTACAAGCCCTTATGGATAGTATAATAGAAAATAACATCTTTTATAATAAAAAAGGTGCTTATGTATCTAAACAATCTGCACAAGTTACAGGAAAAGAAATCACAAAATTTGAAGTTTAATTATTAAATAAACTTTTCCCTTAAAATATTTAAAGCAGTAGAATGACTAATATCTTCTTCTCTTTCTACGCCCCCTAAATACAGGCTTATATTTTTCATTTTTAATTCCTTGAATCATATCCCTACAAGCTCTACACTTATCACTTTGACAATCCCAAGGTAACTTTTTGCCACAAATACTACAAAGTCTTTCATGGTCAAGAAGATTAGTTAAAAGCAATTCATTTATTTTATTTGCTGTATCTTCTTTTTCCATTGATATATATCTGTTATTTATCATCATGTTAAAGTTCTTTCCAAAAGAATAATTTAATTCTAATTCCTTATAGTAAGTTTCAAGTTCATCTAATTCCTTCTTTGAACTTATATTTTTCTTAAGAACTGGCTTCTTTAAGTTTACTGCCCCTAAACTATACATTTTACAATATTCTTCCCATAACTTTTCAACATCCTTATTATTTTCTTCAAAAGGTATTGTTGCCATCTTCATAAGATCTTCTTTACTTGAATTTATATTAAGTTTTTTTAATATATTTAAAAGATATGTAATTCTTGTTATATCTGTTTTTTCATAATGTCCTTTAAGTGGCATTACACTCCAAGTTTTTAAAGTATCTATAATATCTATGTTTATATCTAAAAGAGACTCTGGAACTCCTATATAACATTTTTTAATTTTAGATGTTTTTGTATTTAATGTATTTTTTATTAAATTACAATCAGTCATAGCAGTAACATATCCAGTATCATAAATTCCCCTACGCCCTGCTCTTCCTGCTATTTGCTTTATTTCTGAAACATTTAACTTTCTTAATGATACACCATCATATTTTCTTGTTTCTAAAAATACAATACGTTTTATTGGCAAGTTTACACCCATTCCTATTGCATCTGTACATACTATTACTTCTGTTTCACCATCTAAAAATCTTTCAAATTGTTTTTTTCTTGTTGAATATGGAAGAGAACCATAAATTATACTTGTTTTTATATTATTATTTAAAAGCTGTGCTGAAACTGCTAATGCCTTTCTTTTTCCAAATACAACTAATGCATCACCTTTTTTAACATCCTTATTTAAATCAAAAGGCTTATCTTCAAATATTAATTTTGTATCTCTTTTATGCTCTATAATTTCATAGGTATCTTTACAATCTTTTATTAATTTTATAACTATATCTAAGGCTTCTGGTGCCATACATATATGAACTTCTGGTGATAATACACCTAATATAGCCCTTGTCCAAGCCCATCCTCTTTGCTTATCAGCTATCATTTGTGCTTCATCTATAACACAAATATCATACGGTGTTTCAAGTTGAAGCTTTTCAATTGTTGAAGAAACATGATATGCATATGAAAGAATATTCTCTTCTTCTCCAGTTAATAATGAACATGCTATATTTTCAGAATTAAGCTTATCTTGAATTTCAAGTGCAAGTAATCTTAATGGTGCAAGATACACTCCACTTTCAGCTTCCATAAGTCTTTCTATGCTAGCATAAGTTTTTCCTGTATTAGTTTCTCCAACATGAAGGTAAAAGTGTCTTTTCATAGCTCTTGCTTTTTCATATTCATTTATTGGATTATCTAATATTATTTCCTTAATATCATCTTTTGCCTTATTTTTAACATAGATATTTTCTACTGTCCATACTAATCCTTTAATACATATCCAAGGAATACATTCCTTAAATTCTTTCATTTCTTCTATAGAAGCTGTATTTTCATTTTCCTTTAAATAATCCTTATAAATTATATTTTCTATTACTGCAATTTTATTTATTATTTTATTTATCTTTTCTTCCTTACCAATAAGATTTCTCTTAAATCCAGGTAAATTAATACTTTTATAATATCCAAAGACCATAGTTCTTGCATTTTCTAAATATAACTCCATATGCTCTTTAGTTTTATATACATTCATATTAATAAGGTCATCTAACCTTCTATCTATAGAATTAACCACCTTAACCTTAAGCCTATTTATTCCCTTTGTTAAGTTTGCTGCTATTTTGCAATTTTCTATCATAAGCTCTGTAAGCTTTTCTTCATCATAGCTATTATCAGCTTTTACAACTTCTGTTGAATATTGATTTTCAATTCCCAGTAATTCACATCCCTTATCATATATATCTAATAAAAGCTTATCTTCTAATGGAGCTACCTTAGAAGTAACTGGACTTCCCCATCTTGTTTTAAATCCATTTCCTATTTCTACTTTTATTTTTTCTTCTAATGCTACCTTTTTGTCACTGCTAAGCTCTTCTAAGTTCATATCATAATAAACTTTTCCATCACGTGTTCTCTTGTACCACCTTACACTATTAAATAGAAAATCTTCATTATATCTCTTTTTAAATTCCTTATATAATTTTTCCTTCCTTTCCTCCATTACATTTGCTACTTTTTCATATATAACACTTGCAATTTCTCTTGGCAGATATTTATATACCTCTTCAACTTCATTTGTAAATTCATTTTCCTTTAATTCATGAATATATGAACCTTCCCAAGATAATTCATATATAAAATCTTTTACATATGTATAATCATAAACATTAAATGAACCATCATCTTTTAAGCTTACTTTTGAATTTGAATCTTTTTCATTAAAATTTGAATCATCAATTTGAACTTTATTTGTTGTTTTTATGTATATTGTAATTTCTTTAATTGCTTCATTAATAAATTCTCTATCTATAAATTTAGCTATATCATTTTTTGTTTCTTTTCTTAATGTACATTTAATTGAACCCACGCCATCACTTCCTTGTGTCTTACTAATATTTTTACAATATCTCTTATTATATATTAAACCTTTATCCATATAAATAAAAATTCTAGCATCTGCTTATACCATTTGCTAGAATTTTCATTTTGTGAAAAATCAATATACTATATTTAGCTTTTCTTTATATTTATCATACCATTCAATATTCCATCCATTTTTATAACATAAACTATATAGTTCATTTTCATCATTTATAGTTTCCTTTGTTATAATATCATGGCTTTCCTTATTAACATCAAATAATATAACCTTATATTTCATATATAACTTTATCCTTTTACTACTCCTGCAGATATACCTACAACCATATATTTTTCTCATAAAACAAAAACTATTAATAATAAATATTATAAAAGGAGAATTCAATGTAATTTTGAATTCTCCTTTTCTTATTTACTAGATATTAAAAATTATTAATATAATAAACTATTTAAAAATTTCTTTAAAGGTATATTAATTGTAAATTCTGTAATACTATCATTGCTACTAACAGTAACTTTTCCACCTTGCTTTTCCACTAATTCCTTAACAATAGCTAGTCCAAATCCATGATCTTTGTTTTTATCATTCTTTGTAGTAAAACCAACATCAAATATTTTATTTATTATTTTTTTTCTATTTTAGGACCATTATTTTGTATTTTAATTACAACACTATTAATATTATAATAAGTTCTAATAGTAATAAGTCCTTTTTCATTCATTGCTGTAATAGAATTTTTTAAAATATTCGAAATTACTCTTTGTATTTCCATTTCAGACATATTAGCATCTTCTAATAAAGCTTGTTCATCAACCATTATATTAATTCCTTTATGATTGATACCATTTATAATCATTGTTATCATAGAATTATTATCACTTATTTCTACTTCACTAATAATATTATTATGTCCATTTATTATTGCTTTTAATGATTCTCCAAGCCTATCATATTTTCCCATAAGATGCATTCCATAAAGATATGATATTTGTGCTCCATAGTCATGCTTTACCTTTTTTAGATCATTAATCTTTTCTTCTAATTCTTTATTTAAAATATTAATTTCCTTAGATTTATTTTCAATATTTGAAAAATAAATTGTAATTCCTATTATAAATAATCCAAGTATTAAAAATAAAAAATTCATAAATAATGGATTGTCTCTATCATGCATTATAAAATTAAATGATATTATAAAATCTGCAACTACAGTCATAATTATTAATGTCATTATAGAAAACCTTTTACTTTTAATAGAAGAATAAATTCTATAAATTACATCTTTTTTTACTAATATAAATATACCCATTATCAATTGTGGAAAATAAATTGATAATACATATCCTAAACTAAAATGTTCACTTGATATTTTATACTGAAAAATTCCTAAGTATAAATTTGATGTAATAAATACATTCATAATTATAACTAAATATATAATTGATATTGTTATTGTTGCACTTAAACTATCTTCTTTAAAAAATAAAATCCCTGATATTAGTAATACTAAGTGTGTTAAAATTGTTCCCAAACTTGAATTCCCAATTAAATATGTTGTTGCTATAATTATTAAAAACAAAAAAGTTATAAAAATTAATAGTTTTAATTTACTATTTTTATATCTCTGTTCTATACAATAATTAGGAATTAATACCAACATTAAACTTTGCATTATTGTATTACTTATATCTGCTAAACTTATGATATTTATTTTCATATTTTAATTATCTATTTCTATATTTCAATTATCTATTTTCTTTCATTGATTTTGGCATATCCTCTACTCCAACAAATGCTAATGAAGCTTGTCCTGTATTTACAAAAACAGCAGTTAATGCTAATACTAGACAACCAATTACCTTCTTAAACTTCATATTCTTTACCTCCATGTATTTCTTTAAATTTATTAAATAATAACATTGTTTGTACAACTCCTGTCCAAACAATGACTTGTGAAAACCATTTAATATTAAACATAGCAATTGACAGTATTATAAATATTAAACTATTTACAATACTAATAATCCTATTTCGTTTTATTAGATTTTCTTTTGTTAATGGCATTTTAGGATTTATTATTGGAACTTGATTATATATACAAAATATACTTATAAAGTTTAATATTATACTACTAACAATATCTAAATTACTGTTTTTGGATAATATAACTATAAACATAACAATTATTAATGTTGATAAAAAACATTTTTTTTGATTATCTTCATGGTATCCACCAGTAAATGGTTTAGTAGTAACCATATAAATTAATATTAATAAACATTCCTTAAAATATCCAAAAAAATAAAATATAGTTAAAATCAATATAAGTTTTATAAGTTCATATATTAATATTGTTAATACATATTTCATTTCCTCTTGCTGCTGTGTACTATATTTATTATAGTTAGACAAATCACTTATAAGCCATTCAATAAATCTTTTTATCATTAATACTCCTTTAAATATATGTTTGGGCTCATTTAGTATACCATATTTTTTACTTATTAACAATTTTTTAATATTTTATTATAATAA
>OBKV01001827.1_pt1 | contig 12703 bp, 12 predicted proteins | sample 1517301 | NCBI WGS metagenome assembly OBKV01 (sample SAMN04571685, study PRJEB22368) | human gut metagenome | biome: human gut; material: stool | host: Homo sapiens | place: Luxembourg | collected 2012-06-29 | reverse complement strand
AAAAATGAAGGTAACTATATACCAGTTTGCAGAACATAAGTAATCTATTAATTTCTATTTATTGTACTATGTACACTATTTGTTTCATATCTTTACCATATTTAAAAATGAACCATTATGATAGATATAAAATCATTCAATTCATTGATAGAACTTACAGATGCTTTCCCAACAGAAGAAGTATGTTTAAAGTATCTGGAAAGTTTAATATGGGAAGATGGTGTGGTATCGCCTTTCGATCCAGAATCAAAAGTGTATGTGTGCTCCAATAATAGGTATATCTGTAAAAACACAGGTAAATCATTCAATGTTAAAACGGGAACAATCTTTGAGAACACAAAGTTGCCGCTAAGAAAATGGTTTATGGCTATCTGGTTGGTTCTTTCTCACAAGAAAGGCATATCATCTTTACAGTTGTCAAGAGATATAAAAGTTACCCAAAAGACTGCATGGTTCATGTTGCAACGTATTAGAGAATGTTTAATGTGTAAAAACGAAGGGAGGTTGAAAAATGAAGTAGAAGCAGATGAAACCTTTGTAGGCGGGAAGAACAAGAATCGCCACAAGGACAAGAAAGTAAAGAAATGTCAAGGTCGAAGTTTTAAAGATAAGACTCCTGTTTTGGGAATGGTTGAACGAAAAGGGGAAGTCGTCACAAGAGTTATCAAAAGTACGTCCAGAAGCGAAATAACTCCTATAATTCAGCAATTCGTAGACAAAAGGGCTGTTTTATATACTGATGAATGGGGAGGGTATGATGAAATTGACAAATCCTATTACCATTACACGGTCGATCATGGCAAAGGACAGTATGTGAATGGAAGAATATATACCAATACGATAGAAGGCTTTTGGACAGGCTTAAAAAGAGGCTACATCGGGGTTTATCATTACATGAGTCCAAAGCATCTACAACGGTATGCTAATGAGTTTACCTTCCGGTACAATACCAGAAAGGTTAGTGATTTTCACAAATTTAATTTGTTACTTTGTAACATTAAATATCGTATAACTTATAAACGACTGATTGCATGAGTAAGAAAGAAATGACAACCGGGGAAGAATTTGAGGATTTTCTAAAATTTGCAATGAAATATAGACCTCAAAAAAGAAGGGTTAAAAGCAAGTCAAAAGAAAGAACATGCTTTACGCCTTCCGAAGTAAGGGATATTTTCAAGCAAAACAACTTGACTGACGAATCTTTGTACAAGAGATTGCTGGGGATGGGTGAAAGTTCCGACAATGCAAAAATATTAGTGCAAAGAATCCTTCACCCTACTGAAAAGGATTTGGAATTGGAACAGTCGGTCAAAGAAAAAGACCTTTATTTAAGCTGATCTTCTTTGTTTGTTTCATCTTGAAGGTCTGAATCTTCTAAGATTACACCTAAAACGGGTATGACATCTTTATCCAGTACAATAGCAGAACATTTCTGACACATATAACCGGAAGGAGTTTTTACCCACTTGTGCTTACAATCAGTTTTCATAAAATATTAAAAATCATGGATTTAAAAGTTACAGTAGAATATAAACATCTATCTCTTAGCGAGAGACATCCTGTTGAAAGAACAGTCAAATTTGAAGATACTGAAGGTAAAGTTGCTGTATTGCAGCAGGATATTATCCCACAAGATGAAATTTGGAAAGGAACAGAGTTGTTGGATGAATTTATGAAGAAATGTTTTAGAGATCAACTTAAATTTCATTCAACAGAAAATTCACTTTAGGAGTTTAAATGTGACTACATTGTTTTCACGCTTTATTTCTTTAAAAGTACCTGTATCTTTTAAAACTTCATAAGCATGATCGAAAACATCGTTACTTATATTAATCTTTTGCTGTAATGACTTTCTGCAATTGTCAATATTGAATTGTGGACACTCATTGCTCACACTTAATCTACGCATAAATTCCCAAAGGTCTTCTGTTACTTGATTGTAAGGCTTACTGTCATTCATATTTTCCATAATATTCATTTTTAAGTTTGCGACAAATGTAATAGTTTATTCTTACATGTCAAAATATATTCTTACATTTGCGGTGTCCAGAGGGACTATTGTGGAATTTCAAGAAGTGCCTTTTTCTGTTAAAGTCGCCAATTTTTAACAACACGCAAGGCACAAGTAACTTGCTATATCAAGTGGGTTGCTTGTCTGCGCGTGTACAGGGGTTTGGCGACACCTAACAGAAAAGTGGATAGCAGCCCACTTCTTTTTGATAATCATTCCTTTGTTGGCTGCTGGAAGGAGCAAAACAACAAAAGTGATATGGAAAAAGAAGAAAAGAAATGTTCTGATTGTACGACTTTTAATAGCAGTGAAATAATGGAAAATCAAACAAACATTTTGGATGAACTTCGTGCATTGAAGTATGAAATAAAGAAAAAGAAAACATGGGTTGCTTTTCTTTTAACTCTCTTTCTTGGTCCCTTTGGCTTGTTTTATACAGGCAAATGGGTTGCTGCTTTAATAATGGTTCTTTTAGAGCTATATCAAATTTTCAACTATACAAACAACGCACTATCTTTAAATTTAGTGTCGTTCTCTCATAATATTATGTATATTGTTGCTATGTATTTTATAAGTTTGGTTCTTGCTCCTATTTTAACAGCAAGTTACAACAGTGACTTATCAAAGGAAATGGATGTAAAATAAAATTAAAAACAAATGGTAACTTTGTACTGGTGCAAACTGGTATATAGTTACCCGTTTTTATTCCTCAGACCTTATATCTTTCTCCTCATCAAACCCTCCGTCGAACCGGTTATCCTTGATCTCGACATTAACAACGCGCTGGAAGAAGAAACGATGGTTGTTCCAATGGAAAGCCGGATAATCATGATTTTGTCTAATCACATTATTGCGGAAGACTAGACCGTCCACAGATTTTGCATACAGGATCGGCATATCAAAGGTTTCGAACTCGTTGTCCTCGATCACGATTCCGCTATGAAAATATCTCTTCTGACTTTTCAAATCAGGTATCTCCGGATATATAGAAATAACGGCGTTCGTAAATTGGAACTGATTTGTCAAAGCATTGATAAACTTGTTATTCCGGATCTGTACGTCATGGCAGGCACCCGTCTCGAACCACCCGTTGCAGTCGCCGCACAGTAGGATTGCCGTACCGGATGTGTGATCAAAAACGTTATTCTCGACCACAGTCTTCTTCGGAGTGCTGAACAGGGAACCACGGGCACGGTTATTACGGATCACATTATCGGCAAAATAAACCTCCGGCGTCCATTCCAGATTCTCGATACCGTAAGTACCGACCTCGCTAATGGCGGGATCGACAGGTTTCTCAAACGTAATGCGGAACTGTTTTGCACCATGGCCGTCAGGCTTGTCGGCTGCTTCAATCGCAGCCACCTTGTTCTGTTCACCTAAAACCTCCATCGTTTTGGACTCGATGAACTGGACGGCATCGCCCGGACGCCCCCATTCGAAACCGTAGGACTGCCCGTGCATATATTCGCCGACCAACGTCTTGTCGTCTATTCGCTTTTGCACCTTCAGATAGGTTCCATGCACATTGATGGCATCATCCATCATACCTTCATACAGACCACCGACCGAACGGATCAATCCCTTACAGCCGGAGAAATGAGTCGCATCGGCCTGTGTCGTGAAATAACGTGGATCGTCCTTGCCACGCAGGCAGACCGAGAATTTATCCAACGTGATATTTTCACTCATCTGGGCCAGCAGACCCATTCCTTCAGCATAATGAACCTGTATATTTTCGAGTGTCGTATTCGTATCATGATACATAAATACACCCGGAGTCGGACGACCGTATCCACGGAACACAACGACCGTTCCCGGTATCAGTTTCTTGTTCTTCCAAGGCACAAGAATCTTGCGGGAAGCAATCTCTGCGACATGCTTGCTGCCCACACTAATATCGCTGGTGGTATAGACCAGTCGCTTTGTATCTCCTTCAAAAGCGATGCCCCAGGCAGGGACATGTTCCCAACCTTCCCCTTTAGCGACAAAGTTGCTATCGCGTATTTCGTACTCCACCCAGGGAGCGACCTCATAGGTGATCAAGCCTCCGACCGTGTCGTTCTCCAACACTTTCACTTGGCTGATATGTGGATTCGCAAAATCGATACTAAAGTTCTTCAATGTACAGTTCTCCGAACCGACCAAAGAAACCGGAAGCATCCGCCCATGGAAAACCAGTTCGGAACCTTGTCCGTCAAATATCACATTCTTCATATTTTCAAAAGCCAGTCCCACCAGTTTCGGATTATCCTGGTCATGGTTGGAAATGAAGTATTCACGTTTGGAAGCACCTTCGGGATAGAAATCATAACGTCCCTTCGGCAACAGTATCCGGACCGTATCGGAGTTCACTTCCGCCGCAATCTCTTGAAGAGCTTTCGCAATCAACGGAGAAGCATTTTCCCCGGTATCCGGTTTCAGACCATATCCGGACAGGTCATACGCGCCGCCTTTACATGCCGTAAACAAAGCGATAAATAAAAGTGTCAAAACAGAGTTTAGTTTCATGGCTTACATCTTTCGTTGATTATATTTTCAATTATTTAGGGGCAAACTTACTCAAAATTATCCGATTTTATTGTAAGTTTGCCCCTCTTAAATACAAATAGATATGGAACATCCAATAAGCATTTATAACACACTCACAAGAAAAAAGGAACAGTTCATCCCACTGCACGAACCGCATGTGGGTATGTACGTTTGCGGTCCTACGGTTTACGGTGACGCCCACCTGGGCCACGCACGGCCGGCTATCACTTTCGACCTGCTGTTCCGTTATCTGACTCATATAGGATACAAGGTACGCTATGTACGCAACATAACGGATGTCGGCCACCTGGAACATGATGCTGACGATGGTGAAGACAAGATTGCCAAGAAGGCCCGTCTCGAACAACTCGAGCCGATGGAAGTGGTGCAGTATTACCTGAACCGTTACCATCACGCTATGGAAGCGCTCAACGTTCTACCGCCCAGCATCGAACCGCATGCGTCCGGCCATATCATCGAGCAGATCGAACTGGTAAAGAAAATACTGGATAACGGATATGCTTACGAAAGCGAAGGTTCCGTTTACTTCGACGTGGAGAAATACAACAAGGATCATAATTACGGTGTTCTTTCCGGACGCAACATCGACGATATGCTGAATACTACCCGCGCACTGGACGGACAGGATGAAAAACGTAATCCGATCGACTTCGCTCTCTGGAAATGCGCACAACCGGAGCATATCATGCGTTGGCCTTCTCCGTGGAGCGACGGTTTCCCCGGATGGCACTGCGAATGTACGGCTATGGGTAAAAAGTATCTGGGCGAACATTTCGATATCCACGGTGGCGGCATGGATCTGATCTTCCCACATCACGAATGCGAGATTGCACAGGCTGTTGCTTCACAGGGAGAAGATATGGTTCACTACTGGATGCACAACAATATGATTACCATTAACGGGCAGAAGATGGGCAAGTCATTGGGCAACTTCATCACGCTGGAGGAATTTTTTACTGGTGACAACAAGGTGCTGAGCCAGGCATATTCGCCTATGACCATCCGCTTCTTCATCCTCCAGGCTCACTACCGCAGCACGGTAGACTTCAGCAACGAAGCCCTGCAAGCTGCCGAAAAGGGGTTGGAACGTCTGATGGACGCTTATAATCATTTGATGAAGCTGAAAGCCTCCGACGTTTCTACTGTAGATGTGAAGGATTTGCGCCGCAAATGCTACGATGCGATGAACGACGACCTGAACTCGCCGATTGTAATCGCCCATCTGTTTGACGCAGCCCGCGCGATCAACTCCGTAAAGGATGGCAAGGCTACGATCTCGGCCGAAGACCTGAAAGAGCTACAGGATGTATTCCATACCTTCGTTTTCGATATTCTCGGAATAAAAGATGAAGCAGCTTCGGGCGGAAGCAACAACAACGAGGCATTCGGCAAAGCAATGGATTTGCTGCTGACCATCCGCCAACAGGCAAAAGCCAATAAAGACTGGGCTACATCGGACAAGATCCGAAACGAACTGACAGCCATCGGCTTCGATATCAAAGATACGAAAGACGGAGCCGAATGGAAGTTAAGCAAGTAAGACGAGCGTTCGATATTTGACAGAAAGGAAGCATAAATGATGATTTACTGCTTCACTCATTCTTATCATTGGCACATTATTTTTTATAATCATGACAATAAACGAATTTCTTCAAGGCGACAAGTTCGCCTTATTGGCTGGTGTCGAACTTTTGGAAACGGGCAACGGTTATGCCAAAGCCCGTATGGAAATAAAGCCGGAACACCTCAACGGCGGTGGTGTATGCCAAGGCGGCGCTATCTTCACTTTAGCTGATCTGACTTTTGCAGCAGCAACAAACAGTCATGCACGCCTGACACTTTCTATTACATCCAGCATTAACTTCTTCAAAGCCGAAAGCAAAGGGTTCCTTTATGCCGAAGCTCGTGAAGCATTCAGCCACAAGCGGCTCGCCAACTGTGAAGTGCGGATCACCAATGAAACCGGCGACCTGATCGCCACCTTCAACGGAACAGGCTACAGAAAAGATACGGAACTGCCGTTTGCCCCAATAGAATGATTTATCTAAACCTATCGAACAACCGCTGCAGATTTTGTCCACGGCCCCAAAGTAAAGCTACTTTGATGCAATTGTCCTTGATATAATAATAAATTAAATGTACGCTATCGCCGTCAGATGAGCAAATAGCGTACATTTGTATTTTATTCGTAACGCAAAGACCGGGCCGGTTTGCTAAAGATGGTTTTGGCGGTTTGCCAACCGATGGTCAGCAAGGAGATCACACACAATAAAACGACCGGAACGAGGAAGAACCACGCTTTCCAGTCCGTGCGGAACGAATAATGATTCAGCCAATCCCCCATGATCCGGCCCGAAAGCGGAAGGGCGATGACAACAGCAATAGCAATCAACAGGAAGAACTCTCGCCCCAATTCAAAGAAAAGCTGCCTCCGGGAAGCTCCCAGAACCTTCCGGATTCCCATCTCCCGGATACGAGTCGAACAAGAAAACATAACCAGAACAGCCAATCCCATACAAGAGATAAAGATCGCCAATATCGCAAAAAGCGCCACAATCAACCCGAACACTTCATCCTGTCGGTATTGCTGGTCAAAAAACTGGTCGAGAAAGAAATAATCATAGCTGGAATCCGGGAAATAACGTTCCCACACTCCTTCGACCTGTTTCACGAGATCACGCGGGTTACCGTTCTCCATAACGACAGAGATATAACGTTGTTTCATCCAACTCAATTTCTCATGCAGGGCAAACAAGATCGGCGTAAAATCTTTGTTAAGCGATTGTTGATGATAATCCTTCACGACCCCGATAATCTGCATCGGCTGATCGACGGTTTCGACAGACAAGCGTTGCCCCAAAGCGGCATCGGACGATTCGAATCCCAACGTACGGACAGCCGATTCGTTCAGGACGATCTTATAAACATCTCCCCCGTAATCTTCGGAAAAACCACGGCCGGAAACGAACTTCAGATCATAAGCTTCCAGAAAAAACTCATCGCAGTTCAACATCTCCAACAGGCGCGTCTGCTTCGTCACATCACTTTCGCGGACGATGGACAGGAAGTCGGTTACCTCCGTTCCGGGAACTGCACCAGAAACCGTCACCGCCCTGACGGAGGGCAATAACGCCACCTCTTTCTTAAATGCCTCCAACTTCATAGCCAGTTCCTCGCATTGCGCCGGGAACTTAAGAACCAGCGTCTGGTCCACCCGTACCCCCAAAGAAGCATTCCGCATATATTGAAGTTGCGCGTACACGATCAACGTCCCGCAAAGCAACACCAGAGAAGCCGTGTATTGCAACACTACCAAAACCTTGCGGGTGACCGTCGCCCCATGCGTATGGGTAAACTTTCCTTTCAACATCCGGATCGGCTTGATGCCGGACAAAACCGTCGCCGGGTAAAAGCCGGACAGAAACACACCGGCAGCAAAGATCAGCAACAGATACCACCCCAGTGAAGTCGTAAACCAGACGGAAAAACTCAGATCCCGTCCCGTCAGGTTATTGAAAGAAGGCATCAACGCCTCCATCAGCCCGATAGCCAGGATAAAAGCAATACTGTTCGTCACCAACGATTCGAAAAGGAACTGTGAAATAACCTGCCTCCGGCTTGCCCCCGAAGTCCGACGTATACCGATCTCTTTGGCTCGTTCCATCGAACGGGCTACCGTCATATTGATATAATTGATCCAAGCAATACAAAGGATAGCAAGTGCCGTACAGATCAACACCCAGATAGAAGAACGATTCCCCTTCACCTCCGGCTCATAAGCTTTCTGCGGATTCAGATGGATATCGCGGAGGTTCGTCAACTGGATCGCCCAAGTTTTATTCTTCAATGCCTCTTCCGTCTTATACTTCTCCGCCATTACTGGGAAATCCTCTTCCACCTGCGTTTTCAGGTTCGCCGACTTCAGCAAGACATACGAATAGACTTCGTGGCGATACCAATATTCATCCATCCACTTCGGGAGCGTCTTGTAGGAGATCAGCAGATTATAGCGAATATGCGTATTGATCGGCATATCTTCCATTATACCCGTCACTTCGCAAGCTTCCTCTCCTATATTGCTTCGGAAGATCAGGATTTTCCCGATCGGGTCCGCTCCCTTGAAATATTTCCGGGCAATACGTTCGGTGATAACTACCTTGTTCGGTCCGTCCAGACAACTTTCTTTATTTCCCTTCAAGAGTTTGAAGTCAAAGAAATCGAAAAAGTTAGCTTCCGCATAGCCTATACCTGTCTCCCGATATAGCAGTTCGTTGTATTTCACGACCTGCTCCGGATAATACTGGCTTCCGACACGTGTATAATCCTCGACAGCACTCATGTTTTGCTTCATAGCCGTAGCATAGCCGGCAGACGAACTGGCCCAATCATCCGTCAGCTCCCCGTTCTCATAAAACCGGGCTTCAACCCTGAAGATACGATCCTGCCGGCTGTGCATATCGTCGTAGCTGTATTCGAAAGCCACATAGGTCAGGATCAGCAAGGCTGCCGCCATGCCGATCGCCAGACCGACTATATTGACGACACTGAAACCTTTCTTTTTAGTAAGGCTGCGCCACGCACAGTTCCAATAGTTTGTTACTATCATTATGATGAAGATTTTCAAAGATGAATATTCAGGAAACGACCCGGCCGTCCAAAAGATGGATAATCCGGTGTGCGAAGCTGGCATCCCGTTCCGAGTGCGTGACCATGACGATCGTCGTCCCCTGCCCGTTCAGTTCTCGAAGTAATTCCATCACCTCCGCCCCGTTTGTCGAATCCAGGTTTCCCGTCGGTTCGTCGGCAAGGATCAGCGGACAATCCGTCACCACGGCGCGCGCTATCGCCACACGTTGCTGTTGTCCGCCGGATAGCTGCTGCGGAAAATGTCCGGCACGATGGGCGATATTCATCCGGTCGAGGACTTCCATCACCTTCCGCTTGCGTTCGGACTTCCGGCAGCCAAGATAAACCAACGGCAGTTCCACGTTCTCGAAGACTGTCAGCTCGTCTATCAGGTTGAAACTCTGGAATACGAAACCGATATTCCCTTTACGGAAAGCCGTCAACTGGCTCTCTCCCATCTTGTCTATCTCCTTGCCGTTAAAGAAATATTTGCCGGAAGTCGGCGAATCAAGCGTTCCCAAGATATTCAATAAGGTCGACTTGCCACAGCCAGAAGGCCCCATAATGGCCACAAACTCACCCTGTTTGACCTCGATGTTCACCTCGTTCAATGCTTTCGTCTGCACCTCCTCGGTGGTGAAGACCATAGACAGATTCTCTGTTTTAATCATATTATATTCATTTAAATCATTCGTTCCTGAGAATACGCATCGGCTTCAACCGAACCACACGCCACACCTGTCTGACTACCGTCAAGAAAGCGATACACATCAACAACACAAATGCGACTCCGTACACCCACCAAGGCAACACGATATGAAAAGCATAACTCTCCAGCCATCCGTTCATCAAAACCACAGAAACAGGAAGTCCCAATACAGTGGCCAGCACCGTAAGAAGTAGCAGTTCACGTGTCAAAACAACAAAAAGACTTATTTTACCGGCTCCCAAAACCTTCCGTATCCCAACCTCTTTCACTCGTGCCAGAGTAGAAAAAAACGTCACGACCCATAATCCCAAGCAGGCCACAAAGACTGCCAATAATGACGCACTGGCAAAAATCCAACCGAAATTGCGATCCGACTTATACAAGCTATCCTGATAATCATCGAGATAGAAATAAGAAAAAAGGGCGGACGGAAAATAAGTCCGGTACATTTGTTCCACTTCAGCCAAGCGGTCAGAATTGACCGGACCATCCATCTTGACGGATATATAAGGAGTCGCAATAAACGGGACCCGTTCTTTCAGGAAAAAGAGGATCGGCTTATACGGTTCCGCAAGCGACTGCTGATGATAATTTTTCACAACCCCGACAACTTCGAGTGGTTCTTCCAGCACTTCCATCTCCAACTGCTTTCCTAACGCCTCTTCCGGAGAAGGATAACCAAGCAGACGCACCGCCTCTTCGTTCAGGACGACCCTATTCCGTTCATTGCCGTATGCTTCCGAGAAACCACGTCCACAAAGCATTTCCGGCGAATAAAGCGCCAGATAATCATAATCGACAGCAAACATCTGTATCAGCTTCACTTCGGATGGATCGCTGCCGTAAGGACGATTGGTAAAGTAGTTCGCCACCTCAACGCCCGGCACAGCACCGGAAATAGAGACACGGACAACATAAGGTATCTGTCCCAACCGTTTCTTGAAACTCTCCATTTTGACGGACATATCATCGGTAAAAGCCGGATATTTCACCACCAGTACCCGGTTCGAAGAAGCGGAAGAAGTCTCCTGCTGCATATAACGAACCTGTCCGATCACCACCAACGTACCGGAAACCAGAACGAAAGAAGCAAGAAACTGAGCCACAATCAACATCTTCCGCATCCGGTTTCCCTTACGGCCATGCAGTAATTTTCCTCGCATGATATCCGCTGGACGGATGCGTGTCAGCAGGAATGAAGGATACAGTCCGGTAAACAAAGTTCCCCCTATAAAACACGCTGCCGCCATACTCCAGAATTCCGGCAAACGGAACGCGCCGGCAGCAAAATCCAATCCTACCCAACGGCAGACAAAAGGCAACAGTACCTCGACCCACCCGAGAGCCAAGATCAAAGCCGACAAATTCAACAACCCTGCTTCCAGCAATCCTTGCAGGATCACCTGCCGGCGGGAAGCCCCGAACGCCTTGCGAATACCAAACTCCCTGCCACGTTCCAGATAACGGGCAACCGTCAGGTTCAGCGCGTTCACCCAGCCGATCAGTAAAAGGGCGACTACCATCACCGAAAGGATACGTACAGCCATACGACTACCTTTCGCCTCTTTCTCATAAGACTTACGGGGAGTCAGATGAATATCCCGCAAACGAACCAGTTCAACCCTCCAGTCCTTATGTTTCAATGCCGCCGTCTTATATTTTTCAGAGATGGAATGGAAAGCCGCTTCAATATCGCCCGGTTTCTTTCCCGGTTCAAGCCGGACATACGTATAGACACCGTGGATATACCAAATATCGCGCCTTGCCTCCGGAATAGTCGAATAAGACAACAGGAAGTCATAATGCAGATGCGAATTATAAGGCATATCGGCAATCACGCCCGTCACCTCGAAATGCTGTTCGGACGAAGATGTACGGAAAGTCAGCACTTTGCCGATAGGATCACCACCGGCAAAATAACGACGTGCAGCACTTTCGGTAATCACCATCGTATTCGGACGGACCAACTGTCCACCCTTCTCCCCCTTGAGGATCGGGAAATTGAAGAGATCGAAAAAAGCCGGTTCGGTATAACAGTACTGTTCTTCGATAAACTGCCGGTCACCGAACGTCACCTCTTGTCCGCGATCTTGTGCCGTCACACGTACATACTGCTCTATGCCCGGAATCTCGCGATACATGGCGGGAGCATGCCCGAAAGAAGTCGTCGCCCAATTATCCGTCAAGGTTGCCCCTTCATAAAGACGGCTCTCCACACGGTAGATGCGATCCCCGTCGTGGAATGAATCGAAACTCAATTCGAACCGTACATAGAGCATAATCAGCAGCGCCGCGCCAACACAAACGGAAAGACCGAACACATTCAGGGCGGAAAGAGACTTCCGCGCCCGTTGGCTTTTGATTACTTGAGACCAATATTCCATCAGCGTAAAATTAATCGTTCATTCTCACCAAACAAGTCATATCCGGAAATAATCACCTTCTCGCCCGGTTGCAACCCTTCCACAACCTCGTAATACTGCGGGTTCTGACGGCCGATACGGACAGGGCGGCGGCGAGCTGTCTTTCCTTCTTCATCTACCACATACATGTACTCGCCGCCGCTTGCTTGGTAGAAGCTACCACGTGGGACGATCACCGCCTGCACGGGATCGCCCAGTTGCAGGTTCAGGTGGTAGGTTTGCCCGGCACGGATATTCTCCGGCCGGCCGGAGACAAAATGCAGGTCGGTGCGAAACTGTCCTTCCCGCACTTCGGGATAGACTTTCGTCACCTCCATATCGTACTTCTTTCCTTCACGTTCGAAGCTCGCAGGGAGACCGGGCATGACACGTTCCACATAG
>OBKV01001824.1_pt1 | contig 12714 bp, 10 predicted proteins | sample 1517301 | NCBI WGS metagenome assembly OBKV01 (sample SAMN04571685, study PRJEB22368) | human gut metagenome | biome: human gut; material: stool | host: Homo sapiens | place: Luxembourg | collected 2012-06-29 | reverse complement strand
GTTCCGAATCACATTACCCGCGTGGTCATCGACCAGATTCCGATTCTCTCCACCTACATGTCCTATTTCGGCGGGGAAGCTCCTTATATCGTAGGCTACTGCGGTTCTTTCAAGGATACCATCTCAAAGACGGTTCTCAAAAATATCGCACCGGAGCTGATGGAATCCGCGGATACCGTCTATGCACAGAGCGATCTGAATATCGAGGAAATCATGAAGTTAGAACCGGATGTCATCTTATACAATGCCGGCAATACGGCACACGCGGAGATCTTACAGGAGAGTGGCATTCCGTGTATCGGATTTGCAACCGTCGGCCACGAGACAGAAGCTGATCCGTTAAACCGCTACAAACAGTGGCTGGATCTTCTGGAGGATGTCTTCGGTGAGGAAGGCAGAACCGATGCTTTCACTGCTGCCGGCGACGAGATTGTTGCGGATGTGGAGGCAAGGATTGCAACCGTTCCGGAGGATGAGCGCCCGAGCGCACTGATTCTGTGGAAATACAGCGACGGCGTACCACAGGTATCCGGCAACGGAACCTTTGGTACCTACTGGATGAAACACTTAGGCGTCACGGATGTTGCCGCGGAGGCAACCGGTTTTACACAGGTAAGCATGGAACAGATCTATGAGTGGAATCCGGATATTCTGTTTGTCGACGGTCCGGGACTCATCGGTCTTACTTCGGAGGACGTGCTGGAAAATAAGGTAGAGGGAACCGATTTCTCCTCGATCAAGGCTGTACAGAACGGACGTGTCTATGACACAACGCTCGGCATGTGGAACTGGTTTACACCAAACCCGGACGCTCCGCTGGTATTTGCATGGCTTGCTTGCAACACTTACCCGGAAGTTTTCGCAGACTATCCTCTGGAGGATACCATCCGTGAATATTATCATGACTGGTATGGCTACGATGTTACCGATGCGGAAATGGAGGAAATGCTTCAGTACTGATGAATGATAATTTTTTGATCAAACGGGGGCATTTTACACCGCTTGCCATTCTCTTAATGATACTGCTGCCGCTTGTCACCTCACTGATCTGTATCTGCCTCGGCAGAATGAATGTGCCGGTCGGCGACGTGATCGCCGTTTTCCGCGATGTTCTCACGGGAAATGAGGGACATGCGCAGAATTACTCCATTGTAATCAATCTGCGGCTGCCGCGTATTCTGATGGCAATTATTGTAGGAGCAGGACTTACCTGCGCGGGAAACACGTTCCAATCGCTGTTTTCCAATCCACTGGCAACACCGGACATTCTCGGTGTTACCAGCGGCACCTGCGTGGGAGCGATTCTTGCGATTATCCTTTCCTGCGGTATTCTGGAGACACAGCTCATTGCACTTGCGTTCGGACTTGCCTCCGTATTTTTTACGTTAAAGATCGCAGGAAAAAATGAGAACCGCCAGGTGATTTATATGGTGCTGGCAGGCGTGATCGCATCCTCCCTGTTTAACGCCATCGGCTCTCTGCTGAAATATACTGCCGACCCGCAGGACAAGCTTCCGGAAATTACTTACTGGCTGATGGGCAGCTTCACAAGCGCCACTTATAAAAAATTGCTGATCGGCTCTCCGCTCATTCTCATTGGAATCGTCGTCATCTATCTGCTCCGATGGAGGCTGAATATTTTATCTTTAAGCGAGGACGAAGCGAAAGCCAGCGGTATCAACTTAAAACGGACACAAATGATATTCATCCTGGCGTCGACGGTCATTACCGCCTCGGCGGTATCCATGTGCGGTCAGGTCGGCTGGATCGGTCTCTTAGTCCCGCACTGCGCCAGAATGCTTGTCGGAAGCAACAACCGTTATGTGGTTCCCATCAGCTTAAGTCTCGGTGCAAGCTTTATGATTCTGATTGACACACTTTCAAGAACCATCAGCGTCATCGAGCTTCCGCTGTCCATTCTGACCGCCATCATCGGAGCACCGGTCTTTATTTCACTGCTGAATAAGAACAGGAGCAATCTGCAATGATTCTTGAAATAAAAAATGGCTGTTTTGGATATCCCAAACAGGATATAATATTAGCTGATATCAATCTCTCATTAGAGGAAGGTCATATTTTAGCAATCTTAGGTCCCAACGGTATCGGAAAGACCACACTATTAAAATGCATGATCGGTCTGCTCCCCTGGAGAGAGGGTGCGACTTTTCTGTACGGGCAGGACATCAAAACATTAAAACCAAAGGAATTGTGGAGCAATGTCTCCTACATTCCGCAGAGCCACGGTTTTGCTTTTTCCTACACCGGACTGGAAATGGTCATGCTCGGCCGCTGTTCGCATCTTGGCATTTTTGAACAGCCCGGCAGACGGGAGATTGAGATGGCGGAAGCCATGATGGAGAAAACAGGCATCACGCATCTTGCCAAAAAGGACTGCAACCGCATGAGCGGCGGAGAACTTCAGATGGTACTGATTGCGCGCGCACTGATCAATGAACCGAAGCTGATCATTCTCGACGAGCCGGAAACAGGTCTTGATTTTCACAATCAGATTCTGGTTCTCAACATGATCGACCGGCTCTCCCACGAGGACGGCATCAGCGCAATCATGAACACGCACTATCCGACCAACGCCATGTCTGTCGCCGACGAGGCTTTTATGATGAATCACAAAGGCACTTTTTTCTACGGCAGCACGGAAAAAGTTCTGACAGAAAAGAATATTTCCGTGTCCTTTGACGTCAATGTGGTTGTCAATGAGTTCAGCCATCATCAGAAAAAAATAAAAAGCATCGTACCTGTCTCCCTGACAGACAAAGCGATGTGACAGAAAGGATCTACTATGTCAGAAGGCGTATTTACCATCGCAGCAAAGCGCCCGATCCGCGCGGAGATGACCATCTCACGAAATACCGGACTCGGCACTTCCAATTCCGCTACCTGGTTTTCCCTGGGCAGGCACATCCATCACACCGGAAAGCTACGATACGATGTCCATCTATATCGGAGCCGCCGGCACCGGAACGTTTCTCATCGGTGAACAGCCGGAAACAATGGATCTGCACCCGGATGAGATATTGCTCGTACCGGAAAAAACTCTCTGCGGCGTCAAAACCGGCGAGGGTTGTATCTATACAGAAATTATTACAAAAAAGGAGAACACTATGAACGATCTTGTTAAAGCAAAAGAGGTATTGAATCTGAAGAAACTGATCTCTTACGAGGAGGGAAGTATTGCAAACGTGGATATCGTACACAATGATACAATGAAGTTTGTCCTCATGGCATTCGATGAGGGAACCGGACTGACACCGCACCGCGCACCGGGCAACGCAATCCTGACCGCGCTTGAGGGTACAGCTGTCATCGGATACGAGGGTACCGACTATACCTTAAACGCAGGTGAGAGCTTCCGTTTTGAGAAGAACGGTCTGCACAGCGTAACCGCAAAGGGACGTTTCAAAATGTCTCTGCTGCTTGTTCTGGAATAAGACCGGAAGAAAAAAGAGCCGAAAGGCTCTTTTTTGTTGCAGGAAAATGACCCGCTACATTTCTTCTAATGTGTGATACTGTCGGATTGCTGTCTCGTAGAGGTTGTTTCCCTCGCGGTCGATCACGACGATGACCGGAAAATCTTTTACCTCGATCTTGCGGATTGCCTCCGCGCCGAGATCCTCATAACATACAATCTCAGATTTTGTGATGCATTTGGAAAGCAGTGCGCCGGCTCCGCCGATGGCTGCAAAATAGACGGCGTGGTTGCGGATCACCGCGTCAATCACTTCTTTTGAACGCTTTCCTTTTCCAATCATTGCCTTCTCACCGAGATCCAACAGTCTCGGAGCGTATTTGTCCATACGGGTGGCTGTGGTCGGTCCGGCAGATCCGATCGGACGACCCTCCCTGGCGGGAGACGGTCCCATATAATAGATCGTCGCATCCTTGATGTCAATCGGAAGCTCCTCGCCCCGGTCCAATGCCTCGATCATGCGCTTATGTGCCGCATCGCGCGCCACATACATGGTTCCTGTCAGATAGACATAGTCCCCGGCTTTTAAATCTCTGGTAACCTCTTCCGTAATTGGTGTTGCAATATGTTTATCCATATCTTTCCCTCTCATCATCCTGCTTATCAACATTTCATTTTCTGTTTGTGGAAAAACCGGCATATTTTCTCTTACAGTGTTCTTACAACGTGCCGGTTCACGTGGCAGCAGATATTGACAGCCACCGGAAGTCCCGCAATGTGTGTCGGATAGGTATTGATGTTCACTGCAAGAGCCGTCGTCGTTCCTCCGAGTCCTCCCGGTCCGATTCCAAGCTGATTGATCTTTGAAAGCATCTCTTCCTCGAGATCTTTAACATAGGGGATATCGGAATGTTCATCGACCGGTCTCGTGAGCGCCTGCTTGGCGAGAAGCGCACATTTTTCAAATGTACCGCCAATGCCGACTCCGACGACCATCGGCGGACATGCATTCGGCCCCGCATCCTTTACGGCGGTAAGAATCGCATGCCTGACTCCCTCGATGCCGTCCGCCGGTTTTAACATGAACACGCGGCTCATATTTTCACTGCCGAATCCTTTCGGCGCCATGGTGATCTTTACCTGATCGCCCGGCACGATGGAATAATGAATGACTGCCGGCGTGTTATCTTTTGTATTTTCACGAATGAGCGGATCACCGACAACGGATTTGCGCAGGAATCCCTCTGTGTATCCCTGACGGACTCCCTCGTTAACGGCATCCTCAATCGCTGCGCCCTCAAAATGGACATCCTGTCCGACTTCCAGAAAGATCACTGCCATTCCGGTGTCCTGACAGATCGGAATCATCTCCTCGTCCGCAATCTTTAAATTGTCCTGCAGCTGATGTAAAATCTTTTTCCCGAGTTCAGACTGTTCTGTGTCAGCGGCATGCTTCATCGCCGCATCCATATCCGCGGACAGATAATGATTTGCCTGTATACACATTTCTTTGATATTTTTTGTAATCTCATCTGTTTGAATTGTTCTTATCATACCGTTCTTTTTCTCCCTGTCTGCTGTGTATGTGGCGTTTAGGATGCCTGATCTTTTTTGTTTTCGTCTTTCTTTTTGATATTAAAGTGAATCTTGAATTTTTCCAGCGTCTCGTTGTTATCCCGCGACTTCATATCCGGGAATGCCTTCATCAGACGCTGAAAACCAAAGCTTTTCTCCTCGTACAGCTTCTCGTAGCGCTCCATAAGTTCTGCGCGCTCGCGCTTTTTCTCCTCGAGTGCAAGTTCGCGTTCGCGCTTTTTCTCCTCACGGGAAGCTGCATAATTCTCTGCCTTCTCGGCAAGCTTGTTCTTCGCTGTCTGCGGCAGTTCCGAAATACTCTCCTTGGTCTCTGAAAGCTTATCCTTCGCCGCTCCCGTCGTCTCCGCAAGCTTATCCTTCGCTGCCCCTGTCGTCTCCGCAAGTTTATCCTTCGCTGCTCCCGTCGTCTCCGCAAGCTTATCCTTCGCCGCTCCCGTTGTCTCCGCAAGTTTATCCTTCGCTGTCTGCGGCAGCCCGTAAATATTTTCCTTCGTCTCGCTGATCTTATCCATCAGCTCCACATGTGTTTCCTGGAATTTCTCGGATTTTTCAATAACGTCTGTCACATTTTCATAGATATTTTCGCCGATCTCATCGGACAGCCGGTGAATAGACGCCGCCATCTCATCCATGACCTTTAAGCGCTTATTGAATTTCAGAATCGTCGTCACCGTGATGATGCAGTCTGCCGCAAACACGCACATGATAATACTGAGCAGCACTACGCCAAGCACGAACGGAATAAAGCGGATGGCTGCATAAATGATCGGATGAATGATATCCATGATAAAGGTACATGCCAGTCCCCAGTAGATCGAAAACTTCAGGCAGACGTAACCTTTGATGTTGAATGGTTTGTCAGAATAGTCCCACCACTTGTTGTGAAATACTTTTTCCAGAATATAACCTGTAATATACTCCAGCACAGAGGTAAGAAGAAAAGATCCTGCAAACAGGATCAGCAGATTTTCTTTCAGAGGTGTCAGGATGGCAACCACAATCACCACGCCGCACCCGTAGATCGGACAGTACGGACCGTTTAAAAATCCACGGTTCACGAACTTTCCGGTATCGAGTGCAGCGTAGGATACCTCGGTACACCAACCGATAAATGCATAGATAATAAAAATCCAGACCAGTTCATAAAAATTCTGCGGCATAATCATTCTCCTTTGTCCCGTGCTTTCTCCACGTACTCATAAGAATCATTATAGTCCATAGAATTTTATGAAACAATCCTATATTATCCGATTTCTCCGTGTTTTTCGTAATTTGTCACCTTTGTGACTTTATTTTTCTCATCCACGAAAAGCACCGTTGGACGAAGCTCTGATGCTTCCTCCGGCGTCACCTGCGCGTATGCCATCAGAATAATCTTGTCGCCGGTCTGCACCATGCGTGCCGCCGCACCGTTTAAGCACATCACGCCGCTGCCTCGCTCTCCGGCAATCGTGTAGGTCTCAAAGCGGGAGCCGTTGTTGACGTCCACGATCTGTACCTTCTCGTATTCCAGGATTCCCGCCTGCTCCAGCAGATCCATATCCACGGTAATGCTCCCAACGTAGTCTAATTCCGCTTGTGTTACTGTTGCGCGGTGTATTTTTGCTTTCAACATTTTAATTGTCATCGCCTAGTTCTCCAATTCATACATAAAATTATCGATCAGTCTTGTCTTTCCGATATAGACCGCTATCGCGGCAAGGATTCCTCTGTCGATCTTCTCCACCTGCTGCATCGTGTCAAGATCTACGATTTTTACATAATCAATCTTTGCAAGAGGCTCTTTTTCGATCTCCGCTGTCATTGCGGCAAGAATCTTTTTGCAGTCGCGCTCTCCCTTTTCCACCATCTCTTTTCCGAGGAAAATGGAACGGCTTAACACGAGCGCTGCCTCCCGCTCCTCTATAGACAGATAGGTGTTGCGGGAACTTTTTGCAAGTCCGTCCGCTTCACGGATGATCGGACAGCCGGTAATCGTAAGCGGCATGTTCAGATCTTTCACCATTCTCTTGATGACCGCGAGCTGCTGCGCGTCTTTCTGTCCGAAATATGCGCGGTCCGGCGTTACAATATTGAAAAGCTTTGTCACAACCGTGCACACGCCGCGGAAGTGTACCGGTCTGCTGAGTCCGCAAAGCTCCTTGGTCAGCACATCCATATCCACATAAGAATAAAACTGATCCCCGTACATCTCCTCCGGTGTCGGATGGAAAATGAGATCCACACCGTGCTCCTCACAGAGCTTCGCATCATGTTCCAGATCTCTCGGATAGCTTGCGAGATCCTCCGTCGGCCCAAACTGCATCGGATTGACAAAAATGCTCACAACAACCTTGTCATTCTCTCCGGCTGCATCGATCAGGCTCATATGTCCCTCATGCAGGTAGCCCATGGTCGGCACAAACCCAATGCTCTGTCCTTCCTTTTTCCACTCCTTCACCTGTGCTCTTACTTCTTCTATGGTTGATACGATTTTCATAATCTGCTCCTTTCGGCATGATCTGTCATTTAGTATAACTTTTCAATCACTGAGTCATCGATCTTAAAGCAATGTTCCTCGCCCGGAAATGTTCCCTCTTTTGTCTCTTTGATATATGCTTTGACGCCCTCGCGCATTACTTCTCCTACGTTTGCAAATACTTTTACAAATTTCGGACGGAAATCACCATACATGGCGAGCAGATCCTGGTAGACGAGCACCTGTCCGTCACAGCCTGCTCCCGCACCGATACCGATGGTCGGAATCGTAAGTTCTTCTGATATCTTAGCTGCCAGTTTCGCCGGCACACACTCCATCACGACCATGCAGGCACCTGCCGCTTCCACTGCCTTCGCGTCGGCCAGAAGCTTTTTCGCTGCCTCCACATCTTTTCCCTGCACTTTGAATCCACCGAATGCATTGACAGACTGGGGGGTCAATCCGATGTGCGCCACAACCGGAATGGATGCCTTCACGATCGCCTCGATGTGAGGTGCAAATTCCACACCACCCTCCAGCTTTACCGCATTCGCGCGGCCTTCCTTCATCAGTCTTCCGGCATTGACCACTGCGTCGTACACGGATGTCTGGTAGGACATAAACGGCATATCCGCAACTACAAATGCATCTTTTGCACCGCGTGAAACCGCTGCCGTGTGATGAATCATATCTTCCATGGTCACAGAGAGCGTATCCTCATATCCGAGCATTACCATTCCCAATGAATCCCCGACGAGGATCGTGTTGACACCGGCTTCATCCATGATCTTTGCCGTCGTGTAATCATAAGCCGTCACCATGACGATCTTATCGTGTTCTTCCTTCTGCTTCTGTAACGTCAATACTGTGTTTTTCATGTTTCCCTCCACTTTTCCTGCGCCCCAGGCGCATAGACTGTGTTTTCCTGTTCACACTGTTTCCGCGCATTCCGCGCCCGGGCTGTGTTCCCCGTTTCTGCACAATTTTCTCATCTCCGTGTAATCACGATCTGGATGCTTGCTCTGTGCGAGATCTGTGAGATATTCGGCACAGGAAGTATATATTTTCCGCTGTTTTACATTTAACGCGGAAATATGTTTTTCTACGGTCGCACAATCATTTCTCTCCAGCGGACCTGTGAGAGACTGCACGCATCCCTGTGTCAGAATGTGATCCAGATTTCCCTTTGCAAGTGCATAGAGCTCGCTTCGCGCTTCCTCCTGTGCGAATCCGCAGTCGAGAAGTAGCTGCTCGGACATGGAAAATAAGGCAGTCATATAGTTGGATGAGATTGCTGCCGCCGCGTGATATTTGATTTTGTCTTCTTTGGAAATGATACGAGTACGATTGCCCATGGAATGGAAAAATGTCTCCAGATCCTTCACATAGGAGGAGTCTCCCTCGAGTGTGAACAATACGCCGGATAATTCTCTCCATGCATTTTCTTTGCTGCTGATTGCAGCAAGAGGATGTACGGAACATGCATGACAGTTCATGCTGTCCCAGTCTGAAAAGATGTCTGAACTGTAAAGACCGCTGCAATGACCGATCACTTTACCGGATACATAGGGCTTTGCCTGCCGCCACACTTCTGCGATGGCGGAATCCGGTACAGTAAATAGAATCATGCCGCAACTGCTGATGATTTCTTCTAAACTTTCATAACAGGTTGTCTGTGTAAATGCTGCTGCCCATGCAGCAGACGCGCGGGTCAGGCTGTAATAACCTCCTACGTTCCTGCCCTTTTCTTTAAAATATTTGCCAAGTGACACGCCGACCTTGCCGGCACCGATAAAACCGATCTGCATACGTTCGGTCTGTACATCATTCAATGAAATACAAACGCCTCCTCCCGGAAGCAGTATGCGGCACCTTTCCTGTGAAATCATGGTCTCCTCGATCCACGTCCCGTCGGAAACTGGCGATCTAGGGTTCGTTCTCTTTTCTTCTCCGGTATCATTTCCGCGCTGCGGAATATCATCCGTGATTTACTATAACACCTGGTATTTCAAAAGTAAATAAAGGAATAAGAAAAACCCGCGGTCTTTTGACCGCGGGTTCCGATACATCTTCGATTTTAGTTATTTCCCTTATAAGACAGGAATTTTACAACTGCAATGATCGGGATCAGACCGGATACACAGCCGATTGCCTGTGTCTCGCTCTCCTGCTTGCCCTCTAACTTTGCATACATCTTAGCGTAGCTGCATCCTAAGAATACAACGTTTAATACGATTGTGATGACATTTTCTACCGTGCCGTTTACCGGAATAAACAACAGTGCAAGCGGTAAAATCCACCAGAGCTTGAATACCATTGCCGGAAGTTCAAGGCTTCCAAATAACTTTACCTTCTCGCCTTCCCCCTCTGCTGCTGCATCCGCACATGCATAAAATACACCGTATGGAATCCATGCAAGCCATGCATTTTTGTATCCCAGTGCCTTTAATGCCTTCATGTGGGAAACTGCATATAACACATAGCATGCTACCATAACAACAAGACATAACAGAATGACACCGATGCTTGCTCCAAGAATTGCTCCATAAGTACTCATATAACCTGTTCCTCCTTAATAGTAAAATCTCTCTTCACACTCTATCATATATAAAAGGCTATACGATGTCAAATGTATCTTTATATTTTTTTTATATTTTTTATTTTTCTTTTATTTTTAGAAAAATGCTTATTCCTCGTCACTGTCATCCTTGGCATCGTCTTCAGCACGCTTCAACAGCTCATCCATCAGCTCGTCATCCGTCTCGGAATTGTCTGACTGACCGGCTGCTTTCTTCGCATTTTCTGCTGCAAGAGCCGCGCTTGCCGCCTCTTCCTCATCGGTCAGAAGCTCAGAAGTATCGGCTGTCTCAAGCTCCTTATTCTCGCGCACCTTCGCAATGCTTGCCACAGTCACATTCTCGTCCAGATTGATCAGCTTGACACCGGAGGTAATACGTCCAAGAAGTGCCGTATCCGCTACCTTAATGCGGATAATGATACCCTCTGTCGTGATTAACATTATTTCATTGTCATGGTTGACTGCCTTGACACCGACGATATTACCTGTTTTCTCGGTAATCTTGTAGCACTTCACACCCTTACCGCCACGGTTCTGTGTGGTAAACTCGGAGATTAACGTGCACTTTCCGAGACCTTTTTCGGAAACGATCATCAGGGAATCTCCCTGGGATTCCATCTGCATGCCGACGACCTCATCTCCGTCTGTCAGGTTCATACCAATGACGCCCATGGATGTTCTGCCTGTTTTTCTTACGTCTGTCTCCTTGAACCGGATACACTGTCCGTATTTGGTGACAAGGAAAATATCCTGATTATTATCGGTCTTCTTCACCTCGATCAGCTCGTCGTCCTCGCGCAGATTGATGGCTGCAAGACCTGTCTTTCTCACATTTGCATAATCGGTAATCGGTGTCTTCTTCACGATACCTTTCTTTGTCGCCATGAAAAGGAAATGTCCCTCGGTGTACTCCCGGATCGGAATGACCGCAGTAATCTTCTCGCCCGGCTGCAGCTGAAGCAGGTTGATGATTGCGGTACCGCGCGCGGTTCTGCTTGCCTCTGGAATCTCATAAGCCTTCATGCGGTATACACGGCCGGTATTCGTGAAGAACATCAGGTAATGGTGCGATGTCGTCATCAGAAGTTCCTCGATGTAATCGTCATCAATGGTCTCCATTCCCTTGATTCCCTTGCCTCCGCGGTTCTGCGCACGGAAATTGTCAAGGCTCATACGCTTGATATATCCAAGCTTCGTCATGGTAATGACGGTATTGGTAACCGGAATCAGTTCCTCCATGGAAATATCATATTCGTCAAAACCGATGGATGTTCTTCTGTCATCCCCGTACTTGTCGGCGATCAGAAGAATCTCCTCACGGATAACGCCGAGCAGCTTTTTCTTGTCGGCAAGAATTGCCTTCAACTCTGTGATGCGCTCCATCAACTCCGCGTATTCGTTCTCCAGCTTCTCGCGTTCCAGACCTGTCAGAGCACGCAGACGCATATCCACGATCGCCTGTGCCTGTACGTCCGTCAGCGCAAAACGCTCCATTAAGCGGTCTTTTGCTTCCTGGGTGTTCTTGCTGCTGCGGATAATGTTGATAACTTCATCGATATTATCAAGTGCTGTTAATAATCCCTGTAAGATATGGGCACGTTCTTCCGCCTTGTTCAGATCATATTTCGTTCTTCTGGTGACAACTTCTTCCTGATGGATCAGGTAATAGTTGAGCATCTCGTAAAGGTTTAAGACCTTCGGCTGATTGTCGACAAGCGCTAACATGATCACACCGAACGTATCCTGAAGCTGTGTGTGCTTGTACAGAAGGTTCAGCACGACATTCGGGTTCACATCACGGCGGAGTTCGATGCAGATTCTCATACCCTGACGGTCGGACTCATCCCGCAGATCGGTGATGCCGTCGATTTTCTTATCTCTGACAAGCTCCGCGATCTTCTCGATCAGACGCGCCTTGTTTACCATGTAAGGAAGCTCTGTCACAACGATGCGGTTCTTGCCGTTCTGCATCGGCTCAATGCTGGTCACCGCGCGGACTCTGACTTTTCCGCGTCCGGTACGGTACGCTTCGTTGATTCCGGCGGTTCCGAGAATCGTACCTCCGGTAGGAAAATCCGGTCCCTTGACGATCGTCAAAAGTTCCTCGATATCGGTTCCCCGGTCTTCCAACACCTGGTTATCAATGATCTTTACCACACCGTTAATGACCTCGCGCAGATTGTGCGGCGGAATATTGGTCGCCATTCCGACTGCGATACCGGTCGTACCGTTGACCAACAGGTTCGGAAAACGGGACGGAAGCACTGTAGGCTCTTTTTCCGTCTCATCGAAGTTCGGAACAAAATCAACCGTATCTTTTCCGATGTCCGCAAGCATTTCCATGGAAATCTTGGAAAGTCTTGCCTCGGTGTATCGCATCGCAGCAGCGCCGTCACCATCGACGGAACCGAAGTTTCCGTGTCCGTCGACAAGCGGATAACGGAATGACCAGTCCTGTGCCATATTAACGAGTGCTCCGTAGATTGAGCTGTCGCCGTGCGGATGGTATTTACCCATCGTATCACCGACGATACGCGCACATTTACGATGCGGCTTATCCGGACCATTGTTCAGCTCTATCATTGAGTAAAGCACACGGCGCTGTACCGGTTTTAAACCATCCCTTACATCAGGGAGCGCACGCTGCGCGATAAC